>Ga0307515_10016873_pt1 | contig 13346 bp, 10 predicted proteins | sample 17_EM_MG_FD_194513 | JGI IMG/M metagenome (GOLD analysis project Ga0307515, IMG submission 194513) | Populus trichocarpa ectomycorrhiza microbial communities from riparian zone in the Pacific Northwest, United States - 17_EM | ecosystem: Host-associated > Plants > Roots > Unclassified | place...
TCACAAGGGTAAAATTGAATTAATTCATAAAATTAAAATTCAATTTAGAACTCAATTTAGCAAATTTAAAGATTGAGGGTTGAAATAAAAAAAAAAAAGTTTAGGACCTAATTCAATTTGAAATAGCCAAGAAGAGGCTATTTTATTTAAATGTAAAGATGCATTTTGATCAAATCAACATGTTTTAGTTCAAAAAAACGTTATTTTAGTCAACATAAAATAAAAATAAAATAAATAAAAGCAAGGCAACATATTATCTGAAACTGTTTATCATCTTTTTTAAAAAGAACCCGAGAAACCTACTTGTGATGCTACTTTTCAAGCATTTTTCCTCTCTCATCCCCATACTAAACAAGATAAAAAAACACACCACCCCGTACCTTGACATTGTACCACCTCTTTAGCCTTGTCCCTACCAGTTTGTAGCCCTGTAGCCGCTGCAATAAGTGGCTAAAACCGTTTACCCAGCTAGCCTCAACAACCTGCTTTGGACAATACCAGGTTGTTGGCATAAGCTAATGCTTGTGATCAATTTCTAGGCGAGTCAATGGTCATGATTCAAGTTTGGAAAGGATCCAAGCATCTCCTTCACCTCGTATAAATGAGGGTGAAATTCAAGTGATAAAAGAGGATGAAAACCGAAGCAAAAGAGAGGGAGAAAAGGGGAGAGAAAAAAAAGCTACCCCGTCCTTGCACCAGAAGAAGAAAAATAAAACCAAACAACCCTTTCCCTTGCAAATAGGTTAAACTAGAAACCATACCCCATACTACCATCGTGATCCATCCCCATCACCATAACTTCACTGCAAACTTCCACCCTTGTTCTCCTCTCGCTAGTAGCTCCACCGTGGATCACCAGTGACTCTGGCAGCACCACACCAGAACCTTGTCAACCCTCAAAGTTTCTAGACCAGTGAAGCTCCCCAAGTTATTGTTTTCTTGGTTCAAAGACTGCATTAGCAACTTCAATAGCAGCCCCTCTCGGTTGAACCATCATTGCCATCAAACCTTCACGCCTAGGCCAGGTAATGTCCTTCTTCTTCTCTTGCTTCCTCATGTGATAAGCTTATACATGTAGGTGTGTGTGCTGTGTAATGATTAAGAGAAAAAAGAAGAAGTGTGTGCAGTGCAGTAGGTGAAAACATGAATGCATGCATTCAAATTTTGCAAGATAATGTCCATCGGGCCGGGTTAGTGAAGAAATGAGGCTAGGCCTCCTGCTTAGCCCAGCCGGTGTGGCTGGGACGAGTTTCATAAAGAAGCCTTTAAATAGTCTACTGACCTCACTAAATCAAGTTGGTATGCATAATCTGTATGTGCGGGCTCGGACTTTGGATCCAATAAGCGCAATTTATATTGTTGGGCTAAGCCCAATCTAGACTTAAAAGGCAATTTTTTTAGCATCAGTTTGTTTTTATTTTAATGTCTAGCTAAACAGGCCCTAAATAATTTTAAAAAATTTTAAAAAAATTCAAGGACTATTTAAAATTATTTGTGGATCCCTCACGTATTTTTCAATAATTTTACCCAATACATGTTTTAAAAATATATTTTTTTCTCTGAAATTTTGAAAAAAAAATTAAAAAATTAAAAAATAAATTCTTTATTTTAAAAATATAAAAATATATCCTTTTTTTTTCCAAAGAATTTCACTTAATATTAGGTTGTAGACTTGTATTATAAGCTACAAACTTGATATTAAAAATATGTGTTTTTTTTTCTGAAATTTTAAAAAATTCAAAACTTTTTTCATTTCAAAAACACAAAAAATATGTTTTATTTGTATGCATACATATAAATTCTAAAATTTCTTTATGCATATTTTTATAAAAAATAAAAAATTGCATTTTTTTTATCGTGTTTTTAAAAAATACAAAAATGAAGATCGTAACTAATTTATGACTATCTATTATATTTGATCAAAATTTCAAAAAATATCATAAAATTAATTTTTTTAATTAATATTCGGAATATGAACTTTACAACGTAATGCATACTCCTAATATTAAATTAAATGAATTAATAGCAATAAATATTAGGACTTGGTTGTAGACTTTATTATTTGAGGGTATAAAATTATACTGTAAGGTATATCGTTAGATATTAAAGATACAAAGTAAGAAATAAATGCGATGTTAAAATTTAAACCCTAGAATGATTAAGATTTAACTTGATAAGATAGAGACTTTCTCACGAACGGAGATCTGCCGTAAACCTTAAATATACCAACGAATAGAAACATGACTTAGAAAAACAATCAATCAACAATGCAATTTACTATAGATAGGATGAATTGGTGGTGATGTGTTTTTTCCTTTTGCACAACTAGTTCCCTTACTTAGACTCTTAGAGACCATTAGGTTTCCTAGTGACCTTACTAGGTGGCCAAAATCATAATTTTATGATTTATCCCAACACATCCAAAACTTTCGATCCAGGAGAGAGACTTGCCATTCAACGCCATGCACGCCACAACAAGATGACAACTCTACTAGAAACTTTTCTGGTTGGACTAAGCTTTGTTGATTGTTTTTTTGTTGTGCCTTATTTATTTTGTTGGTCTGTGTGATTTAATTTTAGCATATATATATTTTTTACATATTATTTATGCATACGTATATTGGATATGGATTAATACCTTCATGCATCTTAATTTTGAGAATAAACCTAATTTTTGGCTAGGTGGGGGAGTATCGGTCTGCCTCATGACTTTTAGTTGGGGTTCATATTTTGAAACACCCAACTATGAAATGAGAGTTTACTTGGTAATGACGGTTACACTACGCCCTAACCATTTCTTGTAAATTCTTATACTACTTTTAGGAGAGGTAGTTACTGGGGAGATCATAGACCCTTTTAAGATCAGGTAGTAAGCCTACCACTCATGTAATGACTAGAACCTACCCTTAGCATGTTGACTCCCTAATAATTCGTTATGTATCAAGGAAGTCCTAATAAAAAATCCTAAACTCTGAAAGATTTATTCAAGCTAAGACCATGACTTCCATGACCATTTTTTAGTACAACCAAAAATCAAAGATGATACAATTGGTTGAGGGGGACTACCTAAGGACCAAGGCCGGGGAATTACCAAGCATGATCAAAGTATATTACTTAGTGAATAATATGGAGAAGCTTGTGTCAGTCTTAGGATATATGAACGAGACCCTTTCTAAAAAAAGGTATGAGAGAATTGCTCATTTGGTGAGGCTTCTAGTATAGATTTCTGCAATTAAGGTCCTGTTGCATTTCTAGGACCCAGGTTACAGATGCTTTACTTTTAGAGATATCAACATAATCCCTACTATTGAGGAATATGCTCAAATCCTAAATTTCCCAAATGACCCTCACAAGGTGTATTTCAGACAAAGAATTGGGGACATGACTATCAAAGTCACCAAATTACTGCACCTAGACCAAGTTGACCAGTATAGGACAACCAATGAGGGGTTTAAGTGGAAGCTCATTGAAACTAAGCTGAAGGCAAATAAAGATGGGGGAAAGTTAAGAGAAAAGAGATAACAATCGATCACTTTTTCCACATTTAGGTCGGTTATGTTTCCTTCAGAAGTTGCTATGATCATCAATGTCAAAGCCACCAATGACTTTGTTGAATATGAATGAACAATGAATAACCATACTACAACTGTCTTGGCTGAAACTTTCCTGTTGATAAACCACTAGAGGCTACATAGAAAGGGAGTGATATGATGTTATATTCCATTATTGTTCCTGTAGATAGCGAGTCATTTGGAAACCCTGAGAAAAGCTTTTAGTAATTTTTTATGGTTTAACATGAAGCCCCTTAAGTTAGTTATGAGTAAGAATTGGAGTAACATAGATGAAAGGGCCTGGGTAAAAAAAATACCAAGTTATGCCTTATAGTAACTTCAAATGGAAAGCCCCTTGGGTAGAGAATTCCTCTTATATCATGAGTTATGAAGACAAGGCATGAGTCTTGTTGATTGGGTTATCTAGTTACATTGGCTATTTACCCTAATTGGTTGCTAGACAGTTTGGAGGGATTTAATATATGCCGAGTACTTGGGGTTTAGCCGAGTATACTAGGTTATTTAAGAATTCTAATTTTTTGGTTGAATTAGAGGCTATCAAACATGATTGGAAGCAACTCATTCTGGTCCACAAATGACCGTGAAGAATCCTTAGTTAGCCCTAATTACTTAGTTTAGAGAAACAATGGATTGTCTAGGTTATTTAAAGGTTTGGGAATACAAGGCCCAATGGTGGTTGGCAAAGTTAGACCATCTATCACTAGGGAACAAAAAAAAAAGGGTTAGTAAAGAAGAGGAGTTGCGAGATGAGCTAAATAAGTTGAGAATTAAGCTAAGTAACAAAAAGAGTTAGTAGAATTTCTTAGAAAACTAGCTATTGAAAGAAGGAAAGATGAAGGTCCTTTTGAACTAGAAGTTTAGAGAAAAGCATGAACGGATAGCCATACTAATGTAAGACTTGGAATGGGGAAAGAATGATCAAAGAATGGCAAGGCATAACTAAGAAGTATGAGAAAATTGCATAAGGAATCTAGGAGTAGTTGAAGGAAATAATGGCCAAGTACGATGATTTGATGAACAAGCATGTGATGCTGGAAAAAGAACTAGTTACTCTAAAAAGCATCTCCAAAAATGAAGCAAAGGTTGACAAAGAACTAATTACTTCTTTTAAAAAAGGAAAGAGACAGTAATAGAAAGAGGTTGAAAGTTGAGAAAGAAAAGAACATGTTGGCCAATCATAACATTGAGGAAGAAAGAAGCTTAAGAGTTGAATACAAAAGCCAAGATGATGATGAAAGAGAAGCTAGAAGAGCAGCCAAATCAGACATGAAGGAGTACTAGGATATAGCAAAAGCCATGAGAGAACAAGTCTTCATAGTCCAGTCTGAGCTAGAAATCCAGGAGGAGGAACTGAAGAAGCTGAAAGAGCAGTATTAAGAAACTGATGGAGAGCTGAGCGAGCTGAGATAGATGTTTGAAGAATAACAAGATCACATCAGTAGATTCAATGTACAGATGAACATGAAGATAACTGAGTTTGACATTAAACAAAAAAAACTTTAGAGGGCTAAAAACTAAGTCCGACAGCTTGAACATATAGTTTAGATGTTAAATAGGAACAACGAGTCACTAGCTGCAAGCAATAATGCGTTGCTCTAAGACAGTATTGTATTCCATTACAAGATCGAGTAGACAAACATGTTGATTGATATGGTGGATCGAAAAGCAAATGAACTGTGAGTAAAAGCCTCTTTAATCAGCGCAATAGTGCCAACAAATACAAGTAGAATTTATATGAAGTTTCAACTTTTATCCGAAATGTAGCCAACATGAGGATTGCTTTTGAGAATGAGTAGAGATATATATGAGTCTTATCCCCGTAAGTAAAAACTTGTATGAACAATTTGCTTTTGATGAATGAAAAAGGCTTAGACCTATTTTTAATGTTGTATTTTCCAATGTTTATAGCACTCATTTGAGACAAGGATTTGAGAAGGATCTTAATATATTCGTCAGACTATGAGTTATACCCATATTTAACAAGGAAGTCATGTATTAGCTCTTTAAACAGGCTAATCCATATTCGATATACATGTACATACACTTGCATCCATAAATATACATGTACTCATGCTTTGGGGTTTTAAATGTCATGTTTGCATATTCAGGTTGAATCATAGATCTCTAGAAAGCCCAAACCCGCAAAGTTTATAACACCTGACTTCAATAAAAAAACATGGAAGATGAAGAACACGCTCACCGTGATGCCCACTTCTAAGAGGAGTTGGACTCTTTGAAGATTAACATAGCTCGTATTACTATCTTGCTTGTAAAAAAGCTAAAAAAATCTCTGGTGAAGGCCTGTTCAATTGATCTGTGACCTTCGCTTAAACTCAAGCAAAAATTCAGCCTAAAGAAACGATGGGTGGAAGAGGTCAGGAACCCCAATGCAATACAGTGTTTGCACATTCAACAAAACCTGTAAAAACCATAACATCCATAGATGTATTCGCCAATGAATCCTATAAGACAAAATCTTCTGAGGACATTGTTTATGATAAGATAACAATGTTAAAAGCAAGAGTAAAGGCCATCGAGGGTGTGGACTTTTAGGATCCTGTATAGGCCGCAAAGATGTGTCTAATTCTGAACATGATTATACCAAAAAAAGTTTCATGTATTAGTGTTTATAAAGAACACCAGAACTCAGTGCCTTGCCACTCATCTAAAGTATTATTGCAATAAGATGGTTGAAGTCGTGCATAACAAAAAAATATTGATGCACTTATTTTAGAATAGTTTCAGTGGGGCAACACTAAACTAGTATATGAGGCTAGATAACACAAAGATTCGGAGATGGAAAGACCTAATGGATGCTTTCATCAAGCAGTCATCAAGCAGTATAAGTACAATATGGATTGTCGTGCCCTCCTCGCGGGGGTGCGATGTCATGGTGATATTTTCTGAGTGGTGTCCTGGAATGATCTTTGGTTGGATAAGGGAGTCACCACCTAGTATTATGGTTACTAAGAACCCTAACTACTATTTTAGAAATTCTAGGCAAGTGACTAATTGCATAAAATGAATGTAGGCTGCTTTGTTTATTTTTTTTTGTTTGCTATGATTTGATGATGTTTCTATTTCTATCAATCTACTATGATGGGTTTGCTACGATGAATAAATCCAAGTTTTCTAAGACAAGAACTTGGTCTAAAATAGTGAAATATCCTCAATTATCATTAAGGGTTTTTTCAGGATAAACTTGTAATGTTTTGCTATCGTATCATTACAAATAATATTTAAGATAAAATTCATTGTAGTTTTTTTTATCCTTTTATTATGAGTGAATGAATTGTATTATTCATAATAATATTTTGGATATTAACCTTATACATATTTTTTTATCCTTATATTAAAGTTAGTAATAATAAATTATTATCCTTGATAATATTTTGGATATCAACCCCTTTTAGGTTTTTTTATCCTTATATTACAAGTGAATAATATATTCTTCTTGCCAACAATAAATTTTTAATATTTTTGAAATATAGGCCTAAATCCTTTAAAATTTTACAAACTTGTTGTAAAATTCAAGAAATATTTTTTTTTAAATGCCAATATATATATATATATATATATATATATATATTTAAAATGCTCATATAATTTTAAGGATTTTTAGCCATATGCAAGAAAAAAAGATTTTTTTTATTTAAAATTTTTTTTTAGGCTTTGTTTTGCAAAAACCCATTTTTCTTTGTAATAAAACAGCCAAACACAAGCGTAAAGAGTTGTTTGCCAAACACACCCTTAAACAAAAAAAAAACCTTTAGAAAAAACTTTGCCAACCAAACAAGGCCTTGGCCATTTGACTCGATTTTAACCTGACCAAGTTGACCTGAAATCCTTGGTTCAACCATAAATTAAACCAAAGATTTAGGTTTGACCCGAAAACAAACCAAAAACAAAAACAAAGCAAAAAAGAAATTAAACACCAAAAAAACACAAAACTCAAAATTTCTTGGTCAAATCAGATCAAATACAAAAAAAAAAAAAACAAAGAACACAAAGAACATTCAAACATATTCCACCAACAACAATAATTCATACCAGATTTCATGGAATCAAAAGCACATAAAGGTTGGAGATCATTAATGGATCAAGAATTATAGGTGTTCATTCACTTTGATTATATTAAATCTTGACAATTTGGCCATAAAAGGTTTCATTTCGAAACCAAAACCCTAAGATAAAAATTCTAAAATTCATGTTATAAATGCAAGTTAAGCCTAGATTATTGGCTAACAATATCGTGTGAAGATGCAGATGCAAAGAAATGAAACATAACAAGTCAAAATCATATAGATAAGGCAATGCTTCCGGGAAGAACATGAAGAACATTTAAACTTGAACCCAATATCGTGAAACCCAACCTAGAATAGTTACGATCGAACCAAGGCTATAAATATGTTGAAAATCATGTAAGGATCAATAATCTAACATTCATTCACTTCGATTATCAAAGAATCAATATGATTTTGTCAAAATGGGTTTCGGTTCAAAACCAAAACCCTAGAATTAAAACCCTCCAAAACTTGTTATTGATGCAAATAAACCCTAGATTATTAATTAATAAAGTACAACAAAGTGTTTAATGCAAAGGAATGGACCAAAACTAGTCCAAATCGTAGAGCTAAAGCAATGTTCTTTCCAAGAACACAAAGAACACTACCTTAGAAAACCTAGCCACTGCTTAGAAACTCAACCACTATTAGGCCTAAAAAACTGGCATTTTAGGCCTTTAAACACACTGCTTTTAGTCCTCACAAACCACATTACCATAACTAAACATGTTTGAATAAAGAAAACTAATAAATAACATCAAAACATTTGAATCATGCAAGAAGTTCCAAACTTCAAAATTACCAACTTAAAACAACCTATATATTCAACAATGTGGGATTCAAAATACAAAAAACCATTTTATTTTATAAAAATCAGCCATATACATATTGTCATGGCATCTAGTAGCATGAACAATAACTCCAAGTAAGATTTAAACAATAATAACAACATTTTACATACTAATCGAAACCAAAACCACAATCAACACGATCCAAAAAATATATTTGGAAACATCATTAAACATGCATGAACAAGCTAAAGATGTGCCTCATGAACATCATCTACTAGTCTAAGTGAAGGTTTTATACTCTCTAAGCTCTAACAATGGCTGCTACCTTTTCTTTTCCAAACTTGTTACTTTCTCTCTAAGTAGAGGAAATCTGATGCTAGGATCTTGAACCTTCATACTTAAGGTTCATTTTTCAATAGTATTATGTCCCTTTTCTCTCTTTCCCCCCCTTTTCTGCCTTGATTTTCAAAGGGTATTTATAGGTTTTCAAGCTAGGTTTTTCTTATGGATTTAATCAAAGATTGATCCTCATTCATCAAAACTTGGCACTCTGATCAAAATGAAAGAGTTTTGGGTACGTATTAAAGTTGTGAGCTCTGTACCCATGTTGGTTTTATAATGGTGGTTTTGCAAAAAAACTTGGTTTTGGAGATTTTGGTGGTTTTCCTAAACTAAAAGACCAAGATACCTGTTTTTAGCCTTTTGATCTTAAGAGAGTTGTGGCCAACCTTTGATAAGAACACACTAAAAAGGCTTAAAGTGTGAACACGCGAAAAGATTAGTGGTTTTGTGAAATGAGTATCATAGCCATTGATGACTGAGTTACCCACTTTCAAGGCTTCGTTGGACCAACTCCGACATCATTATCATTAAAGACCATTTGAAGTTGATAGAGAGGGTGCACACTTTTTGTTTGGATCCAACCTCTCTTGATTTGAAGGCCTGCAACCTCACATTCATTCATCTGAAAATGCCAACTTGATCAACCTAGAATATGAAAATATTGTGATGGCTGATCAGGGACAAGATGTTATTGAGTTCATTGAAGAAAATGAGATGTAAATGTTTTATGGGAGTAGCTGATCAACTCAACTTTTTTCTCCTACTCTAAATTGTTAGTTTAGTATGCCCTGTAGCTAATCGGTTGGTTACACGTGGTATTATTATATTCATATAAATACATATTTATTATTAATAACCCTTTGTTCATAACTCAGATACTGAGATCAGTGATCGAGGCAATGCCTAGTGCCTCGGCCCTGACAATCCCAAAGCTCCAGCAGTACAAGCAGCTTCAGTAGCTACAACAAAAACTGATAGTATGGTCACATTAGTGCGGATTGTAAAAAGCATGAGAGAACTTGGGTATGAGCCCTTTTTAGGCAAACTAGAGTTTTTGAAGGAGTTCTGTACTACCAAAAGAGCCTACAAACTAAAAGGCCACAAAATGGTAAGTATGAGTAAAGTTGTATCTGTTGTTGTTCAAAATAATATGCCTTTGAAGCAAAAAGACCCAGGTGCGTTTACTATCTCAATTGTTATTGGTAATGCTAGTTTTAAAAAGGCCTTATGCGATTTAGGTGCATCCATTAGTGTTATGCCTAAACATGTTTATTATTCTCTTAGTCTAGAGCCTTTGAATAAAACTAGTATTGTAATACAACTTGCGGATCGTAGTTTTGTTTATCCACTTGGTGTGATAGAAGATGTACTAGTCAAGATTGATCGTTTGGTTATTCCATGTGATTTTTATATTCTTGATATGGAACGTGATTCTTATGATTCATTAAACAACACTCTTATATTGTTTGGGAGACCATTCTTGAAAGCTGCCAATATAAAAATTAATTGTGGTAAAGATACTTTGTCCATGGAAGTAATTTTCATGATGCAATGAAATATCCTTACAACAATGTTTATTCTATAACTTGCTATGACCAAGTTGATAAGTGTGTGCAACAAGTTTTTGATTATGATTGTGAGGAAGGATTAAGCGTGACTTTGAGCTATGACTATGATTTTATTGAGATAGAAGAGATGGAGAGGCACATATGTGTTCCCAAAAACGTGCAAGAATCAACATTGACTTTGCAAGCTTTGCAAACGATTTCCCCTGGTAATGTCTTTGTTGATTTAGTATTTTCACATAAAAAGTTGTTGTCATCTATTTTACAGGCCCTCGAGTTAAAATTGAAACCTTTGCCTAATAATTTGAAGTATGTATTCATTGGTGACAACAATACACTTCCCGTTATCATAGCAAAAGGTTTGACAAGTGTGCAAGAGGAAAAACTTGTGAAGTTGTTAAGCAATCACAAAACAACAATTGGATGGACTTTAGCCAACATCAAGGGTATTAGTCCCTCGATGTGTATGTATCACATACTATTGGAGGACAATGCAAAACCAACGAGGGAAATGCAAAGAAGGTTGAATCCGCCTATGATGGAGGTAGTGAAAGCTGAAATTTCAAATCGAGAAATCAAGTCCATTTTGAAGGAAACAATGCAACTTAACCGGCAAGATTGGAGTCCATGACTTGGTGATGCACTTTGGGCTTGTCGGACTTCTTACAAATCACCTATAGGAATGTCACCTTATAAGATGATTTATGGGAAAACATGTCATCTACTAGTGGAGCTTGAACACAAAGCTTTTTGGGCCATTAAACAATGTAACATGGATTATGATGCTGCTGGGCAAGAAAGTTGCAATTGCAAGAGTTGGAAGAGATTCGAAATAATGTTTATGAGAATTCAAGGATTTACAAAGAAAAGACCAAGAGTCTTCGTAACCGAATGCTTACAAGAAATGAGTTTCTTGTTGGAGACAAAGAACTTCTTTATCATTCGCGTTTAAAACATTTTCCTGAAAAGTTGCACTTTTGTTGGACTGGACCCTTTGTTGTTTCTAATGTTTTTCCTTATGGTGTAGTTGAAATTACAAGTTTAGAAACAAACAAAGTGCTTAAGGTCAATGGGCATCACTTGAAACCTTTCTATGAAGGTTGGACGACAGAACTCATCGTTTCTGTGGAGTTAGCTGAACCAATCTATGAAGAATGAACATGCCACATGTCGAGCTAATGACATAAAACAAAAACGTTTACTGGGAGGCAACCCAACATAAAAAGAAAAAAAAATCAGATTTTCTTTCTTTTTCCTTTATCTTTTATTTTTCACATTTTACTTTATTTTGTCATTCTCTTATATTCCCTTTCTTTTATTTCAACAATGAGGACAATGTTATGTTTAAAGTGTGGGGGTATTGAAAGAATTTTGGTTTTCTTTGTTGTGTCAAAAAAATAATAATCTATGTTTGATCTTTTTGAACTCCCATTGGTTTATGAGAATATGAGTATTATGTATGAGAATTAGTTGAGATAGATGAAGATATAAATCGAATGAATGAGTGTGCATGCAAGTTTTACTGTTTAATTGGTTTAGGGATTGACTTTGAAAACATGTCATGTTGAATTTATCGTGTTATACCAATGCAAGCTTTTGATCCTTCAACATTATATTCTTTGATTGTGTATTCTTTCAATGACATGTATCTCTAGAACTTGCTTCATATCTTGTTGAGATTACATTCACATTACATATGTACATGAAGATGATAAAGGCATTAGGAATTTTAACCACTTGTGCCAAAAAGCCAACCTAAAGCATATTATCCTTAGTGAGCCTTTTTTGAGCTTGTTTATCTTTTCTTTGTTTTACCCATGTGTAAACCTGCACTTTTTATATGTTTTCCTTTTCCCCTGACCAAGGATTAGTAGAGCATATACTTGTTGATATTTCATAGGTTATGGTTAGAAATTATGTGAAAAGAAAAAAAATGATGATTGATGAAAAGATGGGTAAAATTGCAAAAGGTGAAAGAAAAAAAAAGAAAAACAAAGAAAGAAAAAGAAAAGTGTTCCATTGTGTTCGTAGTTCTTAAAATTTTATGTTGATAGAGCTTGAAATCAAATGAAGTTAAGTATTGGTGCTTAAAGATGTAAACTTTGCGTGCTTTGATGAGATATCTTGTTTGAAAAATAATTTTTTTTAAGAATGTACTACTTCCTTTGGTTTTAGCCTTTTCTTTTCCTTTCTTTTACCTCACCTTAGCCTTAGCCCCATTACAACCGAAAAGTAAGACCTTTTGATTCATGCATTGTTTGTAATATATTAGTAATGGAGATGAGATTGAAGAGCAAGCTTAATGTAGAATATATTCATTGATTGAATTTGAGAGATTTAAACACATAGGCCCTAAACACGTGAGTGTTGGAGTGTATATCAATGAGAGGACCTATCACTTTGGCATGATATAGATTTCATTTAAATCCCAACGATCAATTGAGTTTTGAAGTTTGCATGTAAATAAATTCATGAAAATTTGTTCTATTTATCCTTCTTGATTGTATTCTTGTTTATACTGCATATATTCTTGAACATTGATGGGAGATTAGGAGATTAGTCATAGTGATTTAATTTAATTTATTTTCAATTTGATTTTATCTATCCTTTCTCGAGGACGAGCAAGAGCTAAGTGTGGGGGTATTTGATGCAACCATATTATTCGATGGTTTCACCCACAATTAACTAGTGTTTTGCCTATGTTTATATATAAAATGCCTTGATATTCTTTATTTTATGTTTTGAAGGCACTTTTGGATGAAAGCTGCAAAAAGGAGTAAATTGGAGGTAATTAGCAGATTTGACATTCAGTCGATGTTTTATGTAGAGCGTTGACACGACCAAAAGATTGATGTCTTCTCCCAAGTGTAGGAATGTCGAAGTAATAAATAACCCGGCAAGACCGGGGTCGAACCACAGGGAGGTTAACTATATTATAATAATAATAATAATAATAATAATAATAATAATAATAATAAGTTGAAGAGAGCTTTGAGATGTGATATTGATATA
>Ga0307515_10016874_pt1 | contig 13345 bp, 22 predicted proteins | sample 17_EM_MG_FD_194513 | JGI IMG/M metagenome (GOLD analysis project Ga0307515, IMG submission 194513) | Populus trichocarpa ectomycorrhiza microbial communities from riparian zone in the Pacific Northwest, United States - 17_EM | ecosystem: Host-associated > Plants > Roots > Unclassified | place...
TAATCAAGTTTCCTTTGATGCTTCGGGCAGGTTACTAACAGTACCCGTGCCAGTCTCACAGCGGTGCTTGTGCCTGTACTGTGGCCAGTCTCACCGCTAGCCTATTAATCACCGGCCTCCCCGACTGCCACTCCCAGGCATATTTCGAATATGACCTCTCCATTCGGCAGTATCTATAATGGACCGGAAAAGATTGTCATTGGCATTGACATTGGGACTACGATGAGTTGCGTTCTTCGTTTCAAGCACTGTTTCAGATGGCTCATCTATTCTACTTCTCTGCTAGGTGCGGTATCGTACGCTCATCTCGTTCCCGATACCGTCCCAGAAGTTCGTATTGTCAACCAGTGGCCAGGTCAAGCAGAGGCCTCAGGAGAGAGCAAGGTTCCTCGCAATCCCTTCTTCCCATGCATACATACTAATCATACCCTTTATCTAGATTCCGTCGATTGTAGCCTATCGCGATTCAACGGCAGTGGCTTTCGGATCCCAAGCTTTGGACCTCGCAGCAGGCGATCCTTCTGTGAAGGTGGCCAAATGGTTCAAGCTCCAGTGAGACTTGTTTCAACTTTCTTTCCCATTTTTTCTGATTAATTCTCCGCCTTCCAGCCTACACCCTGATTCCATGAAATCTCAAACGAACTCGGTTTCGAGTAGTACACGTCCCGTTGCACTCGAGATACCCCCTCTTCCCAAGGACGTACCAATCGATAAAATCTATTCCGACATGTTCAGGTGGTTGATTCAACATGCAACGCACTTCTTCAAATCGCACACGGTTGACGGTGGAGAGATATGGGATCGTATTGGAACACGTAGCACCATCATCCTCGCGATTCCCAACGGCTGGGAGATACAACAACAGCACTTTCTACGCGAAGCACTCGTCATGAGCGGCGCACTCCCAGCCAATTTCGAGGAGAACCGCCTGAACTTTGTCACAGAGGGCGAGGCTTCTGTGCACTATGCGCTGCGGCACTCCCGCAATCCCACTTGGCTCAAATCAGGGATGATGTTCGCTCTTATGGATGCCGGTGGTTCGACAGTCGACTCGACCATGTACATTTGCAAGCAAGTCACGCCTAAAATCCTCTTAGAAGAGGTTTGTGCTAGCGAGTGTATTCAGGCAGGCTCGGTTTTTATTGACCGAGCCATGCAAGATCTATTGGAGAGGAAGCTACGAGCGTCACGATTTAATGACCCGGAGGATATTGCCGTGATGGTATCTAGATTCGAAGAGACGACGAAGCGTCAATTTGGGGATAATGCAGCAGAGTACTTCCTGCGATTTGGAACATCAAGGGACAATGACCCCAAGGTCGATATTACAAGAGGGCGACTAAAGCTCCGCAAAGCAGAGGTCGAAGAAGCATTCTCAGATGTTATAGTGACTATAATCCGAAGTTGCTCTCGTTTACTACGCAAGGGTACAGTTAAGGTGAGAACTGGACAATTCACAATAAGAGAATAACTGACCCACAGAAACTACAGCACCTTCTGCTTGTTGGGGGCTTCGGTGAATCAGTACACCTCCAGCGTCAGCTGGCGGAACACCTCCGGAATCAAAGCGTTCAAATTGTTACCGTTGATGAGTCCACGTACGTCGAACGAACGACAGGGCAGCGCATCAGTTCTCATCAGGTTTTATATAGGCAAAAGGCAGCTGCAGAAGGCGCTGTGATATGGTACATGAAACAGATGGTCAGGGCGCGTGCAACTCGTGCAACCTTTGGGACGGCAGTTCAGTGTCCATTCGACGCAAGAATACCATCTCACCGAGTTCGCCAAAGTCTCAAGTATGTCAGCGTTCGAGGAGAGACCTGTCTGGACGGGGTTTTTGATCCTCTGGTGATTCAGGTGTGCCATTCTCTCTTCTCATGACCATCGTATAGGCCCTGGAACTCTTTGATAGGACACAGTTGTAGAGAGAGAAGAGTCTATCACTATACCATACACCAAAGACGTGACGAGTTTGTATAGCCTTAGTACCTGGGCCTTCATCATCTACTCATGTGAGAGCCAATCACCGCCTGAGTTCATGGTGGATGAAGAAGGTTAGGCCAAGCGGATATCTTAGCCTATCGGTGCTGAATTGTTATTGCAGGTCATATGAAGCCTCGATTTCGGGAGGTTTGCGAGCTAGAAGCAGATTTATCTAGGCTGCGACGGTTCTTGGTAGCGCAGTTGAACCCGGTCACAGGGGTGAATTACTACACTGTCAAATATAGTGTTGCAGTCTTTTTTGGGGGTACTACCCTTAAAGCCAGACTGCGTTGGTACGAGAACGTGAGTGTCGAACTGAATCAAACCCACCAGCGCAAAGCTGAATATATCGATATCAGGGACAATTGCGTGAAGGACCAATAACGATTATCCCCAACTCTCTGATCTGAGTTTCTCGCCGTGGAATCACGTTTCTAGATTGAAAGTTGTACACCAGCGATGATCATGAACCACTTTTAAACACTCGTCATATCACAACTATTAAGGTCCAGTTGTCTAGAAATGCCCAACAATGCGACCGGTTTCTTCGTCCAAACCGACCTCCCAGAATCCGGGACGTGTTGACAGACCGGGCATCGTTTGCATATCGCCAGCCAAGGGTACAGAAAGCCTGCACCCGCGGATAGGCGGACCGCACGGACACCATGTTTGCTGCTTGAAGCCTCCCGTTTTCAACTATTCGTCCTGGGTGTTTCTCGCAGACCGACAGCAGCTAAACTTTTAGGGATATCCGTTTACGATAAGATTGCAACTATAACAGGTATTCCAATCGCTTGAAATGTATGAAAGGGGTGTATAGGGTCGCCCATGGAACTACTTTGAGCAGTGGGTGACAGGGCCAAGGTCATCGGGGTTGGATTCATACAGGTGGGCATCCGCTCTTATCGTTGGGTTGTTTATCTACCCGCCCCCCACTCATCTCTGTGTCTTCGATGGTCACTTTACTCTTCTCCTTTCCGAGGCTCAGCGTGCACGGGAAATATAGATCTAAATTAATGTTCATTCGCCATTGTCCGATAAGCTAGATATCTCAACCGAGGAAAACAAACATTCCGTGATCGTTCAAGAATCGTCATCGATACGCCCTAGACAAGTGAGCTGGTAGCATGCTGCGGACCCATCATATAAGCGACATACAGGCGCCGTCCCGTACGTTTCTCGTATCTAGTCGCCGGTTGTTGCGCTCCATCTATTTTCTCCTGATATACTCCCGCTTTGCAAGTTTGTACAGCTCGGCGAGAACGAGGTATAGAACGAGCTGTCCAAAAACTAGTCCCCAGTGCCAGGTGAGCCCATCAACCTGAAAGACTCGATGATTGACTTCGGGGACGTAAAGAATCCTGAGAAACGGGTGAGCAGAATTTGTCAAAGTGCGTATCAAGATATTAGTACTCACGGGAACACTGTCAAAGAGAGAACACCAGCAGACCACAGGAGGGAGGTGTTCTCAAGGAGGTTCATACGGAAGAGGCTTCTGGTCAAGTCCTTGCACTGTAGAATGGATCGAGTTGGTATGCGAAACGAAGATAGTCCAGCAGATACGTACCGTAAGGCCGTGTAACATAAGTATGATCAGCAAAGTTGCAAAAGCAGTCCCTCGAGCTTTAAAAATGACCTCGCATCCGGGCTGGAGGCCAACGAGGGGCTGGTTGCACTGGGAATGGAAATTCAGGTAAATGAGTTGAATAGGCCCATGTGAATCCGTGGTCGAACTACCTTGGGGTCGATGTCGGCGGCACCGTTGGCAAACCCATATTGAACGATGACGAAATTCACCACAGCCTGAGACCCAATGACTACTCCGTACCCGATTGTGTCCATATACCAGCTCGCGGTGAATACCTTCTGGAAGTTTTCGGGGCCAATGTCCATGGCATCTTTCGCGGTTGGTTCCACTCCTAGGGCCAATGCTGGCGGGCCGGCTGCGAGTGTATTGATGTACAAAGCTGCGGGCGCTGCGATAGGGTAGACAGCAATGCCATCGCGGCGGAAGGCAAGACCACAAAGAATCAAAACAACCTAATGGGGATTAGGCCAATCTGTTGAGAGTTTGGGTACTTACTTCAGCAACATTGCCACTTAAAAGGTACACCAAGAATTTGACAAGATTCTGGAAAACCGACCTGCCCTTTCGAATTGCTTGGACGATCGTGGAGAAGTTATCGTCCGCGAGGACGATATCCGCTGCGCCTTTGGCAACGTCGGAACCATTAAGACCCATTGCAACGCCAACAGAGGCCCTAGTTGTGACAGTGAGGGCTGGCCTCCCAACCAGAGTGGGAAATCGCATACCTCTTCAAGGCAGGCGAATCATTGACACCATCGCCAGTCATGACCATCTTCCGCCCTGGAAGGGGATGTGTAATGTTCAATCAACGAAACGAGCAACATACCACGACGATACAGCGCATCGACCATCTTGACCTTCGTTTCAGGGGAGCATCGAGCTACAACAACAGGCAGTTCTGGCAGAGCGTCGATTTCGGCATCGGTCATGACTTCCAGCTGTTGCCCAGTCATACAGGCAGCAGGGCCGTGCTGTTCGGTGAGGATGCCAACAGACCGGGCGATGGAAACAGCGGTTCCAGCCTGAATACTCAGATGAGCGTCTGATCCAACGACTCGGATTCACTGACGTACATGATCACCTGTAAGCATGCGGGGCACGATGCCGGAACGATGGGCATCCATCACTGCCGCCGCAGATTCTGGGCGAGGAGGATCGCTAGCAAACGATATCAGTGCAGTGCCAGTACCCTAGAACGGGGTGACTTACTATATCCCAACTAGGCCGAGAAAACCACAGTCCTTTTCTACATCAGCACGGTCGGCAGTTTTGATGGTATCCTTCATAGAATACCGAAACCGAGTACCAGCGAAGCCAAGAACACGGAGACCCTCCTCTGACAGTGCATTTGCATGCCTGGCGAGATTGTCCCTTTCCTCGTGAGTAATTACCTTCCTTGATTCGCCAATCCCAATGTACGTGCAACGATCCAAAATCCTCTCAACTGCACCCTTCATACCTAGTTGCACACTAGTCGGTCTTACGAAAACCAATGTAGAAAGGAACATACAGAGAAGAAGGTCATAGTCCTCGGCGCTCTCTTGACCATTGCTTGGAATAAATTGCCAAATGGTGGACATCCTCTTAATCGTGGAGTCGAATGGGTGCTCTACAATCAATTCGAAATGTCCGTTGATGGGTGCTCGCGCAATACCACTCTCCGCGTGAGTACCGGTCCTATAAGAATAGAATTAGTGTTTGCTAGAAAACGAAAATACGCCGAGCCTTACAAGTGAGGCTTCCCGTGCCCAGCCTTGTGTACGAAGACCTGGATAGCGATCTCCGTTGGATCACCGTGTGCCTCCCAGGTCATACCATCTTCTCCACGTTTAAGGGTGGCCATATTATTGAGGGCAGCGGACTTCACGAGCTCCTGGAAGCCTAGTTCTAGATTGTCGATGAAGGCGTCCTCAGCGGTCATGTCCTCCTCTTCCGACAAGTCGTCTTTCGGGTTGGTGCCAACACCATCTGAATTGAGTGCCCGGATTACACCACGAGGGTAGAATGGACTAGTGGCGACGGTCAGAAACTCCGAAATAATGAGTGGCCTGACGTACTCTCTTCTGCTCCCCACGGTATATAGCTGGCCGCTAACAGTGTCATAAGGAGGTCGCATACCTCTAGCTACGGATATGGGCGCAGTGGGGGTCCAGACCTTCCTGAGGACCATCCTTCCAATGGTGATCGTCCCAGTCTTATCTGAGCAAATGTCGTGCACACCGCCCCTGAGTCGTAGTTAGATAAATTATGCGATTGGAAGAGAAGAACCACATACAGAGTCTCCACAGCATCCATGCGGCGAACAAGAGCATTTCGCCTCGCGAGGTCCTGACAAGCAACCGCAAGGGTCAAGCTCACCACTGCAATCAAGCTCGCAGGCAACAAAGAAACCGCAGCGGCGATAGCGTAGATCGCAATTGAGTTGGGGATATCATGGAAACCGGTGCTTGAGACAACAATGATGGCGAGGACGCAAGCGATGAAGAGGATCCAATAGGCCATCTTGTTCAACTTGATTTGCAGCGGAGTGGTGCCCTCAATACCAAGGGCACATCTGATCTTCTCTAAATAGCGTTGGAAACCAGTCCTGCTCGACCGTTTCTCGCTATTGAGTGCCTCAGAGATCTTTCCTAACTCCGTACCCATTCCAGTCCGAACAACAATGCATCGAGCTCGTCCTTTGGTAACCTCGGTGCCGGCATAAACCTGAAATCAGCGGGATTAGACGAGCACTCGAAAGCGAGTATTGAGATAGTACCATATTAGTGCGGTCACCGAGCGGACAGACTGGGTCCGTAATGGGACCCACAGTCTTCGTCGCGGGGAGGGACTCGCCAGTGAGGATCGCTTCGTCACACTCTAGGTTGGTGAGGTACGTGGGTAATAATCTTGCATCAGCAGGAACGACATCTCCGATCTCGATGATGAGGATGTCACCAATAACGACATCAGTCGCGGCAATAGCGCGGACCTCGCCTTCTTTGCACGTTCCCCTCGTTGCTGGATCGTGACGAATAACAGTTGCAGCAGGAGCGCCAACCGAAGCAAGGGCAGCGAGTGTATTGGCTGCTTGCCATTCCTCTGTAAGTTCGGTCAGAGACCCCAGACGGTGACAAGCAGTAGAAGGCGCTTACGTGAATAACCAACGTAGACATTAACCACGACTAGCAGGACGATAACTCCCCCAGATATCCAGTCCATTACAGCCAGCGACACGGCAGTTGCGGCGATGAGAACGATAGTCATTGCATTCAGAACCTGAGCGAGGAAGATCTTCAGGCGAGAAGGCTTTCGAGGTGGTTTGAGACGATTGGGACCATTCCTCAGCAGTATTTCCTGTGCCTGACCCTCGGTCAGACCCCATTTAGGATCCACGCCAAATCTCGAAATAAAATCTGTAGCAGGGAGTGTATGGGGAGGAGCATCGTCTGTATTTGAATCCACGCCGACGGCAGGGCTGCCCTTTTCGTTGGTCATGATGATGGTGGTACACAGAACTGTTGAGTGTGACACGAAGAGCCTTTGAGTTGTCGTTATTGAGCTTGGACAGATGTTACTACAGCAGAGCTACTGAGGACTGATTTGCTCATGGAACGCGCCCGGACGTTCAGACGAGGCATAAATTCCAAGCGCCCCAGGCTTTTATTCGGCACAGGATAGAGTCGTCTCCGAGTCTGCATTGGTTGCGACTGAGATACGAGTGATTGAGTTGCCTGTATATGTGGCATGACTCACTTACAAGTGGATGCTTCGTTTGCCCAAACCCACTATGGACCACCTGACCTATTTTGGTGTCACCCGGCGATGTGTGTACAGTGGTGGGTCGAGCTGGAAGTGCAGGGTCCAAGTTCCAGTTGGCCTCGTCGCGTGCCAAATCCCACAACACCGTACAGGACGCCCCGGCACCTCAGTACTTGTGTAGAGGTCACGTCACTTCATATAGAGACAGGATATGTACCTTCTGCGCAGCACAGTTCTGACAGTTAGAAAATCTGCCTACAAAGGTTCTTTCGTTTTGTGTATTAACGTCTTCTGACAAGCACTATTTGCCATGTCCAGATTGGAATGGCCGATGGTTCCATGCCTTGATCGATCGCCGTGGCCACACCCATTGCTGGCCCTTCCCTTCCCCCGCCAACGGTGTAAATATGTGATTCCAATGGGCCTTGCCAAGGCTCGACCGCAATTCGGTCAACAACATCCCACGTTCCAGAATTGAGACGGGCGAACGTCTAATTGACGGTTCCACCGTGATGTGAGGATCACACCAACGATATGGACAGTGGGCTATGACGATTGTAACTTTGATAAGCAATGCCCCACTTTGAAAGGCAATTGGGAGGTAATCCATGACTAGAGGTCGGTGTGGAGTTGGCCGTAACTGAGAAGTGAGCCTGGAAGTGATTTATGTGGATTGATGTCTGGTAGTTCGCAAGAATTGAACTCCAACGGAGGGCCAGGTAGTAGGACATTCCGGGAAGAGTTGCACCAGTACTTCCGTGCTACCAACCCTTTCTGTTGCCGACTATGTTATCGACGACTCGCTGAGCCCTTGCCGCCAATCCCTTTCCAGCTTTCATGCTTAACGTTCCCCGAAAACATAGAGGTCAAAATATGAAATAGTACCAGCACAGTAACATCAGCTGCCATGAAGACCCCAGTGATTTGCGGTTCAGTTTGACACCTGGCCAGTTTGTCGGGCGCTGCTCGTTGCAGACGCACGATATTGAGTCTATATGGCCGCCATTGAGATCGGCCAACTTTCCTGTATAATAGTGACTTTCGACTATCGTGGCTACTTTGATGCTACTGGGATTACCTACACGAAGGCGTTGTGGTAGCAAATGGGGAACATATTGACGTAGACGTCCGGAGATGCCACATGGTTGCTCAGATCTCTACGCCACTCATACGAGCTATGAGACCGGAGGGAGCTGTGCTGGTAAGATTTACCGTTTACCGTGTCATGTAAGCATACTGGAGAACAGGGAACAGTGCACATATCAGGAACGCAGTGGGATCTGATATTGAATGATTGAGGATAAGCTCCAGGGTTCTTCCATCAGAGGCATGCAGAGAGTGCACTGAGAAGGCTTTGCAGGTTGTGTACGTTGCAGAGAAGACAATGAGGGCTGTGAGGAGGTGAAGAGCACTTGAAAGGAGGCTCACCACAGTAGTAATAAAGGAGGACAAGCGAGGTTGATGGATGGCCGAACTGCCGATTAGCGTCTGGAGTCGACTTAAGACAGCAACTTGTCCAAGGGCCATATGCACCTTGATCTTGATTGATCCAAAGGGCGCTCTGTAAACGCTACCCTCTACTAGATTTACGAGGTATTTCAACCGCTTAGAATGTATAAAGGAGGATGTGGGGTCGCCTAAGGGAAAAATAGGGAACTACTTCGAACAGTAGTTGACGGGGTTACAACTCATACAGATGGGCAATTGCTCTTACCGTCGGGCTATTTATCTAACCCCTTCCCCCCACTGATCGGTGGTCATTTTACTCTCCTCCTTCCCCAAGCTCAGCATGCACGGAAAAATTGGTGTTCATTCATCACAGTCTGACAAGGTACATATTCCATGCAAATGGTGGATATCTCAACCGAGGAAACAGGCATTCCATCATCGTTCAAGAACTCATCGTCGTATCACCTTAGATAGGTGAGCTGGTAGCATGCTGCGGATCCATCGTATAGGCGACGTGCAGGCGTCGTCCCGTGCGCTTCTCGTATCGAGTCGCTGGGTTGTCTTGCGGGACCGACTTTCTCCTGATATACTCCCGCTTCGCAAGTTTGTACAACTCGGCGAGAACGAGGTATAGAACGAGCTGTCCAAACACTAGCCCCCAGTGCCAGGTGAGCCCATCAACTTGGAAGACTCGGTGGTTGACTTCGGGAATGTAAATGATGCTAAGAAATGTGTGAACACAATTCGCTGACGAATATGTCACATTACTCACGGGAACACGGTCAGAGCGAGGCAGCCAGTCGACCATAGGAGGAAGGTATTCTCAAAAAACTTCATATGGAAGAGACTTCTGGTTAGGTTTTTGCACTATTGGATGGCTCGGGTCAGTATGTGATAAAAAGTGTAGCAGATACGCACCGTAAGGCCGTGTACCATAAGGATTAAAAGCAACGTGGCAAAAGCAGTCCCCCGAGCTTTAAACACGATCTCGCATCCGGGCTGGAGGCCGACGAGGGGCTGATTGCACTGCGAAACGAAATTCAGGTAAGTGATTTGAATGGGCCATGTGGGCTCACGGCGAACCTACCTTGGGATCAATGTCGGCAGCACCATTAGCGATTCCGTATTGAACGATGACAAAATTCGCCAAAGCCTGCGCCCCAATGGCTACCCCATACCCAATCGTGTCCATATACCAGCTCGCAGTGAATATCCTCTGGAAGTTTTCAGGGCCAATGTCCATGGCATCCTTGGCGGTGGGTTCCACTCCCAGCGCCAACGCTGGAAGACCGGCTGCGAGTGTATTGATAAACAGTGCAGCAGGTGGGGCGATGGGGTAGACAGCAACGCCGTCGCGGCGAAAGGCAAGACCACAAAGAATGACCACGACCTACGGAGGTTCGGATTGGTCCGAAGGACAGCCGCTAAGAGTGTAAGGACGTACCTCGGCGACATTACCGCTCAAGAGGTATACAAGGAACTTGGCGAGATTCTGGAACACTGACCTGCCCTTTCGAATAGCTCGGACAATCGTAGAGAAATTATCGTCTGCAAGGACGATATCCGCTGCGCCTTTGGCAACGTCGGAACCATTAAGACCCATTGCAACACCAACAGAGGCCCTAGTTATGACAATGAATGCTGACCTGCTAACCGGATTCAAACATCACTTACCTCTTCAAGGCAGGCGAATCATTGACACCATCGCCAGTCATGACCGTCTTGCGCCCTGAAATAGAATTAGAAATGAACCATCCAGAGTAACAAGCAACATACCACGACGATACAGCGCATCGACCATCTTAACCTTTGTCTCAGGAGAGCATCGAGCTACGACGACAGGCAGTTCCGACAGAGCGTCAATTTCAGCATCAGTCATGGCGTCCAGCTGTTGTCCAGTCATACAAGCAGCAGGACCATGCTGTTCGGTGAGAATGCCAACAGACCGGGCGATGGAAGCAGCAGTCGCAACCTAACTCTCAAGGTAAGCATTTTCTCCAACAACTCTAGTCCACCTGCCGTACATGATCACCTGTCAGCATACGAGGCACAATACCGGCGCGGTGGGCATCCATCACGGCACCTGCAGATTCCGGGCGAGGGGGATCGCTTATAAAGAACATGAGAGCGGAGCCAACTTTCGGGCACGCAACTACTTACTATATCCCGACTAGGCCCAGGACACCACAGTCTTTCTCCAGGTCGGCACGGGGGGCGGTTTTGATGGAACCCTTCTCTGAATGCGGAAGCAGCGTACCAGCGAGGCAGAGAACGCGCAGACCTTCATCTGCAAGCGCACCCATATGCTCGATGATATTATTCCTATCCTCCTGAGTAATAGGCCTCCTTGATTCGCCGATCCCAATGTACGAGCAACGTTCCAAAATCCTTTCAACTGCACCTTTCATATCTGGTCGCACGTTAGTCAACCTTCCCAAGAATAGATATAGAAGGGAACGTACAGAGAAGAAGGTCATGGTCTTCGGCGTTCTCTTGATCATCATCTGGAATAAATTGCCAAACCGTGGACATCCTCTTAATCGTAGAGTCGAATGGGTGCTCTACAATTAATTCGAAATGGCCGTTGATGGGAGCTCGTGCAATATCACTCTCCGTGGACTTGACTCTCTCCAACTTGATTGCTGGCAGGTTGGGTCGAAGGGATTCACCGGCACTTGATTGGCGTCGGCGGCGTGCATGAGTCCTGTGGGAATAGAGTGAGTGTTTTCTGGAATCCAGGGACATGCTGAGCTTTACAAGTGTGGCTTCCCATGCCCAACCTTGTGTGCGAAGACTTGGATCGCGATCTCTGTTGGATCACCAATTGCTTCCCAGTTTTTACCTTCTTCACCACGTTTGAGAGTGGCCATATTGTTGAGGGCAGCGGATTGCACGAGCTCCTGGAAGCCTGGTTCTAGATTGTCGATGTGGACAACGTCTTCAGCGGTTAAGTCGTCTTCCTCCAGCAAATCGTCTTCCGGGGTGTTGTCAATATCATCTGGGTTGAGGGCCCGGATTACACCACGAGGGTAGAATGGACTAGTGCGATATTCAGAAGCTGAGTGGTTATGAGTGGCTTGACGTACTCTCTCCCGCTCTCCACGGTAAATAACTGGCCGCTGGTAGTATCACAAGGAGATCGCATGCCTCGAGCTACGAATGCGGAGGTAGTGGGAGTCCAAACTTTCTTGAGGACCATCCTTCCAACTGTGATTGTTCCTGTCTTATCTGAACAAATATCGTGCACACCACCCCTGAGTCGTAGTTAGATAGATTATGCGATTGGAAGAGAAGAGCCACATACAGAGTTTCCACGGCATCCATGCGGCGGACAAGGGCATTTCTCTTCGCGAGGTCCTGGCAAGCAACCGCAAGGGTCAAACTCACGACCGCGATCAAGCTAGCAGGCAGCAAAGACACCGCGGCGGCGACAGCATAGATCGCAATTGAGTCGGGAATATCGTGATATCCGGTGCTCGAAACAACGATGACAGCAAGAATGCATGCGATCAAGAGAATCCAATAGGCTAGCTTGTTTAGTTTGATCTGAAGCGGGGTGGTACCCTCAATACCGAGGGCGCGCCTGATCTTCTCTAGATACAGTCGGAAACCGGTCTTGCTGGACTCTTGTTCATTTTCGAGAGCCTCGGCGATCTTTCCCAACTCCGTAGCCATGCCGGTCATAACGACGACACAACGAGCGCGTCCTTTGGTGACCTGGGAGCCGGCGTAGACCTAAAAAAGGGGGAATGAGGTGAGGGCTTGAAAGTAAGCATTAAGGCATTACCATATTCGTGCGATCACCAACCGGACAGGTTGGGTCCTCAATTGCGCCTACAGTCTTTGACACGGGGAGGGACTCGCCAGTGAGCAGCGCTTCGTCGCACTCGAGGTTGCTGATGTACCCAGGTAATACCCTTGCGTCGGCAGGAACGATGTCTCCGATCTTGATAAGAATAATGTCACCAGTAACGACGTCTTCATTCGGGACGGTGCTCATCTGGCCTTCCCTATTTTTCCCCTTCTTGGCAGGATCTTGACGGAGAACAGTTGCAACAGGACTACCAACAGAAGCGAGAGCAGCGAGTGTGTTGGCTGCTTTCCATTCCTCTGTAAAGCTTCGGTCAGTACGAAAAACTAGATGGTGATAACGTGAGGAAGACACTCACGCGAAAAGCCAACATAAACGTTGATAACAACTAGCAGGGCGATGACACCCCCAGATATCCAGTCCGTCGTGGCGAGCGAGACACCAGTTGCGGCGATGAGGACGATGGTCATTGCATTCAAGACTTGAGCGAGGAAGATTTTCATGCGAGAAGGTTTCTGAGGTGGTTTGAGACGATTTGGGCCATCCTTCAGAAGTATTTCTTGTGCCCGATCCATGGTCAAGCCCCATTTGGGATCAACTCCAAATCTCGAGAGAACTCTGCTGGCGGGGAGTGTGTGGGGCGGAGCACTATCTGCATCTGCAAGCGATCCCTCATCAATGACAAGCTTTATGTTGCTTGCAGGTTCTTTTTTTTCGTTGGTTGACATGGTGGTACTGTGCGGTTGTGAAACTGGAACTTTGGAGCGGCACAC
>Ga0307515_10016875_pt1 | contig 13345 bp, 6 predicted proteins | sample 17_EM_MG_FD_194513 | JGI IMG/M metagenome (GOLD analysis project Ga0307515, IMG submission 194513) | Populus trichocarpa ectomycorrhiza microbial communities from riparian zone in the Pacific Northwest, United States - 17_EM | ecosystem: Host-associated > Plants > Roots > Unclassified | place...
TAGAATTAAAAACATAATTATATAAGACTTTGCATAGAATAATATGGTAGAAGTATGTAAGAGACTTACATATTATTATTTTATATCCCCTGTTACATTGCAGGCAAGATCAATTTCTTATTTTTTAAATTGACAAAAAATATTCATGTTATTGAGAATTATTTGATATTTTTATTAAATCCAACCTAGTAGGTCAACTTTGAAATTCCTTATCCGACTCTTTGTCTAACTCAAGTTTTAAATTAAACCATTTAGAAGTTACCTTGGCGTGACCTAGTTAACTTGACCGATTTTGAGACAACATGCTAGGCTGATCAAAAAAATCTTTGAATGAAATTGAGGGAAAAAAGATGAATGGATAGAAAAAGCCCTCTCAACCCATCCCCTTGCTTAACTAGGTTTAAAATTAAACCGTATGGAAGTTTTCTTGATGTGATCTAGTTGACTTGATCAGTCAAAAAATAACCCGAATAATTATTAAAAATGTTCAAGGAAGAAATTGAAAACAGAAGGAGGAATGAAAAAAAATGAGGTGTTGAACTGAAAAAAGAGAGAAATTTCACTTTTTGCGTAAACATACAATAGATATAACTAACTATTATCTGATTTGCCCAAATTTTAACTATTATGGTGGCCGGAAAATCAAGGTTTGAGTTTTTTTTAATCTAAAATCTCGTTTTTCAATCCATTTTTATCCCAAAACACCTATCAAATACCTTTGGAATTGTGATAAACCTATCTATTGCCTAAAAAAACCCAAAAAATCATCCCAAAAACTGAAATCAACCCAAAACCAAAAACAACCCAAGTTCAAATCAATTTTTTCACGAACTTAAAAAACACCTAATATGAACTCCCCTCATCAAATGAAACAATTTGACACAAATATCATCTATTTTAATTGCTTAAATCGGTGTCAATAATATTTTTTTTTCTTTATCGGCAAAATTCAGTGACCTCTCTCTCCTTTCTCAATCAGAAATTAAAAAATAAGTTGATAATAATAATATATAAAAATCATAAACAAATAATCAATTTGGGCCTCAACTCTTGTCTTAAAAAAAGTTGGGTCTCCACGATCCAATTGTAAAATTTAATTAAAGCCCAATTGTTAGTCCACCTGTCTAGGTTCAAATTTCCAGATTCATAAACAGAAAGGGGGGTTAGGGTTTTAGAGAGGAAAACTAAAGTATGACGACTCGAATAGCACCGGGTGTTGGAGCTAACTTACTTGGCCAACACTCAGCCGAGAGAAATCAAGATGCTACTGCTTACGTTGGCAATCTCGATCCTCAAGTTTCCGAGGAATTACTTTGGGAATTATTTGTTCAAGCCGGTCCTGTTGGTAAGTGATAGCCTTTTTTAATCTTACTTTACGAAATTAGAGTTTAATTTCTAACATTTTCCTCTTTTTTTTTTCAGTTAATGTTTATGTTCCTAAGGATAGAGTAACAAATCTTCACCAAGGATATGGATTCGTAGAGTTTCGGAGTGAAGAAGATGCTGATTATGTAAGCGGGCTTTGAATTTCATTTACAGTTACTCGTTTTTTTACTAGAAAATTATTGGGATTTATTTTTTAGGTTTTGAGATTTGACTATGCAGGCAATTAAGGTTTTGAATATGATTAAGCTTTATGGTAAGCCAATTCGTGTAAATAAGGTAAGGGAGTTTATTGTTTTCATGTGTTGTTTTGTTAATAAACATGTTTTTATGTAGTTTTAAGATGATTTATTACATGTTTGGTTTTAGGCGTCACAAGATAAAAAGAGCCTGGATGTGGGAGCGAATCTCTTTATTGGAAATCTTGACCCTGTGAGTTGTCTAATTCTTTCAAAGTATACTTATGTGAATATGAAGTGTTTTGCTTCTTTTGATTTTGCTGCTAAAATCCTCTTTTTTTTTTGCAGGATGTTGATGAGAAACTTCTGCATGATACTTTCAGTGCATTTGGAGTAATTGTTACAAATCCTAAGGTAATTATTTGTTATGTTTGCTTCTTTAGTTTTGCCATCCACGAGTCTTGAAAGTTGAAAATGAGGAGAGAATAAGCATAAATCAAATTGTGATTTAGCAGCTTGTAGGAGTTGAGCACCTTGTTATTTCATCCATGCTTTTTTTTTTTAAAGTTGATTGCTCACATCTATGTGTTTTCATGAAGTTTGTAGTGGTCAAACAGTCAATGTTGTTGAACTTGTATGTGAATATTTAAGTCTAGAATTTGCTAATGAGATGCAAATACAGAGGAGTTTAGGATGCTATCAAAGAACAGAAAATCCCAACAAAATAGATGGTATCGTTTTCTTTAAATCAAACCTAATTCTATTCTTTCAATAAATAAGATTTTGCATGGTGGATGCAGTGCAAAGCCCAACACTCTGCAAAACTTGTCCAGAAACTTTCTATTCTAATTCTAATACTATAACAGGACTCTTAGTTTATAGTGGCTTCTTTTGTGCCATTGAAACTTGTATATAATTTAGTAGTGTACTTAGATCTTGGTAGGCCAGCCCTAAAGAATAGAATGGTCCTGAGCTTTAAGGAGGAGCTTTTGACCATCAGTAGAGCATGGTTAATGTTGCTGATCAATGTAGTCATTGCTTGTGACTCTGGTGTTTGCTAGGCTTACTGATTACAGACTGTTACCTGAGCAGTTATTGTAATTAGCCAAATGAAAGTCTGTTATTATGATGCATTGGAATTATCTTACGTTAGATAAGTAAGGAGCAGCAATCAGTCTGATTTGTATTAAGCAAGAGAAGAAATCTGGGAACAAAAATTATTGTAATAGGCTGACTATTCCATGTTATACAAATGCATGCAGAGGAACAAGACAAGTATGAGAATGAGCTTTATGATTCTTTAAACAATATGCATCTCAGTATATTTTAGGCATAAATTTTTTGCCTGTTAATCATAGGAAGAGTAGATCTTTTTTACAAGTGTTTTTTATATATCATTTTTCACAACTGGATTGCATGTGGTAGAATGTACCATTTTGTTTTAATGGGATCTAGGACAACTTACCTATTTTAATTTTTTAGGCACAAACTTTTGCCTGTCAATCCTGGAAAGTGTTGAACTATTTTAAATTTGTCTTTATATATAATTTTTCACAACTGCGATGCACATATTAGAATGCATGTGGTTTAATGGACATCTGGGATTGCTTAGCAGTATTAATTTTGGTACCAGGAATATTCAGAGTAAATCCAAGGTTGGAGATCATTTTTCTTCATATTGATCTTACAAGCAGCAAAAGTCACATGTTCTAACATTCTAGTGCATTGATCTCTTTTCTGGATTTGACTCGGAATATCTAGCATTCTTTTCTAGATGTTTCTCAGTCATCATTGAGATGCTGAAAATTTTTATTTTCTAATTATTACCTATTTGTGAACTGTTATACTTTTTTTACTATTGTATACTGATGTTTGGAATTCGTATTTTCAGATAATGAGAGATCCAGAGACTGGAAATTCCCGAGGTTTTGGTTTCATCAGTTATGATTCATTTGAAGCATCTGATGCAGCTATTGAGGTAACTCCACGCATTTATGTTTTACAAACGTTTGAGAAACAATCATTTTCAGTAGCTAGAGATTTGCACAAATTGTTGGTTGTGTTTTAGGTCATTTTGGACTCTTGCAAGTAATTTTACTTTTTAGCCAAAGGATGCAAAATTGTAGACAATTGTATTAAATGTTACTTTTGTTTGGTAATTGCTGGATGAGGAGGCAACTCAGTTGGAATTAATACTCTGCTTATATTGATTAAACAGAGCTGACTGGTTAATAGTATTTTGGACTTTAACAGGCAATGAATGGTCAGTATCTTTGCAACCGTCAGATAACAGTCTCATATGCATACAAGAAAGACACTAAAGGGGAGCGCCATGGTACTCCAGCAGGTGAGGCCTTTTGTCATTGAAATGTTGCTTTAAATATTCTTTACAGTTTCTTCTGTTGCCTCATTTTATGAGAGCTTATGAGGGTCCTCTTGAAATTAAGTAGATGAGTGCTAGTCTTTTTATTTTAAAATGAAATAGGAAAGTTTCCATTAATGGTGTCTCGAACAGAGAAGCTTATGGTTGAGTCTTTCTATTATTAATAGAAGTGATTTAATTGTTACTGTTATTGATCCAGAGAGAGTTTTGGCTGCAAGCAATCCAACTACCCAAAAGAGCAGGCCCCACACTCTGTTTGCCAGTGGACCTCCAACACTTGCCTCTCAGGCCAATGGTGCTATGGTCGCACCTGTGCCTCCACGTCCCTTTGCAAATGGTGTTGTAGCTCCAGGACCAATTCCAGCACTGCGCCCTCCGCCCCCACCAAATGCAGCATTTGCACCGATGCAGGTTGGTGGTCAATCAGCTTGGCATGGCCAGCCACCTCAACAAGGTCAACCAATGCCACCTCCGGTCATGCCTGCACCTCCTGTTCAATTCAGGCCACCCCCTCCAAACATGCAACAACCTCCTATGCAAGGAGCTCCCATGTTCCCAAGGCCTCCCCCACAGCCCATGGCCATGGGAGCCCAACAACAAGTTTGGCGACAGCCACCACCACCACCACAGCAATTTGCTGGAAGGCCCCATATGCCACAAATGTTGATGCAACCACCGCCACCACCCAATGCGCTACCACCACCACCACCACCCTCAAGTTGAGACTAGAGTAGAGCAGTTGCGACTATTCATAACATCAGCTACTATGTTGAATGTTGCTTGTATCATTTTGTTTCTGATTGTAGTACGTTTTCCTAATTAGTACCATAGAGTTGGTAATATAAACTGCCCTTTACAATGTTGTAGCCTTCATTTTTGCTTATGGACTGCACATTTCCCCTTGCATTCATTTCAAGTAATCGAATCTCAGCTTGTAAAGTTTCTGGTTAGGTAACAGGTTCAGCTGGCCACAAATCTCTGTAAAATGAGGTCATTGATGATTATTAAGACCTACGGTTTGCTTAGTTATGTTTTGGTAATTTAACTAAAGAGATAGTCATGATTGTTAATGAATTAATTATGGTTTTAAAAATGTTTTTTATTTAAAAATATATATAAAATGATTTTTTTATATATATATTTTTAAAATTTTTAATGCTAATATTATTTGGATATCTCTTAAATAAAAATAATTTAAAAAACACTTTGAAATTAGTTCGGAGACGAGTTGGCATTACTTGCAAGTATTTGCATCATTGCTTATCTCACAAGGAATGAAATCTGGATCGAAGCCCCTTGCTCATCTTCTACTAATGCTGACGTGATCTCATTAGCGAAATCCATTCCTTTCGTTTTCGTTCTATTTCCTTGCTTTATCCGCACTCATACCTGCCAGTTAGCTTACTAGTTAGGAATCAGCTAGGAATCAATCGTCTTGCTTAAAACTTCAAATAAAATAGAAGATCTTATGCCTAATCTTCTGAATCTTAATACATGCAACTGGAACTAGAAAACAAACGAAAAAGTACGAAAAAGAAGATGCATTTGCTTTGCTACATGAGGATTGACGCAACAATTTCCATTATTTGGATCAAGTTTGGCATCACTAAAATTGCCAATAGGGTACGCAAATCAGGACAGTTCAGCATTGTTGAGACTTGAGGGGAAAACTATTGTGATCAGAGTACTTGAAGAAGATCCTGTACTGTCCACAAATTCTGTAGGTTATCGTTGGTGCCTAAGATAAGCAAGTGAGATGTGTTCTTTATTGTTCTCGTCTCTTCCCCAAATTTACTGGAACCAAAGGCGATACATGTTCATGAATTCTTGCTTCAGTGACGTTTGGCTTGTTTGGTCATCTAATATCTGCAACGGTAATTTTAGGCGTGGTTGCTTCTCTGACTGCAAAGATGGGATGGAACCATATTCCACTTCACAATCCAGAACCAAATTAATATTTCAATATATAGAAATCAATATCTTTTCTCAGGTATAAATCTTAGGTACGCGTATTCAGTCAGGTTTTATCCCTTTATCCCAGAAATGGTTCAAGGTCAGAAGACTTTTAAGTATCGAATATATCCTCCTATAACGAAAGTTTCATAGTAAACGTATGATTTTGTGAAAGATATTTCATCAGATTGCAAGTATTTGAAACTGCCAAAAAACATGAAATCAATTGGCAATACTGGTTTTGATTACAGAAGAGGCCGGAATGACTATCTTAAGCACAAAGTTCACCATCTTTTGTTTTCTTGTCAAAAATGAGAAGGACGTACTGCTTAACCACAAGTCTGATGGAAAACTTGTTAGAGCTCAGCAAGTTACTGTCCAAGTGGACTTGAAACGCTGCAAGAGAAAAATACCAGAACCTATATCCTGCTCTGAGATCTGCAAATCCATTAGGGCTGACCCTATTGTTTTCTTTGTATACAAATGTTTAAATGAACAACACTGGGAAAAATCTAAACATTAGGCTAATTCGTGGTGATTTGAGAAACACCAATCTCTAGGCCTTCTACAATCATACACGTAACTTAGGCTGCAAAACACTTCCTTTTTTCCCACACAGCTTGAACTCACCATCGAAGCCCTGTCATCTTTTGTTGGTTGCATGTGTCTATTGAAGCTGAGCTTTGTAGAGCTAACTAGTCCTTTGTAGAGGTAACTATTTCTTCTCTTCTTTCTCTTTCGTCCTGCGTACCTCATAAAAAGCCAAATCCTAGTGGAGCTTGCCAAACACTAGGTTTCATCCCCACCACTGATGAGATGTATAAAACAACATGCCAAAACTAAAGGTTTATGATATACAAGTGATGTATATGCTTGCATATGTCTACATTTACATATGTGGCAGATACCTCTCTAGACGGGGAGCATCCTATAGAGTGCAGAGAGGAATATATACAGAAAGCTTACCATGACTTTTCTCTTGAAGATGATAGTGACAGGAAAATGTTGCTTTTGAGTCTAATACTTGATAACTCTTAACAAATATGGTAAAAGATTATCATTATACAATTACCATGGTGTGAGAATAGACTTAACAAGAATGTTGGTGGTGCATCAGATAATGTTCTGTCCACTATCAAGGGAGATTTCTACACGTTGGAGGAACTTCATAGGATTAAACAAGGGCATCAACATGGATACGGAAATATTCAATGATAACTCCAACCATCACCTAATTTTAGTACTGTAGCTAATTGGAACAAAGATATTTTGAATAAATTCAATTTCTTCGATCACTAGTGATTTGCTTTTTCCTGGATTGTGCAATTTGAAAGCTCTATATGCTGTCGGCGAGGCCGGTATTCTGTCTTCTTCCTCGCACCTAGTTATCAAATAATATAAGTACCCCAATGGACTTCATATCCATCCATAACATAAAATGAATGCATTGATTTGCATTCAAAACTTTCATGAATGAATTTCTTCCTCCAAAGAGAGGCAGGAAATACCTACACACGCCAGCTGCAGCTGTTTTGGTCACGACACTTCATATTCACCATAAAACACTGTTTCTCTCAATGATATAAGCTTATTTTTCCTAAAAACATTCGAAAACAAGTGTCATTTTCCACATAAAGCCCCACCCTTCTACATAATTCCTCAAAAAGGCCGTGTTTCTTGTCAACATTTCTTCTTGTAGTTAGTTCCACTACAAGAATATAAGTATCATCTCTCTTTATATTATACTTACCATAGGGTAGCTATCCTATTCCATTCTGTCGTTCTCCATCACTGGAATCTAGCTAGAGATAGACTTGATCAATACAAAGTTAAAACCATCCTGGGAAACAAATGGCAATGCAGACAACTGCTATCCAAGAAGATAAAGGCAATGGGATATTTCATAAAGCTATGAGCTCAGAGAAGCCTGTTTGGATCCCTGGACCAGTGATCATTGGCGCTGGACCCTCAGGGCTAGCTGTTGCAGCATGCCTTAAAGAAAGAGGTGTTCCCTTTTTGATACTAGAGAAAGAGAGATGTATAGGTTCTCTGTGGACACTGAAGACATACAATCGTCTACAGCTTCACCTCCCAAAGGAAACCTGCAAACTTCCTCACATGCCATTCCCTCCTGAAGTCCCAGCATACCCCACTAAACAACAGTTCATAAGTTACTTGGAGGCTTATGCTAAGCATTTCGCAATTGAACCCATGTTTAGACAGGAGGTTCAATCAGCTATATATGATGCAAGAATGGGGTTCTGGCGGGTCCAATCCAACGAGTCTGAGTTTCTGTGCCGGTGGTTTATCGTAGCAACTGGAGAGAATGCAGAACCAGTGTTACCTAATATTGAAGGAATCTCAGATTTTAAAGGAAGTTTAATCCACACCAGCAGATACAAGGACGGAGCTGATTTTAAAGGACAAAAGGTTTTGGTTGTAGGCTGTGGAAACTCAGGCATGGAGATTAGCTTAGATCTATGTAATAATGATGCTCAAGTTTCTCTGGCAGTGAGAGATAAGGTAAAATGTTCTGATCCAGGCTCTCTTGCTCCAAATGTGTACCTATATGTTCTTCTCTTTCAACTTCTACTGAAACATGTATGGATCTAATCTATAGATACATATGATCTATATTTGTTCTGAACTTGATGAACTCCCAACTATAGAATATATAGACCCCATGATTCACATATGATTTGCTTCTTGCTCAAAATCTTCGATCAGTTTTACCTAAAAAAATCGAGAAAATCAATTTCATGTTCCAACAGTACATTACAAACTGTTACATTGATTATTACATATCCAATGATGCCTTATTTTGACATATAGACAAGTAAAATGTCTTTGTTTTAGCATTGTCAGAATGAGGTAGCATGTTGAAATTTCACCTGTTTAATGTTTTTTGACTTGTCAGTTTCTTTTCTTTTTACTGTGAATTGTTCATGTAGTTCTAAATTCTTGCAGTTACACATCTTGCCTAGAGAGGTCCTTGGCAGATCAACCTTTTCTCTTTCAATGTGGTTGTTGAATTGGTTCCCAGTAAAATTAGTTGACCGGTTCCTCCTCATCTGCTCACAATTAATTCTAGGCGACACACATAAAATGGGCATACGAAGACCCAAAATGGGACCACTTGAACAAAAAAATTCTACTGGGAAAACCCCAGTGCTGGATGTTGGAGCTTTCTCTAAAATTAAATCAGGAAAAATCAAGGTTAATAGTAGTTTCCCTCTTACTTCTTGTCTACATTAAACGAATACATTTTTATTCATAACATTCATGGACCTTTTAGGTGGTTTGCGGTGTTCAAAGATTTACAGCCAGCGGCGCAGAGTTTGTGGATGGACATGTAGAGAATTTTGATTCAGTAATCTTAGCAACAGGTTATAGAAGCAATGTAACATCATGGCTCAAGGTATAGAAGAAGTTCACTACATTTACAAGTAGGTTGATACTCCCAAGGTTCAAATACCTTGGGGCAGATAATTTTCGTTTGAGAGTTCTGTCTATGCTTGTTAACTCCTGTGCTTTTCTTTTTTGACACCAAAAGGAGGACAACTTCTTCAACGAGAAGGACGGTTATCCAAGAAATCCATTCCCCGACAACTGGAAAGGCAAGAATGGACTTTACAGTGTTGGTTTTACCAGGAGAGGATTGTTGGGTTCATCCATTGATGCACAAAGAGTAGCAGAAGATATTGCAAGACAATGGAACTGTGAGACAAAGCATTTGCGAATCGAGTCATGACCAGAACTTATATATGCGGTTTATTTATTCAGAGTTTAACGTGCTGTTTAGGGTTTATGTCGAGTATCAACAGCACAGGAAAAATGTGTTCTCAGTGCTAGAGGAGTGCAATTACTGGGAAGTGTCTGAGAAGTTCGGATTTCTTGTTTGATTGTTTTCTACATGATGTGATGTAGTCCTTGGTCACAATTTAGAGTTGTTTGTTAAGCTTCCATTCCTAACATCTGCTATCACATCACATAGAGCTTGACCCTACCATATAGATTAAGATTTTTCTTCAAGAAAAGTGGATATCATATGAATGCACAATGACTATCATAATGTTCTTCTCCTTTCAATATTCCCCTGCTTCCTATCCTGATGGTTATAAGAAAATTAATGTTTTTATGAATTAGATGGGTAATTTTTTTTCTATTCTTGACTGTGATTTCTCTCTCTTGTATCTCTTATGAGGTGAAATGAAGAAATAAAAATACCAAGATCTAGAAAGCTTTTTAAAGCTATATGTATTTTGGCTACTTGTATATTATTAGTAATTATTGTGAGAAACCTGCAGTAATTATTGATGAATATTACAATATAAAAAAATTATGAGTAATATAAAATTTAACATAGTTTCACAATGTATTTATATCTATAAAAATAAATAATTTTTATTTTTATTATGCCAAAATATAGTTATATAGCATGTATTTATAGTAAATCCTAAACTGTCTAAGTTTTCTAGATATCCAAAAAAATCCAAAGAATCAATCGAGTATTAATAATTTTTCCTCTAACCAACCTACATGACCTACCATGAAAAGAACACCACAACATTCCAGATTCGATCCATGGTCCAGTCCACAAGTACTGCCGATAATTTAAAGGTCATCATTCCTTATATCATTGCTTTTTTAGGCTTCTGGTAACAGAACCATACCAATCATTCATAAAAGAAGAAATGAAAATTATATTTTATGAATTCTATTTCCAGACCAATCATCCAGTAGATACTCTACATAAATCACCGATGAAAGTTCAAAGAAGATAATACTAACAGAAATTTGAAGCAGAAGAAGGCTTAATGAAGGAGAACAATTAGTTTGAGAAAAAAAAAAGGGATTAATTACAATAACAAAATTAGAGTAACATTACTACTCAGGAATCAAGATCTAATGGCTGACGGAATGGAGTTTTGACCATGTAATAAAAACCACAAGTAAAGACAAGAGATATTGCGGTGATTGAACCTTCTCTTGCTCTGAGTACATGTCTCCTAACCTAGAAGCAAGTGACTGAATCCAAACCTATTGCAGTAGAGGGTATGCGTGTCACGCTTATCAATCCTTGATGTAAGCAGTTCAGAAATTCCAGACAAAGACATCGCTATTTGTCGAGTCTCTAGCTACTAATTCAGAGCAAACCCTACTAACGTCTCCCTTCTAAAACTCTACAAAAACCAACCGTAGGGAACCCTCTATGCTAGTCAATAAACGAGGCAAAAAGATAAGGACAAGACGACTCTACCACACAGGAAAAAAACAAGGTGAGTTTTGCTGAGCTTGAGCAACTGTGAAAAAGGCTTGCTTCAATCTTAAAACCATTTCCCTAACTCAGAACCATGCAGCTTATTAGACAATTAAAACGTCTAAAAAAGAAGGCCCCACATATTTAATGTGCAAAGCTATCATGCTGGAAAGCTAATCAGGGAAGACGACTCGAGCAATATACAATGTCAGGCAGTATATTTCACATAAATATTAGAGAGAGGGAGGGGGGGTGGGGGAGCAGGCTGGGCATAAATGTGCCTGAACAATCAGTTTGTGGAAAGTGACATAGAGAAGTTCCTTCAGCAATTGCCTTTGGTCTCTGTCAGTAATACGAAAAAAAATTAACAGTTCCTATAGAATGTCGGGACTGGGGAGCTCAGACATGCCAGGCTGATGCATAATTCTTTAATCTCCAAGTCGAATATGTCACTCATTGATTGCTAGACGGAGTGTCAGAATTAAGAGCAGAAGATGCCAAGTTATGTTGATAACTATAAACAGATAGCGCAGAACAAAACGTAAAGAAAAGAAAGACAAGTTCTGTAAAATAACTCAAACATTATTGTTTTAATAAAAAAAAGTTTTTTAACCCAGCAGTCCAACCTTCGGGAATCACAAATCACATCGAATTTTTTTAAATATATAAAGCTGAATTGTAAGGCTCAAATATAGGTTAAACCTGATCAAGGCTATATGATATTTGATTTAAGCGTGCCTTAACATCACCCTCACAAATCCCATGAATTAATCTGGAAAGCAAAAGCATTACATTTTTATATTAAAAAGCATATACAATCTACATTGTGGATCAGCTTTATGCCGAATAGTTTGCTTCTTGATGCTTCAAATTTTTCTTTTGAAATAGGTTTGGTTAAGACATATTAATCTGATCATTAGTTCTACAATAAAACAGAATAACTTTGTTTTTCTTGTAGACTTCTTTTAAAAAATACAATTTTATTTTAAAATGTTTAACCCTGTTATAAAAAATACAATTATTTGCAATTGAAATTGCATTATAATTGTCACTATAAATATGTGTTGACTCAAGTTGATTCATATGTAAATCTATAAGTATTTTCTTGATTAATTTACAGCAGCAATAACTACTATATATTTATCTTTAAATTCTTTGAGCAACAACATCTTGCTTTTTTGAATATCAAGAAAACATTCCTAATCCAAAGCTAAAACATTAATAACCTATAGTACTTTTCTTTTCATCCACATATCTTGTTCAATCACGGTTAAAATAACTATCAAATATAAAATTCTAAAAATAATTTTTTTTTTATATCATGGTATTTTAATGTGCCTTTAATTTATCTTACAATCCTTTTTCAATGTAATTCATTGGCACAATATATGAAAATTGAAAGCAAATTTATTACAAAAATAATATTATATAAGACTTACAATATTATTGTAAGATACATCACACACCCAATTAATAACCTTATCAACACTCTGATCATCTTTCTTCTGCATCTTTTTAAGACTTTCTTTCGACAAGTGCACATCACAACAGCAATTTTGTTTTTATTAGAAATATGGTTTAAAGCAGACATGGTAAATCTGGATAGTTTCTATAGCTATCGTGTCATTAAGTCTATAGGTAGCAACCCTTAGAAAGTCATTGTGATCTAGTTCCATTACTGATCCATGCAAATCCTAAGTGAAACAACATCACTCACGAGGAAGAGACAAACAATTGTTACCAGCTAGTGTCTGTCCAAAGCCCCAATATTTAAGCTTCTTATTCCACGTTGACAAGACTGTTTCCAACTTACAGAAGTATCGAAGATGACGGGAGAAATGTGGAAAAACAGCGGTAAATGCAACTATCAAATTACATGGCACAGACAGGATTCAAAGCATTTGAAAGGGAAAAAGTATTTCTAAATCTAAATAAAGCCAAGCTTCAAATTCTATCATGAATTCTGACCATGATCACCTACATCGTGTCAAAACCAAGCATCTAGTTCGAGAACCACCTAAGACTACTTGTAGCTAGCTCCAGAAAGGCCCAAGAATGGAAATGGCATGAGGTGAACCAGTCGCACCTCATATATCTAGATCCGTATAAGGCTAAAATGATCCTGACAATCCATCATTTAGTTCTCTCATTCTGTTTCCATTATAATTTATGTTACCATGTTGAAAT
>Ga0307515_10016876_pt1 | contig 13345 bp, 9 predicted proteins | sample 17_EM_MG_FD_194513 | JGI IMG/M metagenome (GOLD analysis project Ga0307515, IMG submission 194513) | Populus trichocarpa ectomycorrhiza microbial communities from riparian zone in the Pacific Northwest, United States - 17_EM | ecosystem: Host-associated > Plants > Roots > Unclassified | place...
CGAAGTAGAGAGGTAGTAGTACCTAAATTAGTTTACGCGACGCCTCGCAAAGCACTGCGCAATCTAATTAATAAGGAAGCGTCTAAACTAAATGAGGTAGGGGGTGTATGCGTATTAATTAGGGGGTGTATAATTATTAGAGACCTTAATTATATTCCCTTTTAACTTTTAAGCTTGGCGCGAGTATTATAATACCAAACGCCTATCGCTAAATTGTAGCGTAGAGCTCCTAAATCCTCCTACTATCGTGTAAAAATGTATATAAATCTATCTAAATAGTTAAATATATTTAAACCGTTTACTAGTTTGATTAACTAAACGAAATAAATAAGTGTAAAGCTTTAAAATATCTAATTAACTAAACCGAAGATTGATGGTTTAAATTGTTTATTTATTAGCAAGTCTAGACAGGTAATAGAGATATAGTAGTAGGCAACTAAGACAGTAATAGGCAACTGAGACAACCCGTCTTAGGTTAATACCTCCATTTCTTTATAGATTAATCTTTATACGAGTTTCCCTTACCTAAACTTCTAGTTCGACACGTCGGCCTAGTTAAAGAGGGTACGCTCGTTATAACTATTAATCCTAAGTGAAATTAGATCTAATACGAGGCGATTTTAGATCTAGTCTAAGTAGATTACTATCCTACCGGTAGTAGCTGAACCAAGTTCTCTTAATTACCACTTTGCGTCCTAAAAAACATCATGAGCCTAGAGTTTAAGACGATTGTATTAATTGGAAAATTTGGCGCGGAGGTTATCTGCTTTGTTTCCGCTGTCGTTTTGTATAAGGTTATAAAGGCCTTTAGTGTAAGTATGGAACGTTTCTTTAAGAGTTGTTAATTGTGAAATGAAGAACTTCTACGCCTGGCTTCTTAGTGGATATAGCAGAGTACAGCAGTAAGGTAGAAAAGGTGGACGGCGCACTGGTATTTTTTATTAGGGGATCGATCCTAGAAATGGGGGGAGCCTAAAAATAATGAAAATCTTTTTTGGCGTAAATTAACTTAGGGCTGATCGTTATAAAACTGCTGTCCCCCTTCTTTATAGCCCCCTCCCTTTGCTAGACCCTTCTTTTATTTACTTCTTATACTTTTTATTACATGCTTTTTAGTTTATTTATATATAATTTATACCCTAGTGAAAGATATCTAGATATTAAGACTGAAATATCTACCTTTAAAAGCTATGCCTTTTAAGACGGAAAAGCTTAAAATGTAAAATAATCTAGTAGACCGCTTTACTAATGGAGGGCTAACAAGAAGGAAGCGCCTAGATATATTCTGGAAAGTTATAGACGAAGATCGCGCCGAGATACTTCGGCACAAGAGAGCTTTTAATAAATTCGTTAACGCTTCTATATTAGAACCGGGGCATGCTGGTCGCGTAATAAATCTAGCGGGGACTATTAATAACTATGCTTTACTTTAGTTACTTCTAGGATTAAGTAACCGAACTTAAGCTTTGCAAGGAACAACAGATAAGAGTAGGACGATGATTTTTAAAAGTGTAGAGACGTATAATGCAACCGATAGCATCCCTAAAAAGACGATATCGTCTGGTGGCAAGTATCCCAGCGGTTTGCCATCTTCCGCCCAAACATGTGGCCACTGCGGTTCGAAATACGGCAAGCTTATGTCCATCTCTGCGTGGGGAAAAACCCTCCGTGCCGAGAAAAATTATGGGTACTTTGACTTTAAGCATCTCAAACTCTTTGCACACACCAATACCTCTATTTTTTTTTTGTATAAGTTGTGTTCCGTGGCCACTCTTAAACACTCTAAACCCCTCTCACTAGAAATTATATTCGTAACGTCGCTATCGCGCCTGATTTACAGAGAGTCCCCCTTTATAGCAGAATAGAGTTTCTTTACCATAGCTCTAATATCGAGCTCTTATCGCTCCTAATACTTATAAAAGGGTCTTACCCGAGCTTTATGGCCCTACTACCATGCTGAAAATCGTTATTAGCCTTATAGCTGCTGTGGCACGCAAATTCATGCAAAGATCGCCACTTGGCTGGTACCTCTAATCAAAGCAACTAACTGTTTTTGGTTAGTGCAAGATGACCCCGCACGCCTCAAATAATTATTACTGGTGATTACAGTAATTTCACTTATATAATTATTTGCCAAGCTTCTGGCTTCAGGACTGTGGCTGACGCGAGGCTAAAATGCACCATGCGTGGCCGTGACCATCAGCGAGCGAACACCAGATCAGTGCCAACGTCTAATCCTACACCTTATTCACGCAGCTCTTCCTAATACTCATTTCTAACCGTTTGCAGAACTTCAGAATCCACAATGCCGGCTCCATCGAGCACCGTACTTAACACGTCTGACCCAAATTACCAAGCGATGCTCACGACGGAGCCACTCGACATAGCCAACATCGTCGACGCCCCCGCCGACTTATCCACTCCCTTCGACTACCTGACGAACAGCGACACCGACGCGGACAACGCTGACCTGCGCAGCGCTTATCGGTGGGCATGGTACTGCAAGGACCCTGCGTGCCCCAAGTACTGGAATGTCTAGTCCTGCAAGTCGAACTTCTAGCTGCATCTGTACGAGACGGTTGTGCACCGCGCGGATGTACGGACACACACACGAGTAGGACGTCGCGAGCTGGCGAGGGAGTGGAGAGTCGAGACGGATTGGGAGATGAAAGAACCGAAGCAGCCCAAGCCTGCTCCGGAACAGAATGGTATTGCGTCGGGCAACGAGTAGGCCGCGGTGGTGTAGAGATTTTAGACGAGATATACTTTCGTCTTGTTCGCGAGATCGTTACGTTTGGCGACAGCGGAATTCACTCGTAGCAGGCAGGGCTAGGTCATACTCGATATTCACGCTGTTTTCACTTTTTTCGTGCGGGTCCAGAAGACAGATTAGGAGAAATATATCACTCTTCATGCCTCGCAACCACAGATTGTAGTTGCCGCCTTCGAGTGCAACACAGCAACATCAGGTTTTCCGAGACGACTGCCAACTTTCGTCGCTACCGAAAGATCGAACGCAGAGAACAAACGGGAGCACATAGTATCGAAGTTTTCATACCAGTGCTGATTTGATTTTGCAGAAGTAGCTGTGGTTTATTCTGCAATAGCTTACAACCATTGCTCTAGAGCATTGCATATACACTGTTGCCTGAAGCATTGAGTGACACCAGCTGATATTAGCATTGGCTCGACATTACGTGATAGAAGCATAGGACAAGCTGTGTCAGAGTATTGCAATAAGCCACAAGTAACGAGTCTATTTTGTGATAGCAAAATGCGTTTGATTTCCCAGAGGCTCCTATACTAAAACTCGTTTAAGATAGCCTCAATACAGCGAAATTTTCAAGTGTGCCCCAATTGGTCCACTATCTGCCATACCATGAACTTGGGCCGGACCAATAAGCCGAAACATCGAATTTTCTCCTCTCCGGATTACAAATGGTGTGCTTAAGTCATCGAAAATGGCGATATGATCTCCAGGAGAAATGCTCGGTCTCCCAAGCCCAAGATAGCCCTTAGAGGAAATAAACCAACTTTTACCACTAGCGTATAATATAAGGTGGTGCCGATAACGCCTAGATCTCTCCTCACGCCACTTGGGTATTTCCACAGCAATAGGTGGGTCAATCCCGCCTGTCAGTACAAGGTATTCGTTTCTCAATAGGAGAAGGTCTTCATCCTCCCAATGGCCTCCCACAATAGGGAGTTTCCATAGAGCTTCTTCAACATCCTGGTGTGATTTGTAACCAGATGCGTGACTATCCACAAAGTTCCCTTCACTTCCAATTCTTGAAGATGAGGACGTTACTGGAGTGAATCGATCCTTTATCTCTAACAACCACCCGCGCATTGTTTCGAGATTGGACAACACAGACGAATCATCAGTAAAAATTATTCTCAACTCAGTAGGCAAGACGTTTCCAACTATCTTGACTTCATCGTATAAGTTTCCGCCAAGATCAAGGATCTCATTATCGCTTAAGGTCCTACTTAGAGAGGAGTTGGAGAGATCAATAAAACCTGGCTGTGGCATTCCGTTGCTATCCCGAATTGGTGAGAGCTTTACAAACCATTCGGGTACCCAACTCGGAGCTGCTACTCTTGAGTGGATATCAATGTCCAAATCTACCCCAATACAGTGTTCTAAAATCTCTAAATCTGATTCAAGTAGTCCCTTTGTAACCTTTCCGAAAACGACTTGTGCAGCTTCAGAATAGTTCGCAACGATACCATGTTTTTCGGGATCATTCGCTAGCCCTAGCATTGCAAACACCTTATCTCGAGGATCGGAACTTTCAGGAACGGATGCGGTGATATTGTTCAGTAGCAGCTCCCTAAGAGAAGCCCCGACTGAATCGAGAGTAGTGCGCTCCCAGGCGAGAATGATTGGAGTGGTAAACTTAATTGCCGGCCAAATTACCACATTCGCCCAAGAAGTGTATCGAGCATCTCCAGGATATCCAATCATGATATGATAAAAAAAAAGTCGGAGCATGTACCATACCGATACGACCGAGATCCAGGGAACGAAATGCCGTCCGCAGACAAAGAAGACTTGCTTTGAGGCTGCCACTTCTTGCTGAACCCATACTCGCTTCCACCAAGGATTGGCGAAAAACTCGATCAGAGTTTCGATTGGGATCTCGGGCGGCATTCTTTGCCTCCCTTCTGTATCGGAGCCCATTTGCGTCCCCAAGGCCTTAGTAGCCGATGTGAAAAAGGGCATTGAACTTATATCTTCTCGGCGGTCCTCAAACGTCAGCCGACATATGAATTCGTCAAGATATTTACGTCGTTGAGAGTTAAGATCCCCCAATGTTGAACACCCAGCGAAGCTCAGGTCCTTAATTTCCTCATAGATTATCTCTATAGCACGTGCCGAATACTCATTGGAGAAATACCCTTCCTTGAGCCAAACGAATACTGCCCCTGCTGACTCATAGATTGAGCGCATTCGCTGGACCTGCCAAGATTTTTCCCCCTCCTCGCCGTCATCCTTTTGATCAATACAGAGTACATCTATCCACCAGAACTTCATAGGGGGGATAGAATGGCTCTGAATATATCGGAGTCCCCGCATCGTCACTTCAAGGTCTTGATTGATTTCAATCGCATGACCATTTATAGTGATGCTCTCTTTGTTAGGGCTGGTTCCCCAAACATATGAAAGAGCGTTGTATCTCGGACTTGCATCTAGAGGGAAGTGCCGCATAACACACTCTACGCCTTGATAGTCCAAAGATTTCAACTCCGGCAGGATACAGAGCAGCCGGATCTCTCGCTTGCTCCGGTCGAGTCGCTCATAAGGGTATGAGGCCATGCTCGTCATAACTACGCGACACTACAAGGAGTACAATTGGTAGCGAAAGACCGGTGAGTTTGACGTTGACGTTGACGATGAGACCGAGGAGTTCCACCGTTTTAGGAATGAAGGCCTAGAGTTATTTAGATCCCTCGATTTGTCTTGGAAAAACACTGGCGGACGAGCTCTTGCCGCTTGGGGGCGGTTACGACGAGGTTGTGGGTCAAATTCGGTCGATGTCAAGGCTGGGACGTCTTGGATAATCGTCTGGCAGGTCTGGGGGCAACTCGGGCCGGGAAGGACAGGGCCCTGTCTTTTGAGTCTTTGGAGGGAAGGCACGTCACTCTGTCGTCCTTGTGCTGAGGGCACAGGGGGGTTTCAATCAATGTCGATCTTGCTCGGTATGGAATTATTGGAAGAGGAGCCGCCGAAACTGAGGGGGTTGGCGCTGAAGAACCTTCCTGGGAAGGGAGCGTTGTGGGCGTCCTGGATGTGTTAGCAGAGGCTGCTCTTGCTACAGTACGGGCGAGTTCGCTTGCTAATACTTGGAGATAAGTCTACCAATTGTAGGGAGCCAGTTCGAGCTTTCTTAGAGTTCGAGAGCATATGTCTCGAATATTGTCGCAGAAGTCCTTGGTCAGGCTGAGCCTGCTCTCGTAGTTGTATTCCACAAGACGCACTGTATGATCGGACTCGACGGGTTTTAAGGTAAGAGGATTCTCGATGAATGTTTTGAAACCCGAATGGGCATACATTCCAGGTTGTTGTTGAGTGGGTGAGATCGTTGTGTTGAAGGGGGATCGTGGAAGCCTAGAGGCTAGCACGAATGTGTGGAATAAGTCATGTGATGAATAAGTCACGTGCAACTTGCACATAACTATTCAGTAAGGTTGGTGGGATAGGCACTAGTGCTATGGTGTATATATATGGAGATCTGTCCATACGACAAACAGTAGTTCAGTCAATGCATTCAATCCAGAACCTGTCAAACCGTTGGATTCAGGTTGGTGCTCATCCTGTCAGATAAGTCAGATAAAGCTGCTCATTGATGAAATGGGTTGATTGATTGATGATCTTTGACTTGATCGTTGATTGATGCTCCTGATAAGCCCTTAGGGCTTTGAGCTACGAAGAGACTGTACAGTGCACGGGCTCCGTGCACGTGACTCGTGCACGTGACCCACGCCTTTAGAGAATACAGATTATCTGACACATCCAGCCTCAGCTAAGCGGCAGCCTCATGGAAAAAAGGGGGGGCAATCGCGGCATCACTGCAAGTGCACAAGACCAGCCAATCGCAAGGCAGTCGCGGCAGAGGCCATTCGAAATGTCTCATTCGAACTGCTGCAGTACTAAGCCAAGCGTCTTGACACATTAGAATCTAATATTCTACAAAGGGAAAGCCGCAATTTCTCTTTAATATAAATTACTATTGATTATGTTTTAGGTTAGCTCATATATTAAGACTTCCAAATTTGATGCCATTGGGGGGTAGTAGATAGGACGATGTCAGAATTAGCCTGCCTTATTCTCGGTTTCGGTCAAACGTATATCCGGTCAGGTGATATCGAAGCTAAAACATCCGTGCGTTCAGAACTGTTTCAAAAGAGTATGGGTGAGAGGACACCAATTTCGCTCCTAACTGTAGCTTTGTATGCTGGTTGTGCAGACAAGATTATAGTGTATAAGACTTCACTTACTGCCATAGTAGAGTTTGATGGAGGATGGTACTATAGGAGGGTATAGCTATGAGCGAAATTGGAGAGAAGCAGCTCCCTGGCTGCCTAAATTTTAAGGTTGTAGTTTAATAAGCAGCTGCGTCTGTGCGTCAAGAACTATTAAAGAGTGCCTTTTTGCTGCATCTAAGATTACAGGATCATTGGACTCAGATAAATCCGTAGAGGAGGCGTTCCGTCGGTAGCGGCGTATCGTACGCGAGGAACAGCGGGCGATATTGGCTGTTTGGTCATCCGTGGGACAGATAGCCAGAATTGCCCTGCTTCATTCTCGGATTTCAGTAAAAATATATATCCGGTCATCAGGTAACACCTGAGGAAAATGATCTGCGCGTTCAGAATTGTTTAGAGATGTCACCCTCGAGCACCGGGCATCCTCGCGAATATCCAAAACGGCTGCGCCAATTTGAGCATACTCACGACAACCCTATATAGCACAAATGCCATAGACCTTACGCTCCACGCACTAGACAACCCCAAGATCGTTACTAAGGCGTTAAAAGCTGGTTAATACTCGCTTCAGAGCCCTTTCGTCCCAACAAGAGATTATTGTCACGGTGTATAAGGACGGCCGAGTGATTATATAAGAAGGAAAATGGAGAGTCACGGATGGGCAATCAGTGCATCAGAATACGTGGAAGAGTAGGACACCGACATCAAAGGCGACTGGGATCATGATTATGGCTATGATAATCTTGGGGATGATAGCGACTTTTGGAGAAGAGCGGGGGACTAAATACTTACTCTAATAACTAGCAAGAGGTAATTCATTGCTACTTCCCTTCCATTACGCCGAGAATTCGATAAAGACTAACTCTAATATACAGCGAGGCCTGCGCGAGCCTGCCTTAAGAAACCCATTCGAACTAAAGAACAGAGCAACGACTTTCTACTGTATTCCTCTTGCAGCAATCTGTTCCTCCGCAACCTGCGCTCAGATCATCCGCGCCACTTCTTGCTATGGTTCTGGCTCTGGCTCTAGCTCTAGCTCTAGCTCACCTGCCTCTAGCGCAGCACTCTTAGACTTCCGACCACGTTTTCCCCTGCCCTTTATGACCTCTTTCGCAGCACGCGTTGCTCATGCCTCCTCAATGTCCTCAAAGCTCATCACCTTCGCCTTCCCTAGTACTACTGACTTGGTCGATCGGCGAACTTTGGCTTTGTTGTTCAATCTGGTCAAGAATTGATTTTGATCATGGAGGAGGGCACGTTCGGCAAAGGATACTTAGGCAGCATTGGCAAGCTTTTATACATGCCTCTGTAGGCGCTGTATACTCGTCTTATTAAGCGTATAAGCATCCTGTTTAATTAGATTATACAGCGACGCAAGAGCCTCTGCTGACACTGGCGTCATAGGCGTTTATAGTACTTCGTCTTAATAACAAGAACCCACCTTTATCTCATCTGCTCTCGGAACAGTTGATTAAGTGGGGGGCTTCGGTGTAACCCTAAGTACTTTGTCTAGGTTAAACGGAAACAAACCACAGGCAGCCTATACGGCCGTAATATTTCTCTTCGTGAACGCCTTTTCCCTTACAGGGCTATATAGAGAGGTGAAATGTTCCTTACCGACTGTATTTGCACCTCCTTAAAACAGTCGATCAGCCTCATCGCGGTAGGCTGCCTTTAAGGGTATAAAGACTCCGACGTCACAGGGCTGGAGCTTATAGGAGGTGTAAGAAGGGAGGCGATATAGGATAATATTGTTTTTAAAATAAAACTCCAAGACTTTAAGGGTCTCGTGCGTCCTAATGCCGTTATATATTAGCACCCGTAGTTTCTAGTTAGCCTGTCCTTTAGTTTAGGGATTAAATACACGCTTAAGCCACTCCAAGCTAATCTTAGAGTTGGTATACCTAGATTTGGAGCATACATAGTGCTATCTAGGGGTGGGGAACGTGGTCTAGTTGCTTCGATGGGTAATAGCTAGCCAGATAATTATAGGTAACAAAGACCTACCGTTTGCACTTATACACTTAATAGCAGTTACTATCGTTCGCTTAACGCCCGCGCCTCTATAGTCTCGCGGATCGTCCTTACTTATAAGGACTTTGACGGAGCCGAGCATGCATAACATGACTCCCGTCTCGTCTATGTTATAGACATTCTCTGGCACATGGCCGGATCTTGTAATACCTTTCCGATTACCTTAAACCAGTGTGTTATCTTATTATAGATGTTATTTTCTTGGCGTTTCCAGTCTATCGCCCTCACTCTTTGTGATTTAAGTGCTAGATGACGCTTCTAGAAGCCCTAAGCCCAGTTCTTACCCAGAGGCTTAATTGCTTTATTTGTCGTAGAACGCTGGCGGGCGATACTAAAGGCGAGTGACGGAAGGAACTTAATTTGCACAGGATTTCCGAAGTCAGATATTAGTTTTAAGAACGTTTTGAGGGCTTTCTCTTGTAACGCAGTGAGATACTATTGGCTTTCGGCCTTCTGTTCTTTCGAGCATCGCCTATGCATACGATGATACAGGGTAGACAGAGGGACTCCACTGCGTTTTAATCTGGCATTGTATGTTTAAGGCTCTCCCAGCAAAGAGGCCTCTGCGAGGGCTTTACTGGCGCGGTCGCTTATAAAGTATTACCTTACATAGAGATGGGATGGGGATTGGCATGACTTAGTGGCAGCTCCGTGCAGAACTAGAGAAGTGGCTACTTGTGGAAACTTCTAGAAGAACGCCACACTTTTACGTGATATCAATATAATATACTATATGATACGACTAGCGTGGCTGTAAATATGATATTATGTAAGCGCCCTTTTCGCTTATTAAGATGCTTGGCGTTTTGTATACCTCCTACTTTGTCTAGATAAATTCGGCATAAAGGTTCCTTGTGCTCTATGTCTTCAAACCTTAAAACTATATTCATTCTAGATAGAAGCTTCGTGCTACGGTCCCGAAATTTGGAAATAGGCTAATGGTTATAATATAGCAGGGGGCAACAGCTATAGCAGCTTTTAATACTATTAACAGAACAATCAACAGTATAATTAAACTGTAGTATTTTTCTTACTGCAATCTAAATCCTTGTGGAGAAATAGCTAAGGAATAATAGTAAACTGATTATAACTTTATATATTTACGAGGTAGAGATTTAAGACCCCCAAATTATAAAGTCGTTTCAGTACGGAGGGTTTTTCGCCACCTAGGGACGGACGTTAGAATATGTGATTTACGGAGCTGGTTGCGGTAAACATACCTAGTACCCAGAGTGTAAAGATAAAGATTGCAAGGAATGCCCCGAGGAAGACGAAGATAAGAACGTTTAGTAGAAGCTAGAGCCTAGTTATAAGATAGAATCCGGTAATAATAAAGTTAGTGATAAAGTGGCATCTAGTAATGAATTAGATAATAAAGTGGTATCTAGTAATGAAATAGGTAATGTAGTAGGTAATGTTAGTGATAAAGTAGATAATGTTAGTAATGAAGTAGATAATATTAGTAATAAAGTGGATAATATAGCTAATAAAGTGGGTAATGTAGCTAATAAAGTGGGTAATGTAGCTAATAAAGTAGGTAATATTAGTAATAAAGACGATAAAGTAGGATCCAGTAATAAAGATAAAGAGGATAGTAAAAAGGTAGATAACAAAGACAAGCCTAAAAAGATAAGTATTAACAAAAAAATAATAAACCTCTTAAACACTAAGCCTAAACCTCCTAAGGCCAAGTTCCGGGTTAAGAACGCGATAGAAGCCAAGTTTAGACCTAATATAGAATATACTGCGAGTATTGCTATAGAAGCCGAAAATGGTAGTGTTGAGGATATTGTTATAGCAAAAAATGCAAATAGTAAATGGAATTAGTATAATAAGACTAGATTACTTAAGAAGCTTAAAATAGAAAGGTTAAAGGGAGGAAATCCAGTTGAAGCGCTTACTAAATCACTTAAGAAGATAAACTTAGGAAAAGGTGGGAAACTGAAGAATTAGTAACTTTCTATTTAGCAACTTTTTTTTTAATACTTAGAATGCCACCTACTTTTAGAATTCCAGTTAATCAGCTCTAGTCTTCTATAATCGCAATCTCGAAATATATTTCCCGCACAAATGTTATTTTTAGTGCTTTAATTGGTTGATCATTTTATTTATATTATCTAGAATATAGGAGGGAATCGATAACTATATACCTAGTTTTAATTAGGGGCTTATAGTACTAACAAATTCAATAACAAGCCCTTCTATAGTTAGTCTAGTTATAAACTCATACTATATAGAGGGGTCTTCTCTAAGAATCGGAAATTGCTTTAGCTATCAGCGCCTTTCCCACGCCAAGAGGGCGATTTAAAGCAGCCCGTTCCCGGGTAACACTATACTAAGACTGTAAGTTACTATATTTAATATTAATATCAATACGGCCTTATACTAATATTGAATACTAATAAAAGCACTGTCCTTACGGAGAGCTCTTACTTCTTTTAACGTTATTACGGACTCAGTTAATTAAGGCACAGGTACTGTAAAGGAAGGGCGCTAGCCTATACAATTAGTAGTCTATTAACGAAGATCTAAAGCTAAAGAAAAGGGAAAGAAAAGGCAAATAACAACGCGAGAAGTTTTATTGAAGAAGTTCCTATATAAAGACCCCTATGAACTTTGCAATAACCTAAAGCCCCCTTATATATACTTAAAGAAATTCCCACGCAAACAGCCCTATAAGCGTAGCCATAAGTCTAAGCCCCCTCGCGTAACCTAACCACCCCTCCCCATTAAACCAGAATAGATAAACAACCGCTGTATATAATAAGCAGAGAAATAATTTAAATAAAAAGAAAGCACTGTAGAATAATATCTTAAGATATAAATCTATAAGTGCCGTAGTCTTAAACACAACCAATAATTGCTAAGGTGGTATGCGTTCTAGGTCCGCAAGAAATTTAAAAAATGCTAAGTCGTCGGCATAGATTTGCCTTCCACTATCGCTTTCAAGGTAGTAAATAAATTCATCTAAGGAAATACCTAGATCCTCGCAAATGCTTCGTAGCTCGCTATAAGTCAAGCGGGTAGAGACTTTAGTGAAATATTGTTTAAGTTTAACCCTTTTGCCAGCTTTAATTAGAACCCTTCTTTTATATCTATATTTTATACTTATAGATTTAAAACTATAGAGTTAAGGACACCGTATTCGATCGTCGCCTATATTTGGTTAATAGCATTGGCCTCGTTATCGATCAACATCTCTTCATTGCTGTCTACCCCTATTTCTTAATCCTTATTACTAAATTCACTTTCCCTACCCTCTCCGAAGTTGGTTTCTCTATCTATAAATGCCCACTCACTAATAAAATATCCTTCGCAAAAGGGGTATACTTAAAAGTAGTAGACCTCTTATAACGGCTTAGACAAATGCCCCTAAGACAAAGCTTAAATAAATGCTATTGTATAAAGATACTAAGCTAAGCTAAGTAGCGGCTGCTTAGCGTTTTAAATACAAAGTTAGATTAACTGGAGTTGTTATACCGTCTGTATAAGGCGGAGCGCTTATAAAGGGCTTAGCCAGAATACTAATTAAACCTCCAGCAGCGTACTAAACAGCTCCTTTACTACAGATTAGGAGCTAATATACGAGATTAACTAGCTAGGATAAGTCTACTACCTAAGTAGTGTCTTGCCCGTAAAGGATAGACGTTAGGAGAGGATTATATAATGCTATTTCTACTAAGGGATTCGTTACTAAGGGGCCATTATTGGCTTTTAGTTTTAAGCAAGTCTAAGAAGGCGACTAAGCAGATAGAGATACCTAAATCAATCCAAATTGGAATTCCCTTTAAAAATTTCTACTATATCCTTACGTATATGGCAAATGTTACCTAGTTACTGGCCCTCTTAGATAGTTTAATTGAAGAATTTAAGTCCTTATCTTGGAACAAAAGGAATTTAGCTGCTATAGATTATAGAAGCGATATATCTGTTAATAGGCAGAGGGCTTTATAGGGCGAAGATTAAAGCGTTATTAAAAGGCTATCTATTTAGGGCAGTAGGGGATCGCAAGCTTTCTAGAGAATAAGTTATAAGACATGTTTCCTTATTTGTATATATAAACGAAATTAAGCTACTCTATATCTACTTGAAATCGCCGTTAGACTTGCAAACAGTGCTATACAGAATATAGAAGATACTACTCCCAAGTAGAATCTAGCGATATTCCTAGTTTCAACTCTAATATAAGGCCGAGCTAAGTAAGCGGCGAAGTATACAGAATATATAATATAGGAAGGGAAAGCATATATTGCCCCGAATAAAATTCCGTATATTATATAGATAATAAGAAATAAATTCTGTAAACTAACTCTAAGCTGTC
>Ga0307515_10016878_pt1 | contig 13344 bp, 18 predicted proteins | sample 17_EM_MG_FD_194513 | JGI IMG/M metagenome (GOLD analysis project Ga0307515, IMG submission 194513) | Populus trichocarpa ectomycorrhiza microbial communities from riparian zone in the Pacific Northwest, United States - 17_EM | ecosystem: Host-associated > Plants > Roots > Unclassified | place...
GGGTTCAAGCCCTGACGCGATCGGTGACACTCCTAATTATCCTTTCTTCCCACGACTCCTCTTCAACGTCCAACAAACTCTAACCCTCCCTTTGCGACGCATGAGTTGCCAGCAACGTTCACACATCGATTAGGTTGGGAATGACCGTGGTACTTAGTCTAGCAGTCATGGCAGGTCATTTCACCTCGAACACGAGCGAAAGCCCGTGTTTCCTGCCTCCGAGGGATCTCAATACCCGATCTTCTCTATATCGTGAATCGTCGGTCTCCGGGCACCATGACGATGGAGAATATCCACCAAGCTGTACTCGATATTATTCACGGGGTCTCGCTACCTGAGGAAACGAACTGTTCTCGTTACCAACCTTTCTACGGACACCACGACTCAAACTTGCGCACCCTGTTCGAGGGACGCTCTCCTGCTTCGTTTCTTCGCCTGGATTCGTATATAAGGTCCCGGCAGAAACTCGACGCTCCACCCCTGTGCCCAGAGTGAGGGCAATTTTAGGAAATCTTCGGATCACGGAAAGACGTGAAACTAGATGATATTCTCCACGAGCCTTGGAAGTTTTTTGTGTGGTTTCGCGAACCGCGGTTTGGCGCACAGTTCAGGTCTCCTTGGGATATAACAGGTAAATCTCCCCGCGATCAAGGCCTACCGCACACCAGCGGCTGCATTGGACACTGTTTTGCTTAGTTTATACCGGGCGACGAGGTAATGGCCCAACGGGTGAAATCAATTTCCTTCCCCAAGTGACCTCTCGAGATGTGGGCCCCAGTGGTGGGAGCAATGGTACGGACGACCCACCCGATATTCCCTCCTAGATAACTGAGACCCATTCCAGGTACTACATGATCTGACTTGGCTACCGAAACGGTCGCGGTCACTACACCTCCATCCGATATCCTTGGAAATTTAAACCATGGATTGACAGGACTTTTAATTGATTACCAGGAACTACGCTTCTCTTCGCAGTGTTGAGCTTGTGGCAGTCAGTTGGGAGCATCTTCTGTCCAACCTATTGTGGCGTGACTAAACCACGCTTCAGGATTGGGGCGAACCACATGCTCCCACTCAGCCAAGCCCGAACCGCACCGTAACTACACCCGACCTGGGGAGATTGTGAGTACATTGCATGTCCTTCGCTGCTCGAATACTGAACACTTGTGCGGTAGGTAGATGATCGAAGCGTCGCTGATCTGCCCCTTTGACCGGCACCAGCGTGATCATTCAAGGAGGCCGTGACTCACTTGACCGTGATACAACACACTGCAATGTATGTAAGATTGAACCCAGGAAACGCAGTTCCGGGTGAATCTCTCCAATCGGTCCTTGACTGATTTCCAACGTTGGCACGTGGAATCCACTCAATGTTACTCACACGGCCTCTTGAATGTTATTCATCGGGTTCGCTCATGACAACTTTGCCGTCTATGACACCCCCAAACCCGACGTGCATTTTGACCCTACTTGTGCCAAGTCTAGTGTTATCATTAGGATAGACACCGATACCGGAGGGTCTGCCTCGATCGGAAATCCCATACAGGCTGAATGATATCTGATCATCCCTCAGACTACCGAAACGATTAGCTCTTGAGTAAATCTGGAACTACCTGGAGCCTCATCCCGGTGCTCCAGGGGATATAGCAGCAGGAAGGGCGACGGATTTTGCGGATGGAACCTCTACTCCACGGAAAACGAGTCACATTCCGGTTTCCAGTACCACCACGGCATTTGTGGGCGTTGATAATATTCCAATAAGGATGCGAATACCTTCTATATTACATCTCATTCCGCGTATATAGAGACTTCCACCTGGCACTCTTTAGCAGCGAAGCTCCAAGATTCTGGCCCACCCCAGCCACCGGTGACGGACTTTTACCAAGATGAGGCTCTTCCACTCCACCAGCTTTGGGGTAACCCCAAGACCATCTCGAGCATCTCTCAGGCATTAGAAGTAGTACATGATGCTATTTCGAAACCTCACGGCGCCACACTATTTTTTCTGTTTACGAAGATCTCTGCAACGAGACGGATATACTGTTTCGATGATACTCAGGTGAACTCATCCACAGGGAGACGTTATTCTCACGTGCCTTTTAGACACTGAAAATGGCGATGCGCAACGCGGCTTTCTGGACTACAGTTCTCCCACTCTCGTCGCTGATCCCAGGTAGTAAGGATGGTAGGTCCGGCTTAGTACGACCAGACTGCAGTGGGCATACACAGTGACGACGGGCGCGGAAATTTTAGGGCGACATTAGATATTTGGTATTGCAACCCCGACGCATCCCTTTTTATTTTATCTGTATTCCTCGTTCGAGAGATAAGCGCCAAAGAAGTGTTGCAATCGTGGGAACTGGCAACGCATGTCATCGATTTCAAGCGGAAGCGAGGTCACACTTATCACCTCCACTATCGTTTCCACTCGTACAACCGCAACGATGGGCGAACCAAAGGGCCCCGATCCTATCCTGTTGACGCTCTTTGCAAACCGGTTCATGAGTGTCGCGGAAGCCATGGGCCGCAGCCTCCAACAAACGTCTATCAGCACTAATATCAAGGAACGACTCGATTTCTCGTGCGCACTATTCGGTCCTGACGGAGACTTGGTCGCGAATGCTCCGTTCATTCCCATTCACTTGGGAGCAATGAGTTTGTGAGACATTCTGACACAGGCTCCGTAACACTGTAGATAACCTCCTGCAGCGCCGTGAAGTATCAAATGAAGTTACACGCGGGAACTTTGAAAGTTGGAGACGTCCTCATGTCAAACTCACCTCAAGCAGGTGGATCGTCAGTGCCGAGTGTTGTCTTGCCCCGCTCCAACTCTGACCTCCTCCCTAGACATCTGCCTGATATCACTATCATTACCCCAGTATTTGACACGGAAACCAATGAAATCTTCTTCTTCACCGCTTCTCGTGGTCACCACGCAGATATAGGAGGGATACTTCCCGGGTCCATGCCGCCAACCTCAATTACGATCTTCGAGGAGGGAGCGAATGTTGAGAGTTTCAAGATCGTCAGTGACGGAATCTTCGACAAAAAGGGACTGGACAAGCACATGATTGAAATCCCGGCCAGTTACCCCGGTAGCTCTGGGTGTAGGGATATCCGTGATGTGGAGAGCGATTTGAAGGCTGTGCGTTCCCTCACAACATACGTCATACTTCCGCTTATTGGTTCAGCAGCAAATCGCGGCGAACCATAAGGGGGTCCAGTTGATTCATGCAAGTCAGCATCAAGGTTCTCTCGGTGTCGGATTTCTGCTGAATCCCATTAGTTATCGACGATTATGGACTAGAAAAGGTTCAAGAGTACATGCATCACATCCGCTCTAATGCCGAGACATCGGTACGTAACCTGCTTCGACAAGTAGTGCGGAATGCGGGCAAGAACATACTCCATGCGATTGATTATCTGGACGACGGTTCTCCGGTAAGCGAAATGAAACGGTCACACTCACACAGGTGTTGAAAGTGATACAGATAGAGCTTAAAATCCATATCGACGAAAAGGAAGGATCTGCCGTTATGGATTTCACTGGGACTGGGTGCGAGATCCGTGGGAACCTCAACGCGCCCGAGTCAGTGGTCCATTCTGCTATAATCTATTGCATGAGATCAATGCTGGATACGGACATCCCGTTGAACGCGGGCTGTCTGGTTCCTCTTCAAAGTGTGTTCCCAGATTATTCTTAGCGGTTGAATATCTGATATTTCGTTAGTAAACATCCCCAAAGGATCGCTGCTTTCACCATCAAAGACAGCCGCAGTTTGCGGTGGGAACGTGTTGACCTCTCAGAGAATCGTTGATGTCGTACTTAAGGCATTCCACGCCTGTGCCGCCAGCCAGGGCTGCACCAAGTACGTTCCGAGAAAACGTGAATCGAGAATTGCGCTCACGAGAGCATTTCCAGTAACCTCACGTTTGGCGTCGGAGGAAAGGACAAGGATGGAAAGACCACCGCTGGTTGGGGATATTACGAAACGATCGCTGGAGGTTCTGGAGCAGGGCCGGGCTGGCACGGGACGTCTGGTGTACACACCCACATTACAAATACCAGAATCGGCGACGTGGAAATCTTGGAACGAAGATATCCCATCATGCTTCACCGGTTCGGCATCAGACCAGATTCTGGAGGAAAGGGCCGGTGGAAGGGAGGGGACGGTGTGGTCCGGGAGATTGAAGTAATGCAACCGCTGCAGGTTTCCATGCTCTCTGAGGTAAGTGAACCGCAGTCGCCTACACGTTCGCTCACTCGGTGTATCCTACAGAGGAGAACAAGGAAACCATATGGCATGGATGGTGGAGAACCTGGCGCACTCGGTAGGAATACGTGGCTTAAGAATGCCCGGAAGGGGGATGGGGACTATCCGGAAGACGTAGAAGGCGAGCCTGAACCTCGCAAAATCAACATAGGCGGAAAGGCCACGATCTTCATGGGGAAGGGGGACCGGTTACTGATTGAAACTCCGGGAGCGGGGGCATGGGGGCTCGCCGCCGACCTGGAGCACCTCGATGGCCCAGAGGATCTTTCTCATCTAAAAGCTTGGGAACCGAGGGGAAGCTTGAGAAGCAAGTCACAACCTGAATTTGGTGGGTTCTGAATGATAATTTCCTGTGCTGTAAATTGTACGGTAGTACGCCCAATCAAAAATCCCTCGTGGAACTGTGTTCATGTTATGCCGTGCTGCCTGTTCTACGCCTGTCACCATGGTGCATGAACTCATAACACGACTTCCCGGGGCCCACGCCAATAATTTCTTGGACCTGTGCGAGTTCGAGCTGACAAAACGCCTTGATGGACGGGACCTTGCTCATGACATGCTTGACGTTCTTGTCTGTGATTCCGGGAAGTGATCGCAATAACTCTTCAGCCGCGGCGTTTGCTCCTCCGTCCACCTCAGGATTGTCTTCCGCACCTAATAATACGGCTCTTTCGGGGTCAGGTTCGGGATTATTTAACTTGAGGTCGTTGAATATCTCGGCCGTTGCGTGTGGAGAGGATGACCAGATGATGCGTAATCGGGGGAAGGCTAGCGTCAGCATTGCGATTTTCTCCTGAAGAGTTGGAGCGTATTCTGGGATATTGGTAGGAGCCTTGGACGGAAACTTCCCTTTCCCCTTCACGTAAGATCTTGCTTCGGTTACGTGGACCTGGGGAAGGTATTTGCCTGATACTCTTACCGGGGGAAACTCCACTCACCTCCAGCGAAAAAGACTTGTGCTCCTCGAATTCAATGAGCAGGAGCGGATGCTTGTAATGGACAGACATCAATTCGCACTGGGTGTATCTGTGGAGCTCAGTGATCAGCAGCGTGACATGCCGTGATGGCAAAATGAATTCACAGTCGACCGCTATTGAAAGACGAAACGAGATCGGGAATGCTCTTCCGTTCCACACAAATGTCGGGGGTGAGAACGTAGTCGGCAACGGTTAACGTTGTGGGGATGAGCTGCAGCGCCGATGCGTGCAGAATCGACGGGAGGCTAGAGCGGAACTCCCGCATGTCGACAATGATCTAAAAGGAGATATGAGGAGTCAGTAATTGATTCACTGAGGTGTAATTTATTGGCCGGGTTTACCCTGCATGACACCTGACTTATCTCCCTTCTACCACCCGCGAATCGGGTGCTAATGGTCTTGATCACTGTGTCTGCTGATTCCGTCCGAGAATCGCCAAGATATATCGGCATTTTCTATGGGATGGGCGTCAGGCAGCGGGTCCTATCAGGGACGGACTACTGTACCGCGTGCTCTTCGATCAGCCGTGTGAACGCGTTTTTCTCCCTTCGCAATCCCAACAAGTACTTGTGTTCTTCGCTGCACTCCTCGTACATCAGGAAATACATCCGTAGGGGAAGCCCGGGATTCGAGCTTCGATACAACTAAAAGGTTCTCAGGAGGGGTATGCGAGTCCAGAAGTCGATCAGGTACCTCCACTCTCCTCAGAAATTCTAGGTTGGGGTCAAACATAACCACAAAGCGTGGGCGGAGTTCCATCAGCATCATATCGTCAGAGTCGTCAGAGTAGGCGCGGACGATGACAGTTTCCTCCGGCTGCACGAGGCCGTAATTCATATCGAATCCTGGGTCGCACGACAACATCCCTATGAACTCGACGTCGGGTATCTGTGCCTGACTCTCTCCCGTAACAGATGGCTCTTCGTCGTCGCCAACTACCTGTGTCGCAAGACTAGGGGCGATTAGGTCAATACGGGAGGAATACGGGTGATTCTCACAACTCGGCTATGCTTGTAACTTCGTTCACCCCATCTTCCTCGACAGTGACTGCAGATGCTACATCTGTCCTGCCGGACCCGGGTACGTCAGGAGCGCCTCCACGCACCCTCCGCCTGCTCGCCGCCCTCTTTGCCTTTTCTTGGTCCTTCTTCAGCAGTGCAGCACTGATGGCACTCGTTCCCTGCGTGTCTTTTCTCGTATCTGCCCGGTTATTCTGTTTGTTGGAACCTTCGAGCTCCGCTAGTTTGGCTCTCCACGATAAATATTTTCGGAGTTTTCGCTCCATCATCGCTCGACCCCGTTCACCAGGTTGGAGGTTACGATCACAAGTTGAGAGATACTCGCTAACGGTGGCGGCTGACTGAGATGTGGCCGTCATGACCAAAACCATATTTGTTCCGGGGGTGTCTGGAGGTCACGATTAGCAGGGTCATAGGGGGCAAGTATGGGGGACCTCACGTGCCCAACCGCCAGAGATCTGCTGGAACCGAATCTCCTCCTCGATCTCGTTTAGAATATCAACCAACCTAGCCCACTTCGGTTGTTCCTCCAAAGTAGGCTGCAAACCTTTGGGCCACACTGACTGCTTGTTCCCTTGTCCATCAATCCTTCCGCCAATAATGCCTTCAATCTCATCTAATGCTTCCCAGGCCTCTTCGTCCTCATCTGATGGGGTGTTTTGAAGCTGCTTCGTCGTGTTCAAGGAGTAACAGCGCCTCTTCCCCTCACGAAATATGATACCGGCTTGATCTGTGAGGAGCCAGGGGGATTGGTAATTCGCAGCGCCTTTGGCTGTTGTTATCGAGTTTGCGGCTCGAATAGTGTCGAGGTACCCCAGGAAGGCCACCGCGTCATAAGTCAGCAGGTACCTTGAGAGCGTCATCAATACTAGCTCCTTTTTGCGCGATCGCCAACTCACGTCAAGAGGCGTCGAAGAGTCGCAAGATCACCAACAAGTTGTTTCGTCCTTGGTCCGACCTTGTGCCATACTGGATCAAGTTGCCTGCGCACGATAGCATCAAACGATCGGAAGTACGCGTTATCTACATTGAGATCATCAAGGTCGAGCTGTGATTGGGTAGGTATACCTCTGGGCTATCGATAAAGAATGCTCACGTTCGTGTGTGATCTCTTAAGTTCCGACATGGTCGAGTTGATACATTGGATGATGGCACCGTGGATCTCCTTCATCGATTCCGTCAGACCTTGCAACAGTTGAATGATATCGATTCGCTTCTTCTCCAAGGTCTGCTTGACATCATCGTGAAACCTGCCGGCCGTGAGACACGGCGTATCCCGAGGAGGAGGAAGTACCTAGGATATACGTGTACGTGTTGTATCCTCAACTCCCTGACTATGCCCCTTAATGGAGCTAATCCGCTGGTGATGTGCTCCGGTTGATCAGAAAAGGCTTTCACGAAAGCTACCTCGTTTTTTTCACGCAGCAAACGGACGATAAAAGCTTCTTGTGATAAAGCTGACACTCTAAATATCCTTGGGTCAGATTACCAACTGCCGCGAGGTAAACTGAGATCAGACCTCTCTGCGTGTAGTATAATGATCCCGGTTATCATTCCTGTGGGTAGCGTCGACTGCAGCATGTCCACTATTATGATTTGTGATGTGACGGAGAAGATCCCACCCCGGCGATACAGTTCCTGCCTTCCCGTTTGTTGGTGTTGTTCATGAGGCCAAACGTCCCTCTTACCTCGCCTTTTTGTCCACCTCAAACCCGAGGATTGCGAAACCCGGGCTTCGGCACCCCAGAAGATTAAGCTCCTCCCCAATCCCATTCTCTTCCTCTGGGGAAGCATTCACCAGACACACCAATGATTGGGAGGAATGATAGATCTGCAACAATTTACAGACGATCCGGCGCAAACCAAGTCCGTGTGCGAGTAGGAGGAGATCGTTGTTCGCGGGGTCGCAAAGCTTATCCGTTATTGAAATATGGAAAGGGAGTAGAGTTGACATCGGTGGTGGTGGTGGCGGCAAGGAGAACGCCAACCAGTCACGTGCCAGCCAATTTCATGTTGAGCGCGTTCCAAGCTCGAAGAGCGCGGTTGGGGGCCTCCCCTGGCGTGCAAGAGCCGACTGCCACACCTCTAACGACCGCCAGCCCCGACTCTCAATCCCCTGCACCCGAATTCACACCCAGACGGTCATCACGTAAACGGAAACCAGAGTTTGTGACCGGAGGTGAGACGGACCAGCCACAACGGCGAAAAAAAGCGGACGATCGAAGATTCGAGGACAAAGTTCGCTATTTCGACACCCCGGTCGACATCCCAGAACCGGACCTACACTCCCTGACGGATGGGGACACTTCGTTATCAGACCAGGAGATCCTCTCTCAATCACACACACAGCCGCAGAGAGCATGGTCACCCAGCCAGCCTCTCCTCGATTCATCAGATGGGGAAATGGAAACAGAGGCCGGCGGCGTACAGCCCATCGACGCTTCTGCCGTTGCATCTACTGCACCGTTATCTACAGAGCCTGACGTCAACACCTTTCGTCTGACTCCCGAAGAATGCTTCGCGCTGATCAATCTCAAAGAACCAGCAACTGCTATGATTCTTCCCGTTCACTCTAGCATCACGCTCACTGGGGTGTATCAACTGACGGTGCTACAAGGGGCTGTTATGCTCATGGGAGTAACCCTAATGTCTCCGGACACATCGCATACCGTCTTCTCCCCGAAGCTCTCTCCTCTCCCTTGTATTGAGTCGCTTGGAAACGCCGACCTTGCCTCTCCGCTGATCAGTCATGTGCCCGACAGGCTCCGACCCTGGGCCTCCCCAGAACACACCGTTGTTTTAATCCGCGCCCACCCGACTGGAATAGAAGGCCTCGGACGCATTATGCGGACGTTCGAAGGCATGTTCCAACCCCTTCAGCCGAGTGTTTCAACTCTCGATCTCGGGATTGCCGGTGTTCAAGTCCACATGGTATGTACTTTATCCGGCCTCTTCCGATAACAAAAATTTATTGACTCGCAAGTGGACGCAAGAGGAACGAAACCTCGAAGGATTCGTTCTCCCGTCAGCTTGGGACCAGGAAGTTTCTAACCTTCTTGATACGTATTTCCGCTTGGGCGAGGGCGACGCCACCGCGTTGCAGCCAATCGTGTGTCAAATAACAGGCCCAAAATCTTCTGGGAAAAGCACTTTTGCGAGAATGTTGTCGAATAGACTGACGGCACGGTACGGTTTTTTGATGCAACGCGATCAGTGTAACCGCTGAGGTACATACGTTTCAGCTACGCTCAAGTTGCGGTCATTGATTGTGATCCTGGTCAATCGGAACATTCGCCCAGTGGTATGGTAGCACTAACTGTCATCTCGAAACCCCTGTTCGGTGTGTGAAGTTTCGTCATGAGCTAATTCTAAATTAGTAACATCCTCTAGGTCCTCCATTCAGCCACCCAATCACCCCACATGCAGCACATTTCATCGGTTCCTCCACACCGCGAAATTCTCCCACGCTCTACCTGAACGCGATACAAGCGTTGATTCAAACGTACAAACAAGACCTTGAGTTTCCCAGTGCCCCGCCAACTGGTGACTCCCGTATCGTCGACGTTGTTCCGCTTGTCGTGAACACCATGGGATGGACGAAAGGCCTCGGAGCCAATTTGAACAGGAAGATCGAAGATATGGTGACACCATCGGACATTTTCGAATTCGAAAACCTTAATCAAAACACCAGTCTCGGATCATTCCCCCCAACGCCTATTCCTGGGAGACGGCGTCGTCATCTGCCGCCCATACAGACTTTTACCAAGACTTCTCACACGCCAGCCGAACTTAGAGCGCTCTCTCTCCTATCCTATTTCCACACGGTGCGGCTACCGACCCAGGGTGACCATCAAGGAACCCCAGTATGGGACACAGATGCCCCTCTTTGTGCCAAGGTCCCGTACGACGTTCGCACATCAGTCGCATTTGATGAGATTATTCTAGCAACGCCTGGAATGGAAGATGTTACGGCGTTGGAGATCCAGAATGTTCTCAATGGAGCCGTAGTCGCCCTTGTCGAGTCTCACGGTGAAGCGGTCACTACATCCGAACATCTATTGGAGGCCAACAGAAGCTTGGATTCGCTCTACAAACAAGGGACGCCTCCCCCACCCCCTTCCTCGTCAAATTGCTTCGGACTCGCACTCATTCGATCGCTTTCGGCCACGCGGATGCAACTGATTACACCCGTCCCACCAGCAGTTTTAGGCCGCTGTCGGGTTTTGATCAAGGGTGAGATCGAGATACCTGTTTGGGGAATGCTAGATTTTCGTGCGGAGAACGATGATAACGTTGCGGGTGTCGAAAAGTCAAAGGTTCCGTACCTGAGATGGGGGAAAACGGAAGGATTGGGTGGGGGGAAGAGGAGGATTCGGCGGAACCTGATGAGGAAAAGCCAGTCGTGATTTCGACCGAAAATCCTTATCGGTAAGCGTTCCAGCCGTGTGGCTCTCACGATATTGCTTGCGTGACAACATTTCAGTGGCGCGTCTTTTCGGTACCATTAATGTTCATTTCGGCTTGTACGATAGAGTGTCTGAGTACCTTGACGTACAACCTATAGATATTCACCCTCATGAGGAATCCTTTGTCCACGATGTGGTCGAGAGGGACGGATCTTCCGGAAGGAGAAAAGTCGGACAATGAATCGGATCAGACCAGTGACCACCCCGAGGTTACATATGAGTGTGGAATAGATACAAGCTATGGCAAGCTAATTGGACCAAAATATTATAATGAGGTCTACAGAGCGTCACTCAGGAAGGACTCCGCAACGATCAATCAAGCAAGGAGCGCTTGGGCGTCGACGGATGTCGTCGCTGGCGTAGCTCTGAATCCGGTGCACGACGTCCATCCCCTGGACACACTCGCCGAAGATGACATTGCGTCGATCGCACCATGTACAGGGGTCGGTGGTGATGAAGAACTAGGTCAAGGAGAGATGAGTGAGGGATGAGCCAAGCAGAGAAACATAGGGGGACACGTACCTGGGAAGAATTTGTATCAGGACCCCTGTTGGCCATGGAAAGTAGTCCACCACGGTTATGTGAGAAACGGAACGACTCGTCTGGAACAGCGGGATCAGTTGAGTACAGCTGATCAAGGGAAGGTGATCTCCCGACCTGGAAAGCTAGGTCCGTAGATGGAATGGCCTCCGGAGCCGTCAGCCTCCGGGCTGAGATCCCCGCCCTGAATCATCATCTGAAGCGAAGAGAAATAAGAGTAAGCGGCGGAAAACGCGAGCGAAGAGACGCGTGGCACACGGACTTCAGGGACGATGCGATGGAACTGGCTACCCTTGTAGCCGAACCCGCGCTCTCCAGTCGCGAGTTCGCGGAAGTTGCGAGAGGTCATTGGGCAGACATCATCGTAGAGCTTGAAGACGATTCGTCCGGCGGGCTTTGAGTCGATGGTGATGTCAAACTGCGAGCAAGGCAACGTGAGCTCAAAAAGAGGAATGTGGGCGTCGGCGTTAGGTGAAGACGTACGAAAACGTTACTGAGGAAGGGAGGGGAGGAGAGGTTGTCAGCAGCGGAACGGATCCGGGTGAAGGGGACATACCCCCTGGACATTGTGAGGAGGAGAGATGGTGAGAGAGAGAGAGAGCATAGTCGAAGGGATTTATATTTCGAGGACAAGATTTAGGAAGTAGCCTAGTGTGTCTCAGCCCATCAAATCTCACCGGGCGGGTCCGGCCGAGCGGAGATCGCCTGGCGCACATCATCGGGGCGTACAGAAAATGCGGACAAGTGTCAAGCGAATTCATGTTTACCGAGTATGAAAACGCGGCCGCATCCGGATGTCGAGACGGCGGCGAGACGCCCTTCTGACTGTTCTTTGATTTCCTACACGCCGGAACGGTTCTTCTTCTGGCCTCGGATGGTCTGTTCGGCGGTTTGAGCATATCTTTTGATTTACAAACGCGATATGCGGTAGCATTGGACAGGAGATCCTCCAAAAAGTACCTCCTTTTGGGTCACCGACCCGCTGATCTGATTAGTTTTCTCCCACAGCCCGCCTCCCGCAACCCGTCGCTAATAGCGCCCCGGCTGTAACGTGTCAGTTAGGAAGCCGGATCCGATCTTCGCTCATTTACCTTTGCTCCATACATGTTTCCCCTCTCTCATCGTCGCGAAGATCATCGTGTGCTTGCCCTTTTAGACTTTTTTTAGGCTTCTCCCCGCGTTGCATATTTGGGATCCTCATGTCTTTTCTCTCCGCCGCTCGACCTCCAACACGTTTCATCAGGCCCCAGAAACGTCATGTTTGGCGGCTGCCTGCAGGGCGGACGCAACCCCAGATTCATATACGTCATCTATGACCATCCCAGCTGGTTAATGACGTGTATAAAAGGCGATCGATTCCCCCTGCGTCCCACCGGGAACGAGTTCATTTCTAGTCCGACACGGTCTCACGACCACCCTTGGATCTGTCAGCGCCGACGGTGTGGCTCTGATGCGAGGTAAAACTTGTTCAGGTATGCCATACCCAATCATCTGACCACACATACCTGAGACGTGTTATAGCCATTTGGAATCACGAGCGTGTCGGGTGACTTGTTTTGTTTTCCTCATCAAGTCCTTTCTCTGAATGAAAATTAAAATGTCCCTGTGCCTGTCCCGGCAATTGCCTCAACTGTCTGGCTCCCCAGATTCGAAGATAACCACCGTGAAACATCCGAGACTGTGATCCCGCTGTATCTGTGAGGCTGTGACCTGATCGCCAGCCGAGCCCACTGGCCACTGCGCGGCCATCCCTCTGAGTGGTTCACATTATCTCAAGCCTCCGAAACTGCTCCTTGTCGTTGCGGTGGAGGTTTTTTCTTGCTACTGGGGAGGTCTGGTGTGCTGCATCGTTTAATTTAAGGTATTGGACTGAGCACGGCGCTACCCTGAATTTCCAACAAGATCCCTCCTGCCATCTCAAGGCGAAAATTGGCTATCTATTGGAATTCTGTTGGAATTTTCGAATTTACAGGTGCCACCGCAAGATCGCGGAATCGGCAGGGGGATCCCGAAAAACAAGAAGTCGAGATCGGCGAGGAAGATGACCGCGAAGTTCGGCTCTCCGATC
>Ga0307515_10016879_pt1 | contig 13344 bp, 13 predicted proteins | sample 17_EM_MG_FD_194513 | JGI IMG/M metagenome (GOLD analysis project Ga0307515, IMG submission 194513) | Populus trichocarpa ectomycorrhiza microbial communities from riparian zone in the Pacific Northwest, United States - 17_EM | ecosystem: Host-associated > Plants > Roots > Unclassified | place...
AGTACTACCGAAAACATGACTCATCCTCACTTTTTATCACCACTCACCCCCGAATACCCACTCTGATCGAAATTATACCACTTCTGTCTGTATATTCGGCTCCATCGAGATATATTTTCCCCATTAACAGACTAATAACCGGGAAAGTATACCCTAACCCTGGACACCGTGAGGGATCGGTCCGGACCAAGCCCAGTCCAGTCTGTCAGCATCTGGGATCGGTCCGATCCCAGTCCAAAGAATTTCTTGGACTGGACCTAGACTGGACTGGACGGTTCCAGTCTGGACTGATCCATTGCTGGACTGGTGGAATCATTGCCCGTGTTTGGAGGACTTTGAACTATTCACACAGGAATTGCAAAAGATGTACAGATATAAAGATCGGCGTCTCAATTCGGCAACGAAAGCCTTGCAGGAGTATCAGCAGTTACCAAACAAAGCGAACAGAGTCTATACAAACCGATTGAAACCCAATTAGAGGAGAACCGGCTGAAGCCGAATCTCGCATAAGGTGGTCCTTTACAACATGGCATAGTCGGGAGCTGGGAACTGCTAAGATGAAAGCGAGACGTTGGATCCCGGAAGGGAAAGATCAATTCGTAACACTTGATTAGCTCTTCAACTGTGCAGCAGCCTCCAATGTTCTATGGTTCAGCTTGACTGAGGGCTAGTAGAAGCGAATTAGCGGGTGGGAAGCGACCGGCGGCTAGTGGGGGCAAGCCCCTTTGAACAACTGCTGGCGGGGGCGAGCAATTTGGCCGACGGAAGGGTCTGAGGAAGGTGGCCGAAACCTTGTCCTTGAGCCAAAAGTGTGAGCTCGAGCTCGAGCGTGAGCCCGAACGCGAGCACGAGCCAGAGCCGGACCCAGAGCTTGAGCCAGAGCTTGAGCTAGAGTTCGAGCCAGAGCTTGAGCTTGAGCTAGAGCCTGAGCATGAGCTCCAGGATTGAGCCAGAGCCTTAGTGTGGAAGGGAATGGAGGAAACCAGGAGCGAGGGAAGGGGTATATAAGAGGAACGGAGCGGCAGTGGTTAGGCAAAGCAGCGCCTTCAGCTTCAAGTCAAACACACCGCATCTTCTCACCGCATCCTCTCTTCGCACCGACCTCTCACTCATCTAACTACCCCTCTCGTACTCGTCTCGCTGCCACCTCACACAGATATCCACCCAGAGCCCCCCAATCCAAAAAAACTCCAAACAGTGTCGTCAAACTCCAGTTTCACCTACAGCCAGTCAAGCAACGGAAGCCAGGCCACGGACTATGGCAGCGGCAACTGCACGGGCCGCCAGCTCCGCAGCGGCACCCGCAGACAGGACTCCGCCTCAGCGTCCCAGCAGGCACAAGCAGACAGCCTGCTGATCCCGCCTGACACCCAAGATAGAATCCACCTCTCACAAGATAGAACGACCACTTCAAGAGCGCAGTCAGGCACCAACTGCCAAAACACCAACACCCGATGTCAACATCAAGGTTGAACTCTGAGTACTCACAGCAGCTCTCGAAGCCCAGTGCGGGCCAGGCCCCACAACGACATCGAGCAAACAAGGCATGGCAACCACAATCACTGGCGCAATAGCCGAACTACCAGGTAACGACCCCATGCTTCTTTCTATCCAAGAGATTTTCCCAGCATTGGACACAGCAGTCGTGCAGTCCATATACACCAACAAGTTCCAAGCTGCAAACCTCCTGAAGCTCGAAGCTTCGTTCACGTACAAAAAGAAACGCCCACAATTCTACTCCTTTGGCACGGGAGAAGTCCTCCTATGTCCTCGTTGATTTGTCGCCAGCGCTACCAGGGTCACCTGAAGGCCACTTCATGGGTCCATCCTAACTCCGAGATTTGACAATTGTAGGTTTATGGTCCGACAACTCTCACACCCTCCTGGAGGCTCCCGGTGACTAACTTACATTTTGCTGATGTATCCTAGCTCTGCCATAGCGACAATGCATCAACTGAACTCTACAGTTCATCATGTTTAGTGGTAATGCCACGATAAATCGTGGTTGCATTTGTAGTGGCATTTGTAATACCATTCATTCAGAGATCTTATTGAGCCATGATACCTAATGTAATTGGCCATAAATGGGTCATCCGATTTACTCAATAAAATTGTGTAAATCACACGAAACTTTTGTGTGATTCACACAATAAGTTGTTTAAATCCCGCCATTTCTGCACCATACACTACCTGTTGGCGGGGAAAAAGGGAAATCTAGGTAGGTGCAAGATTCGGGGGGCTCCGCATGGTTGCAACCGTGAAAGGCGCACGTATGATCTGTACCCAGTATTCCTAAGTGGCCAGGCCGGCCTGGCGGCTGTTTGTTTTGATTTTTTTTGATTTATTCATACTGTATTCACTCTAATTAGAGTATGACAGAGCTTAAAAACCCCCCCTCCGCCTCCGGGCGAGCCGGCAAGATGGCGGAGCTCCCACCTGCTACCCATCGTCCCCTGTGACAAAGGAAAATCAATCAAGTGCACACGATTAGAAAGAAACAAAGAACAAAGAGATCGACGAAACGAGAGAGAGACCGCCCCCGGTCCAAACACCTTTAATCCTGCCCGGGCCCCTCCTGCTCGTGCTCCTCCTGCCCGTGCTCCTCCTGTCCGGGCTCCACCGCTCGTTTTGGCGGGAACTTCCCGACGTCAGTAGCTGTCAGGAAGTCCATCACCGCTTGGTCGCATTTTTCCATCGAGAAAAGCTCAGAGATTTGCACATGCCGGCATCTGCCCGCTTTCCATCCAGTGGCCTTTCCCACCGCCTTCCAGAGCGCTTTCTGCTGGTCTTTCCACCGGCTGCAGTGGCGAGGGCGGCTGTTCTTGGCGGACTAAGCCTAAACAGAATATTTTGTTCGAAAGATTCTCTGCTGCCTTTACTAAGAAAGTCTCCAAAGTACGAAACATAAACCATATCCAACTCAATCATCGTAGCCCTGCCATTGCCGTATTCCATCCATCTACCAGACCAATGCTTATGCAGGCCGACGCAGGCTTTTTAAATCACGTGCAGGCCGGGCGGCTTCTGACCCAGGCCGGGCCGGGCCGGGCCGCCCTTAGCGCAGGTTTTCAGAATGGAGGCCGGGCCGCATAGGAATACTGTCTATACCATTACCATTACTATTACTATTACTATCATCAGCACCACCCGTTGTACCCACACAGCATACACTCACACAACGTACATACACAAGACTCCACCAGAGAAATTGTCAACTGGTTATGATCAAAATTGTAAGGGGAAAATGTGAATGACCCAAGACTGTATCTGCTCAAACAAAGCCATACCGCTGCTTCAGAAATATCAATACCAAAATTCAATCTTACGATAGTTTCACAGACCTCTGCATGCGATATCACCCAACTGTGGTGTAATTTACAAACTGCATCGGATATCACTCACATCAGAGTGCGATTTACACACCATCTGTACTGGCAAAGCTCTAGTAGCATTGCCACTGCTAGATTCATGCCCCCACAATTAATATCGTGGAATCATGGTGTGAATAAAAAAAAATAAACTACACTTACACAACACTATCTATTTTACACCATATCTCACACTACGGTAGATTACTTTGCACTACGCCCCATCAAAACCTTGTACCCTAGGGTGAACCAGAGGAACATCCACCACCACTTCTTGAGGCTTTTGAAATATATGCAGACCGGCCGCCACCAGCGCTGGCTGTTAGAACGGAGGCCCGGCCAGCCTGACCGCTTGGGAATACTGTTTACGACGCCGCCCGCCAGAAGACAAAGTTGGCGATGGGAAGATATAAGCTCGAGCTATAATTCCCGCAAATCAAGAACGTAAAACTAGAAGTTGTTATGGCCTCGAATCAAGCTCTCAGTTGTGTACGTGTGCACTAAGACGAAAATGGAAGTGACAAAAAGGGAGTAGTGTGGCGAAGGAACGAAATTGTGAGAGCCTGGAGACCTTGCTCCACACAAAGATCCCAGGTCAACCCGGTTAAAATTTCAACACCACGGGTTTGAGCTGGGTTTGCACGGAAAGAAGAGTTTAAGGGAAAAGAAATCAACTTTATATGGGGCACTAATCAAATTGGACAAAATTTGTGTTGTAAAGTGATCGAGAGTGAACTGGTTAAGCCCAGATCAGCTTCGGGTTAAGGCTGCAGTGAGTCCACATGAGGTGGAATTCTTTAAAAAAAACTCGGCATTGACTCAGGTAGATGTAACCAAATACCCCCCCCAAAGCTCGGCTCTCTGGCGGTAATTTAAAATTTTGGTGGAGTGATGTCTCCAGGCCCTTTCTCCTCACTTTTTTCATGATCTCAATTTCAGTTAGACTCGCCATTTCGGTTAGTATAAAATCACTTAAGATCAAAGGGCCTAGGTACGAGGCCAGCCAAGGTTGTTACTCTAGATACAGCAGAGGTTCGAAACCTAGAAATCTCTTTTTTCACGTCGTCCATGAATCCCGGACACTCCCGAATATATGATGATCCTACGATGCAAGAATTAATACTTAACTCAAACCACAGGAATAATACTATAAACGCCGCCAGATACCATAGCATAAAGGTGAGAATCGGCTCAATACTTGCCGTGGGTTTATTTTAGTTTGCTACATTCTGTCCTTTATGGCATGGTACAGTTGTGCTAGTGAACGTGTTTTAGAGTACGCAGGCAAAACTAGAGGCTATAGTTAAAATCATTGATTACCGAGCGCGGTGAAAGGTCAGTCGGATGTACCCCCGTCGAACACTACAGCTAAATCTCCCGACGGGGCAACTGCAAGCCAATTCAGATATCGTGTATTGTACAGAGCAAAGATACCATAGCTTATATTAGGCTATATAACATTGTGCTAAGACACCCCCGTAATAGGTTCGAAATAAACTTGTCGGTTGTTCGATGGGCAACGAGAATTACTAATACAAGAAATATGTACCGGAAGCCAGAATCGTTACTCAACCACTATCAGCCATCAATATTGCCATATATTCTTAATGCTGGAATAATTTAACGTGTACTACGGAAGCTTGTTTGAAATCGGACCAAATCAGTGATAGAGAGTGAGTATTATCGGTTTCGAAACCATACCTCGTATTCATAGCAGCTTGCTAAGTTACCTTAGTAAGCATTCTTCATTTACTCACAAGTGGTGATCTGCGGCCTATATGATGAATTCAGAATTCGAGACTACGCTATTGTACTTAAACACACTCTGATCACTAATATCTAGTAACAAACGGTGTATATTCCGCCATTCGAAGCTCTATCAATATCCTATAGAAACAGGGGTCTCAACGGTCCGGGGCGACCATAGTTTTTCGGGGCCCGACATCGCCGTCCCGTCCAGATGTTGATGTTGATGGATTAGTCCATCTGGGGCAGGTATCGGTTGCCCTGGGGCCCTATATAGGTACCTATAGGGGACTGGCGGCTACCGAGAGTAAGCATCTGGTGGTGGTGCCAGTATTGATGCCAAATGTGAGGCTTAAAATTAGCTGTGGGCGGGCCTTAAAGTGAGCGGTTTTGGGTGCTGCAATGCCAGTGGAGGGCCTGAGTACGAATAATAGTATAAAATAAAATGATTTCACCGCTTCCCATGGTTGATTTTGGGTCATGACGTCACTGAGACGACAGGGCCCTGCTGGTATTTAGCCCAAGAACCATTTACCCTGGTCTTAAACGGTCCAGAATTCTTTGCCCTGAATATCTTAGTCCAGTCCCGGGCAGATTGTTGCTCGGACGGGATGGACTATTGAGATGCTTGTATGGAAACGTGAAATAGACCCTTAGTCACCGACTCAGGGACCAACGCATCACTTGATAATGAAGCCAGAATCAAGGTTAAAAGTATAGATATAGAAAAGCTTGATTGTATACTATCTAAGAGGGCCAAAGGCCATATATATATGGTAGTCCAAGTACGAATGCGTACGTAGTCATCCATGTATAGATACCGCTGAATAGCATCAGTCCAGCAGTAATCTCCGGCCATACGAGTGCAGAGATCTATTTATGCTACCATCAATCTAATCTCCGACATGTCAAAGCAACTATAGCATCTTTCCAGGTCAGAAAAACAGCAGCAAAAGTGACTGCCGTAGATTTTCGAACCTGAGTTTGACGTTTACACCCTATGTATAAAGCACCAGCCTTTGCTTTACTATCTAAGCTACTTCATCTGCTCTTATTATTGTGCCATATTCTAGAGTATGAGGATGCTCTATAAGTCTCACAACTTTGATCTTACTTACTGCCACTGCCGAGCCGTCAGATAAGTGAGCGAAATAGAACCACGCCCCACCGGAGCTGAGTATTAGTCCCCGATCTGTCGAAGAATTTTACCCTGCAATTCTTCGAAAGAAAAAGTTCATGTGCTAGTTTATGCAATCTACTTCCCACTGTTTGCATTAGACTCCATTCAGTATAGAGTTTTATTTAACCGCTGCTTCCTTTCTCAACGAAGATATTTATCACATCGCTGTAATTTACCACTCCCCTCCGAAAGTAAGGCGCAGATAAGTATTGGAGTGATATTACCGAGGGCTGAAACAGAATCGGGGGTGGATAAATTCAGTCTCTTCTCCACCACAGTCCTGTTAGCCAAAAATACATAGAGGGAGACCTCCGTATTTCAGTCTATCTCTTCCATACTCAAATGATGAAAACTTGTAGACTGAAAACTCGCAATCCATATTGGCAGTTGATTAATCATGTTGCATATATAAGACCTGAGACATATTACAGACCTGATACAAGCTCTCTGTAACCACTGCTGATATCGTCTGTATGTTTTCTCCTTCTGTTCTCTGTATAATAGTCTATACATCCACAAGACTCTCCCCTCCATATTCGGAATAGAACGTGTTGCTGTCTATAGTAACAACGTAGTCTCTTGATCTATCTAAGGGTGGAGTCTATGCCTTTATATACATGGAAAGACTGGAGATCCCGTGGACATGATGGAGTGCCGTTGGGACTAACGAATGGCGAGCGGCGAGTGAGAAATGGTGTATAAGTCTATGTGTGCGTCTATCGGCAACTCTAATGTATCAACGACCTCATTCCGGACCCTGCAGTAACGAATCACGTGACAGCAAGCGGAGGAGCGCGGACAGGAGGAGCGCGGGCAGGAGTAAGAGTGTTTGGATCGGGGGTGGTCTCTCTTTTCGTTGATCTCTTTTGTTCTGTTCAATCGTTTGCTTTTCCTTTTTTCTGGGTCAAAGGGGACGATGGGTAGTAGGTGGGAGCTCCGCCATCTAGCCGGCTCGGCCGGAGGCGGAGGTGGTGTTTCTAGACTCTGTCATACTCTAATTAGAGTGAATACAGTATGCATAAAACAAAACAAACAAACGAATCACGTGACAAAATACCCGAGTGATAGTGGTGATCTTTCCGCAGCATTGGTATCTATCTGTAAGGCCGCACAATAGATTCTTGATTACAACCACGTCAGAGACATGCATCAGAGCTAACCTTAAATAACCAAGTGGATGGATGTCGGGTACTAGACAAAACTATTTTATAGTTGTTTGTTTGTTTGTTTAATCATACTGTATTGACTCTAATTAGAGTATGACAGGACCCTGATATCCCCTCCGCCTCTGGGCGAGCCGGCTAGATGGCGGAGCTCCCCCCCCGCTACCCTTCGTCCCCACTGACAAATGAAAGATAAGAGAAAGACAGACAGCAAGACGGAAAGAAAGAAAGAAAGAAAGAAAGAAGGAATGGTATAACCCCGCTGCCTGCAATGCCGCTCCTGAGCCCCAAGCCCTGAGCCCGCTCCATCCCGCTACTTCAATTGGGTGGGAACTTCCCGACCTCAGTGGCCGCCAGGAAGTCCATCACCGCTTGGTCGCACTCTTCTATGGAAAAGAGCTCAGAGATCTGCACGTGCCGACATCTGCCTGCTTTCCAGCCCGTCACCTTTCCCACCGCCCTCCATAGTTCTCTCTGGTGGTCTCTCCACCGGCTGCAGAGGCGGAAGAGGTGCTCCCGCGTCTGGGACACTGTCCCTCCACACCACCAGCATTTGTCGTCATCTCAGTGGCCGAACCATTTTAGGTAGACTCCCGTGGGCGCATGCCCGGACTTTAGTCGGTAGAACCTGGTGGCCTGCGGCTTTACGCTTGTCATCGGGATAGGTCTCTTGGTCCCCGCCTTGCCCTTGAGTCTGTAGCTGAAGTGCTTGCTGCACTTGTCGGCCTCCCACTCCGCCTTAGCTGCTGATCTTCCCTCGGAGATTCGTCTAGCCCTATTCGATGCCGAGGTGTATGGCCGCTCTATCACTGTGCTTCCGCTTGCGTCTCGGGCCAAGTTCGCCTGACGGTCTGCTTCTTCGTTTCCGGGGATGCCGGAGTGCCCCGACTATTTTATAGTACTTGGGCGAGCGCGATGGTTCGAACGAGATTTTGGCTGTGACAGATTATTTCACTGTTGAATATTCAAGAGTGGGCGAAAACTCGCGTAAAATTTGTTCTGACGGGGTATTTGTGACGCGTGACGTCCGAAGCACCATGCTCGGTACAGTATCCGCAGTTTTGATTAATCGAGAAACATCTCATGACGCCTGGTGAAATTACGGTAGAACAGGAGGGGGGCGGAGACTATCTAAAATCTCCTCTCTTTCCACCATATAACTCCACCACTACCCACCATCCTATTCATTTAAATAGTCCCATGGGATCGTCCTACAGAAGGCACCACCTTATATACTTCATCAAACGCCCGCTCAGTCCCATCAGTGCGCCATCCACGTAAAAATTACCATGACATGCAATAGCTGATGGCACCCTTCAACAATATCATGTCTCATGAGATACCACTGCTCTAGAATCTACATACACTCTCGTTATCCCCTCCCTTCCCTCCCCACCACCCCACAAACTCACCCTAAACGCATACGTCGCCCCCACGCTAAACTTATACCCCACCATAACGCCAATTTAATCCAAGCTCATCCTCTATTCTGTACGCGAAATCCATTTAACCTAATATTGTGCATAATCGGGACTTAATGCCAGAAGCCATATGCCACCCCATGCAGCGGGGAGGTGCAAGGATGTGGAGCATTTAACCCACGTAGCAGATAACTTGAAGCAAATAGCAACTCCGAAGGTATGTTAGAGAGTAATAGCGGAAGGATACGGAGGTATAGTTCGCAGTATGTATAGAACGGTACGGTTGGGAACAGGATCGCTCCAAAAATGTAGGAGTAGGTGCTGACTACCTAGTGTCAGGAAAGTCATGAATAACAGCGGTAGGGCCGGTTTAATTGCTCAATTCATTGTGGATAAAGAGCACTCTGTCAATTGAGCTAAGAGATGACCCCGATGTATGCCTGGTGAGGTCTGTCAGGTGGTGCAGATGCCTATGGAGCTGAAGAAACCGGTACTCGGAGAGAATGAACTTGTTGTCTCTGTGAACCAATGCCTAACAGGTCCCCGGATAATTGTAAGCGAAGACGCGATGCGAACGAACCGTTACTAGCCGACTTCGCGGGAGTCGAAAGTTGCGAATAGTGAACATTGTAGAGAGGTTATGTATTCACGCATTTCATTCCATATCCGCAGCTGGACGCGGCGGACTTGTGTCTTCCCGAAGCCCGCTGAGAATCGTGAACGAAATGTTGAACATACAGGACAAGGCTCACTGAGTATTTTGGATGCTATGCCGGCGGTGGCTGTGGATAATGTGGTGAGTCTTTTCAAGGTTGCGGTTTGTTTGTAATCATTCTGTATTTGGCCGCTTGCGGCCATGACACATATTCCCAAATTTCTTCCCACTCGAATGAAATCACAAAGTAACAACAAAGTTTAGTTATGCGCGCCATTCGTTACCCTCTTTCCCATTTCAGGGTCGCCGTAGAGGGGTTCATAATGGATACGGTACCTGAGCTGGAGGAGTGGTGGGATTATAGGCAGTACAATGCCGATACGCAGGGCGCTTACGGAGGCTTAGAATGCTACAGTGCTGGCACGAGTACGTGATTCAAGAGGTATGTTCCGACTGAATAGCGAAGAAATCTGCTTCGCAAATAAGTCGGCTGCTTCGCGAATAGGTCAACTTTGTGACACCTATAATCACTCTAGCCCTCGTTTACAATCGTACCCTATTCTATTCATATACAGGGCCGCATGTAGCGGTACCGGCCTTTACATAGTAATTAAGTATTTGATTAGCCGAAATTGTGTCGTTATTCACTTAATGTTGTGCCGCTCTGTAGTTGTACGCCCGTCCGTTGCTGCCCGCTGCTGCCCTTGGTTGCTCCACCCACACCTTTACCACCGCCGCCACCACAGCTGCAAATATGTTTCCTTTTCTGATTGTTCCTTTTAGGCTACATTCATTTTCATCTGCTTGGACTGGGTTACATCTATATACATATTCAAATCGCACTGAGACATACAGTTGTTCCATTGTCTTGGTATCCCCGCCTAACCCGCCCCGCCTGCAAAGTTGTAGTATCATGCCTAATAAAGTGCGGAAGATGCAAACGGTTTACGAGGATATGCAAGCGCAATTTAGGAAAATTCCCAGTCACCGTGAAATTTTTTTCAGAATGCTGCTAGTTGTTTGACCGCCTAATTAACCCCTTCACACACTCCGTAATAAGCGGTCAGCAGTAAGCATCGACTACGCTGAAACACTATGTATTACTCAGCTGTGAGTCGACGGGTAAGTAAAACGGTAAGACTCGATATTTGAGTAGAATATAACTCTTTGAAGGTATGCCGTACTCCACCGCTCGGTCTTCTAGGCCAGTAAGTGCGGAACCTCTTGGTCCCTCTTCGCCCCCTTCGTCCAGCCCTCTACTCCTTCCTCAACTCGACCCCCAAAAATGGCACCTCCAACCCCACTACCTTCGCGTCCACCTTCCTAAAAATAACCTTATCCCCCGGCTGCTCGCCATACATTATTGACGTCAGCGCCAACATCCACCCACACTCCTCACTCAAAATCCCACTCTTATTATCAGGGATCTTCGTGATACGTTCCTCCGCAACCCACCACAATTCCTCCTGTCCGCCCCTTCCCGTGTCCATAATCTGCGACTGATACAGCCTCAAGTCAAACCCAAGCGCCGCAATATTCCCCATCTGCTCCTTGCCTCCCGCCCCCCATGAAGTTATCTTCAACCCTGGCCCATCATCCATCCCTATATCCGCCCACGTCTCATTACTTAACGAGTACCGCCCGGTATACCCCTTTGCCTCATCTCTTACCACGTCCTCCAGCGAAGGGACTATTGTCGCCATCACCATATCCGCCAGAGCGTACATTGCCACGCCGGTGTTTCCGCCGGCTGTAAGTACTACTACGCTAATGGCGTACTCTGGGATTAGCGAGAAGATTGCACCGAAAGATATTACGCCGCCGTCTTTAGTGTAAATGTCTATCACACCATTGCGGGAGAGTTTGGTGGTGCGAGTGATTTCCCAGGGGAATCCGACGGCTTGGGTTAACGACGAGATGCCGAAGACAACGGGTTTTAGCCAGCTGCGGAGGGTGGCGGGAGGGAGGAGGCCGGAGGTTGGGGTGAGGATTGACCGTGCGAGGAGGGAGAGGTCCGAGGCGGTTGAGTACACACCCCCGGCACTGGAAAGTCAGCGGAGAAAAACTACGGGGGCGGGAGGGGTACGGATTGTTTTGGCCTAAATCTGCGTGCCATAATCCGACTGTTGGTATAACTCCATTTGTACGTGCAGGGAGGAACCCGGTGCGGGACATGCCGAGAGGTTGCGTGATGTACTTCTTCACTGCGGCCTCGTAGGTCATCCCTGTTTCTTTCTCGATCACAAAGCCAAGGAGGTTAAACCCCACGTTTGAATATGTCGGTTTTAAACCTGGCGGGAACACTGGATTGCTATCTGCCATCCCCTGTACAACCTCTTCGCAGCAATCAATGTCAACATCCCACTTTTTAGTTTTTTTCAGAAGATATTAAACTGTAACATACGCTTCTCCGTACATCCCAAAGATCTTCCCAGAAGCTCCTCAACTTCACACGGAGGATAGTCTTTTGGAGTAAGTTTCGGATACCCCAAAGCCTCGAACGTGGCGGCATTAGTGTAATTCTGCGTCCACAGATTATAGTTCCTTTGTATTCCCGCCATATGACTCCCCAACATTCTCAGGGTTACTGCATCCCAATCCACACCTCCACTTCCTTTGCGGAGCTTAGGGAGCCATTTCGTCACTGGTGCGTCGAGAGGAAGACCGAGCCGCAATACAAGTAGGTCAGTAAAGACTTTACTCACAGAGCCGATACGGTATTGGGAGTGTGCGTCGACGGTGGTGCTGGAAAGTACGCTGCCTGGGGTGGTGTGGTAGTATGACCACAAAGGGTTGGGGGAAGAGGCAGAGACGAGGTGGATAGAGAAGGTGGTTGTGTTTAGGGGTGCGAAAGGGAGAGAGGAGTCGAGGAAGGATGTTAAATTTGTGGCAGCGGCAAGGAAGTATGGGGAGGTGGAGATGTGGGTTGGTGCCGGCAGAATGGGGCCTGGAGGAGGACAGGCGGAAAGGGATAATGTAACTAGCTGTGCAAGACACAGGATTAGGTGTTTCATCGTCACTGTTACTCTAGGGTACTCTACCTAAGAAGACCGAAGGCACGTATATATACGCGACTCTGGTAGCCACGGTCGGCTGAATTTATTCCGCCACCACACAGGGCACAAGAAGAGGACTCTGGCCCGGCTACTACAGGACGTGCCAATCTAAACATGTGCTCATTAGCAGCGGCTGAAAATAATAGCCACTTTGTTACGACCCAGCATGCAGAGAATCGGCGATCAGCAGCCTCGTATTAGCTCCTCGGGACGAATGACTGCAAAGGCCTTGTTCCAAAAATAGAACAGGTCGACGTTGTACTGACTGCGGCTGATGTCACACGCAGGTGTTCGAATTATATATGATGATATGATAGCCGCGTATAGCCAATCGCCAGTTGCGCCTTGTGCACGCCAACATGAGGAATCAATGTGCTCACATCCAGCCCCAGAGGCTGGAGGGTGCATAAATAGAGCCTCCATTGGTGTGGATCATCCCTGCCGCAGATCCCCCGCACTTTTTGTTTGCTTGTCAAAATATACTCCGACATACTCCGAAACAAAAAAATAGCAAAACGGTGTCATGCAAACACCATTTCAATATCTTTCTTCTTTCTACTTCAACGCGAAAAATCATATTTCCTACGCCACTACGCTCAATTGAATTCTCTATTTAATCAGTGTACTAGGGTACAAGGGTATTTGGGGCGCGGTCACACAGGGCAAAAGAGCGCCCGACTTTTTTCTCCCATACAACAAGAAACGCCAAGATCTGCATCTTTCACTACACAACAAATATTTTTCTGAGAAAACTT
>Ga0307515_10016880_pt1 | contig 13343 bp, 7 predicted proteins | sample 17_EM_MG_FD_194513 | JGI IMG/M metagenome (GOLD analysis project Ga0307515, IMG submission 194513) | Populus trichocarpa ectomycorrhiza microbial communities from riparian zone in the Pacific Northwest, United States - 17_EM | ecosystem: Host-associated > Plants > Roots > Unclassified | place...
ACCAAAAACCACTCACATCCGTAATCTGTGTGAGCAGCCCAAATCACAACAAAGCCCAGCCCATAATTAAAGAACGAAACTCGGACTCACTCGCTCCACTCTAAAATCCATCTCCTTCCTCGTTCTCAATTTTCCCCATCATCTCCTCCATATTTCAATCAGCACAGCAGGCGAAAAGAATAAAATAAAAGGAAAAAGAAAAAAAACCCTAAAAATAAAGAGCGGCACACACAGATAATCCGTCCATTTATCACTCGTGAGATTGAATGATAATAAAAGCAAACACATCAGTAGTAGTTATTGACTTGACAGTGATCAAATTGTTGGACAATGGGAGCAAGCCGCAAGTTACAAGGCGAGATCGATCGTGTTCTAAAGAAAGTTCAAGAAGGCGTCGACGTTTTTGACAGTATCTGGAACAAGGTCACTAACTTACTCTCCCTTCTCCATCGCTATCTCTCTTAAATATTTTTTGTTTGATTTTCATATTTTTTAGCTGCCAAGAAGTAACGAATTTAGAGTCTAAAAACCAATTTGAGAAGTATTGTTTCAGTGTGCTTTCTTTTTCTTTTTTAGATGTGTTTGGTTGCTGAGAAAACGAAGGAAAGTGAGTTTTGGCGGAATTTCATTTTGTTTTCTCTTTTGTTAAACGTATAATGAATTGTTATTTTGTGCGGATGGATTTTTAACGGTTAGTTTGTTAATGCTGTGATTTCATTGATTGTGTGGGTTATTTTTGTTTCAGTTATTATTATTATTTTTAATAATAAGTTAAAATAAAAAAATCCCTAATTCTGTATTTCGTTTTTTGGTATTGTTATTTGATTTTTATTCTGTGTTTGTTGTCGAAAAAATTGTAAGCTTCTCTGTATATTTTTGTTTTTGTTATTTTGTTTTCTTGGTTTACAAATGGATTTATTGATGCGATGTAGTGATGATATATAACGTTTACTCTCTGCTTAATTGAGTTTTCTTGCACCTTTTGTTTTATTTTATTTTGTAGTATTTTGTTTGTTTGTTTTTCCCTCTCTAATTTGGTTGTTTATGAATGGGTTATTGCTGTTTGTAGGTTTATGATACGGACAACGTGAATCAAAAAGAAAAGTTTGAGGCAGACTTGAAGAAGGAAATCAAGAAACTGCAGAGATACAGGGACCAGATCAAAACATGGATTCAATCCAGTGAAATAAAGGATAAGAAGGTCACCCCTCTTCATTTTTTTTTTCTGGTTACTGTGCTTGAATCATTTCAGCCTTGCAGATTTGAGTTCCTATTATGAATTCTAGTTGCTAAAACAAGAAAAGTTACCCAGCCTTTTAGTTTGCTCTTAATCAATTATTTAATCCAAGTTTAGATATCAAAAAGTATGTAAGTTTGGGTTATTTTGAGTCATCAAGTTGGTTATAGATGAAGGGACACTTTTTATTTATTTGATTGGTTTACATTTTTGAATAAATCAATTCAATGCAGCTAAGCCTGGATGGCTACATGTATCTACCTTGTCTATTTAGTTACATTTTGTGCTAAACTTTCTGCTAGCTGTTATGAGATTATGTTCTTTATTACTTTAGTCATATGCCATGTTTGGTTTATCGCACCCCACCCCTCTCTAGGCTTTAATCATTTTACAACTGGTCTGTCCAAATTATCTTAAACCATCTTCATGTTCATTCAGCTTTTCCTGAATAGATGTAACCTTCACCTTCCAGCACATGTGTTCGCTTCTTATCTGGTTATTTTTTGTGTTATCATGCACCACTCTTATCTAAAGCTTTGAGGATATTTGATAGTGCAGTCATTTTCCATGATAAAATGGTTATTCATTTCTGTGACGCGTCGTGGCATTTTCTTCCTTATTATGTATATTTGACACTGTTGTTGAAGCTGAGGTTGATCTTGCTTTCTTTTGAATCATGTTGTAGGTTAGCGCATCTTACGAGCAGGCTCTGGTGGATGCTCGCAAGACTATCGAGAAAGAAATGGAAAGATTTAAGATCTGCGAAAAGGAAACTAAGACAAAAGCATTTTCCAAAGAAGGGCTGGGCCAGCAACCCAAAACTGTAAGCATTGCATACTAACACTGCCTTGTTTTATGCCGGACCTTGAATCGAATCGGTCAAATGGGTAGTAAATTTGAGGCTGAGTAAACCATCAGATTGGTACCTTGGGAGCAATTGATGTGGTTACTTGGAACCACATTACTCTGTGAGGCAATCCCTTCTTAGGGTGATGTAATGTGCCATGACTGCTAGTACTTTCTCAATCTGATGAAGCCTGTTAAAGGGTTTCTAATTCACCTCTATTATCTGGCTTACATATTTGGTGCTTTTTATTGTTTGTTTTGTGCTTAAATATGTTTTTCTTTCCCACTTCAGTGTTTACATGTGCAGACTTGCAGAAGTAGCTCAATTTAAAAGTTTTTGAGCTATTAGTGGACATCATTGACAGCATAGATTTGAGGTCTTCGTTAAATGAATTTTCTTATTCATTTTTTGCTCTTTGTGGTTTTTTTGGAGGAATGCTAATTAGTTGTCTTTTGGATTTGAGGCCTTGTTGTTGTTGTTGCTGCTGCTGCTGCTGTTAGTGTTCATCATTGGACTTGATTCCATCTCCCTGTAATTAGAAGTTTTATTTCCAATCTTAAAATTGTCTTTTGGGTTTTGTATGTGTTCCATGTCTTTAATCTTTATAAGTTCACAAAAACTATTATTAAAAAGTAAAATAGTTCTTTTTTCCAAGATGTCATAGCTTTTGCAATCAGAATCGCTTAGTATGCTTATCTTTTTTATTATTAGGATCCAAAGGAGAAGGCTAAATCAGAGACAAGGGATTGGTTGAATAATGTGGTATGTAAGTAAGCTGTTTGATTTGCTTTCTTCTTATCTTTATTTCTGAAAGTGTATATAAAATAAAACAATTCTGACTTTTCAAATTTCATTTCTTTGAGCTGGTATTATAAAATCTTTCATTATGACTTGTAATTGACCTGCCCCTCTCTGGTCCTACTGCATGTGGCATGTGCAGCCAGTTGATTTTGCTTGCTAATTAATGTCCAAAGCTTTATACTTATCCCAGAAAAAAATCAATGATATAGACGAACTATTGAAGTTATAAATGGTTTATGGCTTAGAGATCTGTGATCTGCCTGATAGCATTTAAAATAGTAAAGCTTTTCCCTTCGAGATAATTCCTTATTCAATACTAAAACATTTTTTTCCTTTTGTTTTGCCAACTATGTTTATAAACTTTTAATTGTCTTAAACTCGTCCAAAATGAATGCCTGCAAGTCACATGAGAACCTCGTCATTCATACCGAATCTGAAACTTTGTATCTTGAGAACAAGAACTGGACCAATTTTCAAGCAATTAAAATTACTCCATTATATGTCAATTTGGTCTGGAAAATGTGGTTTGAAATGAATAAAACTTATTTTTAGTTTGACATCATCGAGTCTTAAATTGAAGTCCTTTTCTGTTTTATGAATTCTTATTTCATTAGTGGTGTTTTAACTTGTTCTTCCTTGAATAGGTTGGGGAACTGGAATCTCAGATTGATAGCTTTGAAGCTGAGATTGAGGGGCTTACTGTTAAGAAAGGAAAGACAAGGCCACCCAGACTGGTAGGACAGAAAAGGAAAATGTAGTTTTTAGAATTTATATATTCTTCCTGTTATAATTTTTTTTTTCTTCCTTTTGTTTGACAGACACATTTAGAGGCATCCATTACACGGCACAAGCTTCATATAAAGAAGTTAGAGTTGATCCTGAGGCTACTAGACAACGATGAGTTGAGTCCTGAGCAGGTTAATGATGTTAAAGACTTCCTGGATGACTATGTGGAACGTAATCAGGTTTGTGTTTTTTAACCTTTTCTAACAGCACACAAATTTTTTATCATGCTTATTGTAAGAGGCATCATGCATTCTCTTGTGGATTTTCCCATGTTAAACTGTATATTTTCACTTCACTTCAACATTCTTGATGGGACATCACATTAATATTCTTTCTTTTTATGTCACTTCAATTCTCTTTTTATATGTTATCTTTTTTGTAGGAAGATTTTGATGATTTTAGTGATGTTGATGATCTTTACAACTCATTACCATTAGACAAGGTTGAATCTCTTGAAGACCTGGTTACAATTGGTCCTCCTGGTCTTGTGAAGGTAAACTTTAATGGGTGGCAGCCTGTGCTTCTAACTACTTTGCCATTTTAGAGATGGGAATGCAGTCATCTTTTGGATGTGTGGTTGTGCTTGTTTTCTCTTTCTCTTCTAACATTCAATGGAAGAATAATCTCAGCTTTTTTCAAAATGTTTTGTTAACACATTTTTTTTTTCCGTTATTTTTTTGGTGTTGGTTGGTGGGTGGGTAGGGGTGTTTCTTTTACTCAGTTTTGTAATAAATTTCTTTTTTCCTCTGCAGGGTGCCCCCGTTCACAGCTTAAAGACTTCCTTGGTGACATCTGCTCCTCAAATGCCTGTATGTCTATACTCTATCTAGGATTGTTATCCTATTATATCTTTAGCTTTGAATTATGAAGGATCTCAAGATACATTAGTGGTTTTGATTAAGCCTTCCTTTTACCTATTTATTATTAGAGAGGTTGTGTTCTTCTTCTTGTGTTGATGTAGCAAGCTGCAAGGCCTGAATCAGATGTACCTTGGTGATTCAGTGACATGCATGGGCCAATGGATATTTGTTTGGCTTTAATTAGTTGCCAAGGGAGTTTTCATTATATTTTGCCTTAAGATTTAGTTGGACCTGTGATACTAGGGCTTGTGACTATGACACGTTCGATTCCTTCTTTATTTTGAAGGGAAGAAAGAAATGTGAAAGTTATATGTAATGTACATTGCTTTTGCTTTTGGCTCTTCTAACCCTTTTATTTGACATAATATAGCTGGAGGTTTATATTTCTTGGGTTTAATAATGTTTTATATTAGTTTGTTTGGTGTAGGCTGTTATTAACTGTGTTAAACTCTGGATTAATGGCAAATAGTTGCTTTTTTCTTTCAGAATAACTTACATTTGCTTTATCTTGGGTCTATATATACCATATATTCACACTAGCTAATTGTTATTACGTTCTCCACTTTTTATAGTTGATTTTAAGCCATACTTGGATTGAATAGCTTATTCAGTGTCTAGAGAAGTGTTCTGGAATCACAACTTTTTCTCATGTTGTGTATCACTGGTATTTTATTTTCATTTATATCTTAGAAAACCAGAACTTTACCACTTCTACTATCTGCACTTATTAATTCCCTAATTCCATTTCAATTTTGTGCTTTGTCCTAACATTGTTGCTATGTCTATGGAATGAAAATTCTTTTTCAGGCCACTGTTGCTTCTACTCATCATGAGGGTGCTGTTGTTCAAGATCAAGCCGATGATACTACTTCACAGGATAGTAATTCTGATATTGTTGCAAGAACTCCTCCTGCCAAAAGTAGCATGGTTGGTTCTTCTGCTGCAGCAACACCAACTGGGAACCATGCACCTATTTCTGTGAATGTTCAGGCTCAAACATTGCATGATTTGTCAGCAGCTTCACCAACTCTTCCTGGTTCAACTTCTGTTCGAGGTGTCTTGGAAAATGCAGCTCCTTCTAATCCTTCTTCTCCCGCAACACTTGGCAATTCTATGAAGGAGGAAGAAATTGCAGGCTTCCCTGGCCGTAGATCATCACCTTCTCTTGCTGATGCTGGATTAGCAAGGGGCATTGGTAGAGGTGGCCTCTCTAGCCAGCCCTCGTCTAGTATCCCCCTCAGTCCTGTTGTTATTCCTAGCAACGGGGCTCATGGTTCAGTACCTTTAGCTTCTGACATTGCAAAGAGAAATATTTTGGGAAATGATGATAGAATTGGGAGTGCTGGAATGGTGCAGCCTCTGGCTTCCCCACCAAGTAACCGAATGATCTTGCCTCAGGCTGGTGATGGAACCAGTGCAGTTGATACTAGTAGTGCTGGTGAAGCTGCTACTATGGGTGGCAGAGTTTTCTCTCCTTTGGTCACTGGCATGCAATGGAGACCTGGGAGTTCCTTTCAAAATCAGAATGAACCGGTATGCCACTTGTTTTAACACTGTCTGTTGTCCTGGTGTTTATAATAGCATAGGGGTGCAAGTGTGAGTTTGTGTGCAAATTTATTTAAGAGGATATTGGTGCAAGGTGTCTATTTTTTTCACTGGATAATCCCTCATTTGTCAAGGACAAGTCCAACTGCAAACTACCCCACCCAGCTGCCTCCCTTTCACCCTAATCAAACCTTGGGGAGCATTGGCATTAATGTCAATGGCTTTTATCTGTGATCGTCACCATCCTTCTAGTGGAATGAAGGCTCAAGGTGTAACTAAGCTGTGTTTATTGGGTGGGCCAAATAATGGGACATTTGGAAACATAATTGAAAATATTTAAACTTCGGTTTTTTAGCATACATGGATTAGCTTATTAGATCCATTTATTAGCTTAGTGACTGCAATTAACCTATTAGCATAAATGCCAATTGCTTTTATCTGGTCTTGATCCTAGCTGCCTCCTTGGTGCAATGGGTGGTCACCACCATCCTACTGCAATGGATGCTCAAGGTGTTAATTAAACTGTGTTTCATGGATGGACCAAGAAATGGGATATTGGAAATGCTGTTGAAAACATTGAAATTTCAATTTGCAGAGCCTATATGCGTAGCATATTTGATGCAATTTTTAGTTTAGTTAGTGACTGAAATGTTCTTTGTACACCCATCCTTTTTGGAAGCTGATAATGTTGACTTTTTTACAATCATTGGATTATATATCTATCTAAGTTCTAATTCATTTGAAAATGAACATCTCTGTTAATAACCACCAGCATTTATAGTATATTATAACTTTTATTGTTGAATGGGTGTTTTATATTTTTTTCATGCAAGCCGGAACTAATTTGATGTGTGGCTAGTCAACTAAAATAATATGTGCATGATAAGATTGCCAACCAATGGAAAATGCTATAAGATTCAGATTCACCCGAAATTCTTCCTCCAATGTTAATTTGGTCCTTTCTAGTGAGGGTATTGATAACAGACCAGGATATGAGTGCTGTATGTATAAGATGCTTAATCATCTGAAGAAAATAAATGAACAAAACAAAACAAAACAAAACAAATCTTTCCTATGCAACTTAGTTTTTATGGTGTCCTCACTGTCATGCATTTTGCAAATACTTTATTTTGCCAAATAGCCTAGAGACGGGATTTTTTTTTAAGAAGAGGGTGGAAAGATCGAAAGAGGGAGGGAAGAAACTTAATACCATGCATAACTGCTGGTGGTAAAGCTAAAGAACTGAAAATAAAGAGCAAAATTAGAGGGGAAGAGTGAGGAAAGCTGGATGAGTAAACTTCACTGAGAAATATTTTGATAGCTCACTGGCTTTTTTTAATATCAACTTCATTTGCTTTTTTGTAATGGACAAATGACAGTAATTTTTCATGCCAAATGTTTAGAATTTAGCTTCATGACATGAATTGTCCATGTCTAAATGTTTAGAAATGCTGTTTTAAACGGTATTGCTGCTGCAGGGCCAATTTCGTGCAAGAACTGAAATAGCTCCTGATCAGAGAGAGAAATTTTTGCAGCGTCTTCAGCAAGTCCAGCAGCAAGGTCACAGTAACATTCTTGGCATGCCGCCTCTTACTGGTGGGAATCATAAGCAGTATTCTGCCCAACAAAACCCCCTTTTGCAGCAGGTGCTTTTTCTTCTTTAAGATTTTTCATTCCCTGTCATTTCCTTTGTTTGAACAAGTCAGCTTGGAAAAATAAGTTTAGTGAAAGATTTTGTAGGGTGCTGTTTCATGATTTCAATGTCAGTTTAGCCTAGTTGTGAATTGTAATTATATTGTGCTATTTTGTGGAGTTGTGCATTATTTCATTCAATATAAATCTCTTGTAGATTTGTGAGAAGAAATTTATTAGCAATCAGATGTAACTAATACAAACCTTTTTTTTATAGCAGCTGATACCATTTCCATTCATTTGTTGCTTGATCACTTGACCTTTCCATTGAGCGTTATAGGAGAAATATCCATATTTCTTTTAGTATCGCTCTTTTCTATATTTACCTGGTTAGTTGATAACAAGGTTTTATGTGAGTACCATTGAGCTTTATAGGAGAAATATCCATATTTCTTTTAGTATTGCTCTTCTCTATATTTACCTGGTTAGTTGATAACAAGGTTTTATGTGAGTATTTTGGCTTTGCATTTGGATTCTTTAAATTCAATATAACTATAGGTGTAGAAGAAGCTATACACATGCTTGAAATAATGTTTTGATCATGGTCTTAATCGCCAATGTTGATGAATTATATTCTGTTCACAGAAGCTTTTGTTTTTGTTTACATTCTGTTGATAATCCTATTCCTTCTGCATTTCCAGCTTCCATGCATAAAAGCTTAGTTTGACAGCTGTTGCTTTTTTGGCATGCCATCTGATTACATTTGCAGTTTAATTCTCAAAGTTCATCTGTCTCTCAAGCTAGTTTAGGACTTGGAGTGCAGGCATCAGGTTTCAATACTGTTACATCTGCTGCTTTACAGCAGCCAAATTCCATCCATCAGCAGTCTAGTCAGCAAGTTGTGATGTCAAGTGGTGCAAAAGATGCTGGTACTCTTCATTCTTCAATTAACGTGTCATGATTGGAATTTGGAAACACTATCATAAATGGGCTTGCATTGATTCCATGAGCAAATGATGCAGAACTTGGCCATTCAACAGTTGATGAGCAGCAGCTAAAGCAGAATTTACCTGAGGATTCAACCACCAAATCTGCTCTTACATCTGGGCTTGGAAAAAGTCTTGTGAATGAGGATGAACTCACATCTCCATATGCAATGGATACTTCTGTATGTAGAATAGTTCGTAATCTTGCCTGCTGTGTAGATTTTTTTGTTTTAAGTATTCCACATGCATCAAACCCATCCTGCTCTACTAGGGCTAGATTTTAAATTTCCCTGACTGGAAAAATTGAAATTAATTGCTTACCCAGATATAGTTTCAAGTTTGGGGCTGTCACAGCACCACCTACCCACAGGACCTTTCCTGATATTTTTTATTAGTATTCTTATGGGCTTTGTTATTTGAGTTTGATATCCATCACAGCGGTGGCTTAACTGTTACCAGCACAATGAAATAATGATTCAGTCTGCTGAATTTTGAGAGCCCCTCTATTTTTTGATAGTGTATCCTCAGCATGTCCTCCCAAATTTGTTTTAAAGTGGGGACGGGGATGGGAGGGATTCTCTGTGAGGTAATGATTGGGTGACCCCTCCAATTACAAATAGACTTGGTTGCAACTTGCAAGCTGTTATCATAATTTCATAACTAGTACACCTTTTAATTTTTGAATGTGTAATTCACTGTAACATGCAAATAATTTGTCATGAGTTCATTTTATCTTGCAAACTGATGCGCTCTCTCTCTCATGCACATATGTGCACGCGCACACACAAGAAGCATATCCATACCTTTAAATTTTGGTGGTTGTGTTTATCCCATCCAAGGTTTACCTTTTTCATATCTTTTGCCAGTAAAGAGATTCATGTGTTGAGATGAGTTATCCCATATACAGCTTTTATGAATTAACATGTAGATTCTACGTTTACCATGGATCTACTCAGTAAAGTCAGTGTGCTGGGCCAGGTTTCTTTTTATGAAGCCATTGCATTTTTTTGTTTTGAAATTCTATGCCACCAATTGCCTTGTAAGCACTTTATTGTGGTTGACAATTTGGTAGTGCGTGCAACTTGATGGTCTAGTTAGGGTGACTGAAGTTGTTTTATAATGTCTTTACTGCAGGCTGGGGCATCTGGTTCCTTGACAGAGCCTTTACAAGTGCCAAGAGATATTGATCTCTCTCCAGGGCAACTCCTACAATCCAGTCAACCATCTAGTGGCCTAGGTGTTATTGGCCGGAGAAGTGTTTCGGACCTTGGTGCCATTGGCGATAATCTCACTGGATCTGCTGTAAATTCTGGGGCAATGCACAATCAGTTATACAATTTACAGATGCTTGAGGCTGCATATCACAAGCTTCCTCAACCTAAAGACTCAGAACGAGCTAGGAGCTATATTCCAGTATGGATGTGCAATTATCTTCCTATTATAGCACCTTTTAAACTATGGGCAAATATTGTTTATGGTAATCTCTCTTGTTTGTCTGGACAGAGGCACCCGGCAGCCACCCCTCCTAGCTATCCTCAAGTTCAGTTACCAATGGCAAGTAACCCTGCATTCTGGGAACGACTAAGCATGCATAGTTATGGAACTGATACCTTGTTCTTTGCTTTTTACTATCAACAGGTGATGTGGCATGCTATGTTGTTTCATTACTATGCAGTTTTTGTTTCTGTCATACAATGACTGCAAGTTTCTTATCAAGCCAATTATCATGTGCAGAATACCTATCAGCAGTATCTGGCTGCGAAAGAGCTAAAGAAGCAATCTTGGAGATACCACAGAAAATACAACACCTGGTTTCAACGGCATGAGGAGCCAAAAGTTACCACTGATGAATATGAACAGGGGACATATGTGTATTTTGATTTCCATGTTGGCAATGAGGACAAACAAGGATGGTATGCTGATTTTGATTTAACTCTCCACCTGTTTTGCATTGCTGCTGAACTTTGTGTTATGGAAAACTCTATACAAACAGAAAGTTGTACATAAAAATCTTCTTAACTGATTTGACAAGTGATGGTATTGTACAAGTGATTTACTGCATATAAGTGACTTATAAAATCATTGCATTGAATGTTCTTTTTGTTAGTAAGATTTTTCGGTATAATTTTTTCTTTGTATCTGGTCTTTACTCTTGTATTGCATGTGTGGTCAAGTTATATTTGCTTGTGTATAAGGATGAGATAAAATTGTTTAATGATATAAGAGGATGAATGGTCGATCATATTAGATTTTCAAAGGGGGTTTTCACTTCATTAGGCTGGTGGGTAACATGGGTGAAATGTTGTGGAACTACCTTGGCATGTCAGTTAAAGTTATTCTATATTATTTTCCTTTACATATTAGAATGATTTCAATATTCAGAAGCTTGCACACATGAACAGACATGGTTGCATGTGTGAATTTACTGCATGTTTTTGTCTAAATCCTCAAATTAGGGCAATGTAGCCAAGAATTTGTTATCAGTTTGATTTTCAATCTATTTCAAATCAATCCCTCATATCTTTTTATACATTGCAGCTCATCTTCAATAAAAATTGAGTTAATTTCAATATAATTTGACTGTGCTTGTGGTTCTTATGATCTCTGTTTTTGTATGTTCAGGTGTCAAAGAATCAAGACAGAGTTCACTTTTGAGTATAACTATCTTGAAGATGAACTCATTGTCTAGAAGATGTGCTTTGCTAGAAATCTCGCGTGTTTAACTCTTGGTATGTGCTTGTGCCAACTTTTCTTGTTTATTTCATAGTCTTTTAGTTATGAACACTGTTGCATATAATGTGATTTAGTCTTTCAATAGTTGTTCAAGACTATTGGACGAGTGTTATTTATGTGTGTGTGCATGAGCATGCAGAAAGACTTAAATCCTCTAGAATAACTGTTCCCCATCAGCTATAATTCCTATGGACTTTCATCCATATAAAACCCGCTTGAAACTGAATCCTTCAGAGTGCTACCTGGGTTAGCCGTTTGGGACTGAATTCACTGATCTGTAGCTTTTTTTCCATTCTGATCAAATGCAAGTTTGATTGATGAACATATTAGAGCTGGATATTGTAATATAGCAAATGTGTTCTGTCACCTCAGAGATAACATTACATAGTTGCTTGTTTTAATTTCCATCCTAGTAAATATCAAAGAACTTCAGGCATGCTGTATTACAATTCGTGCATGACTTTTTGGTTGAAATATGTTATTCGTCTAAAATCTTGCAGTGGTAGCCGTTTTATGCTTTTATATTTAAAGACCCTGTTTGGGGCTGTCTGCTCCGAAGTTTCAGCAAAATTTGAATTTTTCTTTTGCTTCAAATTAATTTTTTTAATGTTTTTGGAGCGTTTTGATGTAGTGATATTAAAAATAAAAAAATATTATTGTGAAGCATTTCCAAGTAAAAAACACTTTGAAAAGCAACCGCAATCATACTTCTAAACACCCTGTTAGTTTCTAAGCATTCCTGCAAATTGCTACTACTGTTAGCATTTATCATCATTGAATTTGAATATATGTTTTGGCCTCTCTCCTTGCAGATGATTGCTTGTGAATTGGTAGCGTTACAATTGAATTTGGCGGCAGTGAGAATCACGAATTCGGGTTTTAATTCATTTTCTTTGGTACACTGGTTGTTAGGTTCCATGTTTTTTCATTTTTTGGGAATTTGTAATTGGTAAGTGTAAGACAGACACAATCTTTTCTTCTGAAGCATATTAATCCAAACATTTTTTTTAACCCTTTGGTATATAAAAAATACTGAAACACCATTCTTTTTTTTTACTGTTTTTTTCACCATCATATGGGGCATGGAGAACTAAAATTTTATCCTTGAAGTTTTTACTTTTTTATTTTTGGTCTTTGTGTTTTTTAGTTTTACATTATAGTCCTTAACTTTATTTGTTTTATGTTTTAATTTTTAAAATTGAAAGGAGAGTCATTGGAAAAATGGAGAGGATAGAGTAAGTGGTTAGATGGATATATTGTGGTCGCTAAAAAACTGTTCTTGGTATTAACGGGTCATTTTTACAAGATGAGTTTTATTAATATGTTTTTAATAATTTATGTCTTCAAAACTAGTAGATTGAGGTTTGGAAAAAATTTTCTAATTCATTTTAATCTTGGTTTTTTTTAATATTACTTAGGGTGTTTTAAGGTTAAAAATAAATTTTTTAAGGTGCATGTTTCTTCAATGTTTTTAGATGAAACAATGGTTGAAAATGGTATGTTGGTGTTCAAAAAATATAAATTTGCTTATAATATTCAATGAAATGAAATTTATTTTTTGTTATTTCTTAACATATTTTTTGTATGATTTTATGAAATTAATTAGTTTTTTTTTCATCAATCAAATGCAAAATATTGAGGCATTATATTAATGTGTTTTTTTTAATTAAAAATTGTTAGTTCTTCTTCAATTAAATACAAAATATTGAGGCATTATATTGATGTTTTTATTATTATTAAAAATTGCTTTTCAAATCATATAATTTATTTAAAAACTCGATCTTCTTATTAAAAAAATAAGTTTTTGTTAAATAAATTAAGAAATAAATGGAGTTTAGATTGAAGTGATCCATTTTTTCTATTTATTTTAAATGATTGAGACTTTTAGGAACCTTTATTTTTATTTATGTTGCTTC
>Ga0307515_10016881_pt1 | contig 13343 bp, 3 predicted proteins | sample 17_EM_MG_FD_194513 | JGI IMG/M metagenome (GOLD analysis project Ga0307515, IMG submission 194513) | Populus trichocarpa ectomycorrhiza microbial communities from riparian zone in the Pacific Northwest, United States - 17_EM | ecosystem: Host-associated > Plants > Roots > Unclassified | place...
ATCTTTAAGGAAAGCCGTATAACATTATAGGTTAAGAATTTGTGCCGCTAGATAGTACGGAGAATCATCTAGCTTCTTAACGTACTTTATAAGCTTTTCCTTAATATATTAAAGTTAAAATGCCATAAACTTATCCTTAGCCTTAGTAGCTATTACCTAGTAGGAAAAAATTAGCTAAAGAAATATTAAGAGTATTGTACGATATACCAATACGTCTTATATTAGATCTTTAAAAATATTAATTAATTCTAAAACCCTTTCTAGTATTATACAATCTCCCTAAAGAAATAGAGTTGCTTTATAGAAAAACTAAAGAAAGTTATAAATCGTACAAAGGTATACCTATTTACTTATTATAAGGATATCCTCTTTTAAGATACTATCCTAGTAATATTCTATATAGAGTTAAAGCCTAGCCTTTACTTTATCCTCTAGAGCTACACTTAATATATTATACCAACTATTCCATCTTATATAATTATTAAGAGGAATAATCTTAAGTGTATATTCTTTAAACTATATTGTATAATTAGCTAATTTGTAAATATATATAATAAGGTTATAGAGCTTTCCTATAGGGCCCATAATATCTTAAATATTCTTACCTCTTTCGGCCGACAATAGCTCTAGTTCTTTACCCTTTTTTTTCCTCTTATCTTTCGCTATTACTGGCTGCGGTACTAGTCATATAGGCTCTTTCTTATCCTCTTCTTCTTCCTAATCCTAATCCTCTTTATTATATAACTCTATAAGCTTCTTATCCTTCTTTAATTTAAATAGGAAGGCCTAGATAATAAGATTAATAATATACCCCTAGTAGCGAATTCTTTAATATATTACGTTCTAGGTAATTTAGTATTTAAGCCTAAGCTATTAGCTTATTGTACAATAAAGAACGTTATTTAATCCAGCATTATCGCCAATAAGAGCTCTAATCTTTACTATAATTCCATACTTAATAAGGACAGGATGAAGTGCCTCCTATTAATCTATACTACTCTAACTATATACCGTACGAAGGGCAATTAAGATATTTTGGTATTTATCTTAAATATTAAAAAAGCTGGCATAGATTCTAAGGAGAAGAGAATAATTAGGATAGGTCTAGATATTAACAGTAAGGTAGATATTTATCTTTACAAATTAAAGTGCTCTTTATATAATATCCTAACTCTTAATAAAGTACTTAGAGATCTAGTCTAATATCATTAAATAATATTTAGGGACGAATAAAGGTATTTCTTAATTTAATACTTTAATAAAAGTATAAAACTCCTTCCATTTTATATATAAGAATGGAAGCCGTTATACAATAATAAGATCTAAAAGTGCTTATTTTACAGTATTTTTCTGTACTATATGCTTTAGAACCTCGCCCTTAAGACCTTATATTTCTCCCTTTATTAGAAGTCTTTAGTATAGTTATTAAATAAAACTTTCTGCTTTATCTTTTATTATTATATATAGATTATTCTCCTCCGGACTCTATTAAACTTTATATTTCTTAAGATAAAGTTATAGTCCTTACGTTAAGGCGTAATATCCTTTTAAATTTTTAGGAGGGCAATATTTACAAAAGTAATTCTTCTTTATTCGTTTCTTTTCTTCTACCGTTATCGTATAAGTATATTTATGGATTAAGGAGTGGGATCTAGAGAACGCGGCTGTTTAATATATTAAGGTTAAGCCTGTATTAGCATCGGCTTTAATGGGGCTTAAAAGAGTAGAAGGTATATTACTTTTAAAGGAGTTATTACTGTAAAGATTATTAGATAGAATTTCACCAGGGCAGGCCATATTAATAAGGTCGTACAATAGGGAAACAAAAGAATCGATGTATTATCTGTTAGAAAATTTTAGACTGCCAAGCCCTGTCACGACAGCTGTCTGACAGACAGCCCTGTCAGCTGACACCCTGTCTGTTTGACAGGTTTGACAGGATATTCTGTCAGCCGCAAGTCTGGACTCTGCCGACATCATCAGCACAACCCACCCGACTCTCAAAGCAACATGCGTTGCCTTGCTAGGCTAAGCGCAGACTGCCACGTAGACCGGGGCATCCACAAAACGATATGCCAGTCTTCTCTAACGAAGCCATATGGATTCCTGCAGCTGCCCCGGCGGTTCACGAACGATGGGTCTCTGTTTGCAGCCGGACAAAGACCCTAGAAAAGTACCTTCTTGTACTCCCGCACCCTTTTGGATATGTCGCTTTCAACAAATCAACAAATGGAAAGCCGCAGAAAGGACTGGCCCGAATGCGACGACTTATTGTCACCTCGATCACGAACAATCATGCTGGTTTACAACATGGAGACGATTTACATCATCATCACCGATGAGTTCCTAGAACATGGCCTGCTGGAAATATCCCGCTCATATTACTCATCTCGTTCGGTAGTTTCGAAACGACGATGTGGGGAGGCGCGACGACCCGTCAGCGATTGCAGCAAACATCAGCCGCCTCCAGACGCTGAACGAGGTCCCAGAATTGCCAAAAGAGAAAACTTTGATCTCTGGAACAGACTCAACCCGTCGTTTGAGTATTTCGCGAGAGAATGAGATCGCTAGCAACTTAGCGTTCCTGTCCGCCACTTCGGATGACAGCCTCAAGGCGATGGCTCTGTCTCGAAGAACATTGCAATGGAGAAAAAATCACCATGCGAATAGCATCAAACACGGGAGATCTCTCAGCAGTGACAGGCGGACTGGGGAGGCTTGCCAAGACTTTGGAGCAAGTTGCACGGCGAGGTCAGTAGGCATCAGGCCGGGATCCGATACTCAGCTAATCCCATCTTGCAGAGAACCCAAAGCAAGAAGACCGGAAGGCAGTTCTTCGACAGATTGTTGCGTTGGACCTCTATTGGATTTTATCACGACTACGATCACGACTACGATCACGACATGCTAAAAGGACCAGAAAGACTGCTGGAAATCCGGCGCTCATCAGTCAGCTGAACCAAGTTGTCGACGACAGGTCAGTCTGCGACGGGGCGCGAGCTCAGCAAGTTGTGTTCGCCAGGCTTGAAAACATCCCGAACCTAGCCGTTGAAGAAATAGAACTACAGGCGGTCTAGGAGAGATTGTGGAGAAATCCACGAATATTCTATGGCAACCGATCTCAGTGCAGCCCTCCGGACTTTTTCGGGTAATCCAAACCTCAAAAGGCATTTACCAGGGGTCGTTGACAAGCTTGGCAGATATTACTCTGCTGCCTGCAAACCTGCCTGCGCCGCAAGGGACAGGAAATGTAGTCTATTTCAGAACATCCAGGTGGAGCCGTTTCGGGTCCCAATTCCTGCCTCTGTTCAGGACGCGAAGGTTCATGCAGAGATGCAGCTCCTTTTCTTTTATGAGATTCACCCAGATCATCCACGACCGAGGATTATATGCTCTAGTAAGAGTGCTTGTTACCTGTGCAGCCTCTTCTTCCAACTCCACGGTGGCTTCCAGGTGCCGCGGGCACATAGCAGGCTATGCGAGAAATAGACCATCCTAGATTGGCTAGATATACCTAGGAGTATCACGAGAGTCTTGGTGTTATTTCGACCCGCTTGAAAACAATCCTGAAGGGTGGAATCTAGAGGTAATTAGAGGGAAAGAAGGAGAAGAAGCATTACAAACATCCGAACGAGAGTGTCTTACTACCAGCTGCTCACTGGACATCATCAGCTCCATCCAAGAGTGTGATGACTACGTCTTCGGCTTCAATGTCTACAATTCGGCCACGAGCATTTATCCTGGAAGACAACGCAGCAACTAAGTTGCCCCTGGAAATGCCTCTGACTCCGCCGAGAGCGCCACTAGAGCTACTTCAGGGCCTTGTATATACTAAAGGGGAACGATAGATAGCAATTGGGCCCGAGTAGTAAGAGTCATTAAGGGTTAAACAAATTGCCATAGCCGAGTAATAGGAGGAAGTTTAGGGATACTTTATAATACTATACTAAGTATCACCAACTCCTTATAATTGGCTTTTAGGGGAAAGCCGGACTTAGAAGAGGAGGATGTGGTTCTTTTCATGTAATTTCCTAATTGTATATAGTGTGTTGGTAGGGGGGGTACTTGGGCAGTCTCTTTGAGCTCAGCGACGTGTCACGTGACAGCGCGCGGGCCATCGTGTAGATACCTTCTCGGGGCCTTTCGAGCCCCTGAGATTCTTCCTCATAGAGCATCATATGTATCATTCCATCAGCCTGCTCAGTGCCCTGACATAGTGTATTCTTAGCACACCAAAATTTGATAACAACCGAGCCCCCAGATAGATCAATCAATCAACGCTTGGTACCACAGTGCGGGTCAGGGATTGTCCGGTGACACTGGCTTTTTCTCCCCATAAGTTCGTCTTCAGGTTCACGTCTATATCCGAGAGGCAGTCATGTTTCGCAGCAGTCGGAGGAATTGCGGTTGATTGCAGTCATGCGGATGGCGGCAATCACATTACGATAGAGAACCTGTCGCTCCAGTCTCCCTAGCAATCGGAAGGTCCCCAGACATGATAGGAGGAAAAATATGGTAAGGACTTCAATCGGAAACCACTGCGGAGGTATCTGGAAACGAGTACTAGCGCGGTCAAAGTCGTAAGAATAATACTGATACTCATAGCTGCTACACTATGCTAATGTTTCTCGCCTCGTTTAGTGAGAGATTAGCCTTGCCCTCCATAATTCCATGAACATACGCTGCCCCAACGAACCTCCAAAACCCCATCTCAACTTCCCTGAGAATGTATGGAACCTCTCCCGTAGGAAAAATCCATATCGTGTCTCCTTCTTTCAGTGACTGCGCTCCTTTTCCAATGTAATTTGCCGCGGTCCGGAAAAGGCGCATCTTCTCTAGACCGACATTTCCGTAGGCGACAACCTCCATACCTGGATGGTCTTCGGTTGGCTTAATGGGCATTGATGTCCCACCTGGTCTCCCATACTGACTCCAGAACTCAACCAACTTTCTAGACGACTGATTCACCATCTCGATCGAGGGTATGAAATTGGACGGATCTGGACGCAACATTTTCAACTCAGCTTCGTGAGATACTTCTTTGACTTCGGGTCGAACTTCAGTAGGAGCGACGCCCAACTTTGCTACAGCCCTTGCCTTAGCCCATGCTAGGTGGTATAGCAGCCATTTTCTTCAACCACTCCCGTCGGTGCACGGGAGTTGGATAGCCGTCTGTGAGTCTTGTGCAGACTGATACAGTTCTCCAAAATGCTTCGCTTTTTGCCTCGTGGCACCCTTCGTGTGGAGCATACTCTTTGGGAAGTTTCGCCACTAACTGTAGCATTTTTCGCATATTGCAATGCTCGTTAATCTCTTCGCCGGATTCACCAACGTCGGCAATGGTGTCAATCATATAGCCGGACAGTTTGAGAACGCCAGATTCCATGCTTACGTCAAACTCCGTGTGAATTTCGTCCAACCCCTTGTTAACTTGGAAGCTCGTAGGGTAGCAGCATGTCAAACTCCGCGGTTCCAATTCTGAGCTGAAGTCTGGCACCCAAGAGGGCAGATCATTGCGAAGTGATGAAACACTCGCGTCTTCAACGTAGTTGAGTGGTCGGAGATCTTGGCGGAATTGAATGAAAGACCAGCAAAATTCCGTATATACCTCTCGTGTTGTTTTTCCGTAGTCAACTTTTGGGAAGGAAAATCCCTCGGGGAATCCTTCGGAGAGAGTTTCGGTCTCGCAAACTCCTCTATTGGCATAAATTCTGTCTCGAGGATCCTTGCAGACTAACCCACTACGATTGTGCAGTAGCGTTAATGCTATAAACTGGTTTGGATGGAGCTTTTCTGTTTTTTCTTCCTGATACCGTGCTCTCCACACCGAGATTAAGTGGGCATTTATATGCTTTGGGGTATGCCTGATCCCAAGGGTGGATCGGATGTAGGCTGAGGCGGCGAATGTGTTTGTCGTCCATGCCAGGTCCGTCAAATCTTCCCATGGTATCTTAAACGCTCCGCATACAGCAGTGATCTCTTTGGCCACGACAATCTCCTGGAAAATCCACATGCGCTCGAAGTACGAACGGCTGAAAAACTTGGAACATCCAATCCAATGATCGAACTGCATACCGGCAGGCTCCTCTACTTGTGTGACCTCAGTAGTGTCTCGCAGGCGTTTGAAAAAGCCGGGCTCTTTCTGCTCGTGCTCATTCAATATAGAGTAAGCCTCTATCGCTGCACGGGCATAGACATCTGTGGGGCCTAACCAAGCAAGTACGGAGGCTGCGAAGTGGAAAATATCATGCATCATCGCCACTTGCACATTCTTTTCATCCGTATCGGCTTGGTTAATGCATATTTGGTCAATCCAAATCGCCTGAAGTTGATTTAGGCGGAAATCTGGATCCTTGAAGAGCTGGATCAGAGCGTCGTAGAGGTTCTTCGTGATGGTGACATGTCCATCATCGACTTTGATTTCGAAGGTCGGTGGTACTAGTGCCCTATTGGAAGTAAAGGGGTCGCCCCAGGTATATAAAAGACAATGATACGGTTGTAGATGGAGGGAGTCCAGGGCCTTGAGCGAGCAGACAATTCCATTTGATGCATCCGCCGACTGAACTTGAACAACCCTGATAGCTTGTGCACTTAGCAAGGGCTCGTATGCCAGTCGTTTTCTCGAAAAGAGCCAGCTATGCAGGGTGCTTACGGTATTTCCCATGTTAACGAGCTGTATCACGACGTTTGAATTGTGGAGTGTTGATGAAAGGGTTATGCATTACACTTCCTTCAAGGCTTGAGGATGCTAACAGTCGAAACCTTTTAGAATTTTGAGGAGCAAACCTGTTAATTGCTAGTCAGTATTTAAAACGTTTTGATTCGGTATATCTACATTACATACCTGTGGGCTAACGGGATTCTGGAGAATGTGTCCCAGAGTCACAGGGGCTGTAGCGAGCTCCTGACAGTCGGCTCAAGCTCCAAGAGATATGGCCTGAGTTTAAGAAGTGCCCGATGCAACTAAATCTATATTATGAGGGTGTGGGGTTGTTTAATAGGGTCGTGAAGAGGAGCTGTCTGCTAGTGACCCCCTATTTTTACTTTTTATTACACAATTGTGGGCTTTTTCTCGGCGCGACTTGGCATACTGACTGCGAGCGATCTTGGGCGTATGCCCTTTACCAAGGAGAGGGACGGCGGGCGCAATACCGGCTGGTGCGGTGTAAGTGCAACGCAATTCTTTCTGCTGATATCGCGCTCTTTATTCTGGATAGAAATTTACGCCTAGAGTTTGTCGTAAAACAACACTCAAAAAGCCAGTTGTAACTTCGAGAAGCGTCGTATCCGGCCAGCTCACTTCACTTCAGTGTTGTCACTACGTTAATGCGAAGCGCTTGACGGAGGCCACCTAGGGAGGAGGGGTCACAATAACTAACCTAGAGTCTCTTAAAGAGCCTAAAGACCACAGAATTATCCTTGCGTTAAAGTCACCGCGGCATGCCTCATAACTGAGTCAAATTTGATGTGGCGGTAAGGCATAAATCCCTATGGTATGTTATTTTATTCTATAGGCTGCAAGTTCTAGCTACTATAGCTTTTGAGTCATCTTATGTTGAATCCGTCGAGAACACTGCCTATGCGATTACTATCCCGTTATAGATGAAGCGTGCGTCTTTACTTCTATTTCTGCACTACTACTCCGCCTCGCTCTCCTTAAACTTCTACTCTGTAATAGTTGGAAATATCTAGATAAAATTTAGTACTAGCTCTATTACGAACGTAATCTTAACGTTACTTATACTATAATCCACTATATTTTAAAAAAGGCAATTAGGCGTGTAGTATAGGGCTGTAACTTATAGCTAAGAGAGCTCTGTTGTAATAATATAAAGCGGTTTTAGTAGATATTATAGTATTTCTTAATAAGGCTATTTTTAATTAAAAACTAGCTAGTAGATAAGAGGGCGAGCTCTAGTTAATAAGGAGGCGTATTATTAAGGCTATTTTTAAAAAGGTGTTACGGCGCTAGTGGAAACTGGTAGATATCGGTGGATTGTGGCGGACAATCGCAGACAGTTTCAGATGTTACGAACGCTTTAAGTACGATGTTACGACTACTTGGAGAGGAGTCGGAAGAAGCTAGTTGGTTAATATAGGCACGGTCTAGGATAGATCCGGTAGAACTATGTAACGAGGAATAGTAACCAAGTCACGTAATATAATCTATATAATCTGTATAATCTATATAATCTATAACAGAGTAGACAGAGCACGCGTACCTTACGTATAAGGAGGGTTTCCTAGGAGTACGGTTATATATTTAAAGGCCCACAGTCCCTACTCTAGATAGTTCTTTCCTTATAGTAATTCTTAAAATATAATTAGAGTTAATCTATTAGGTAACCACTCTACCAGTTATTATTACGCTATTAACTTATTTATAATACCTATATACCTAGCCCAATAATAAGCCTATCGTAGTACTTGCTATAAGGTTCCATTATATAATTACTACCTAATTACGGTTTTAATAAGTTAAATAATATGCCACTAAAAGCAGCCACCATGACGCTATTAACGGCGGCAACTACTTTAAGGTTAGGAGGCGATACTAGTATAGCAGATACTAACTTACAGCAACCTATAACAGTCGGACAGTTATAAGAGATAGTCGACTAGTTAAGAGAAAATAATGCAGCACTTAAATAAAGGGTTAATAGGATAGGAGTAGTAAAGGTTAAGTTACTATTAATTAAAAGATTCTTAGGAGAAAGATTAAAGCTTAAAGGATTTCTTATATAAATACACTTTAAGGTAGCGCAAGAGGGAGTAAAGCTGGTAACACCTATGGATTAAATAGCGTATATAGGATTGTTCTTATTAGGAAGAGCACTTAAATAGTTTAAGCCTTATTTTATAGAGATATAAGTAAACGGAATAATAATAATAAACCAGGAAGTACGGTTTATATTCTTAAGCTAGAATGGATTTATAGAGCGACTTATATAAATATTTAGAGACCTAAAGGCAATAACTATAGCGGAAAGAAAACTTTAAGATATTACGCAATAAACCTTAGCTATTAAATATATAATATAGTTCTAAACGCTAGTAATATAAGTTAAGTAGAATAATAAGGCGCTTATAGTATAGTATAAATAGGGACTTAAGGCTAAAGTCTAGAACGTAATTATTCTAATAGAAGATGCGGATACCCTAAGGGAACTAATAGATTAAGCGATTAAGATTAATAATAGGATCTTCTAAAGGGAACAGACTAAGAGAGGTTAGAATAGAGTTCTATAGTTATATAAGGCGCAAAGTACGTAACAATAAAAGCTAAGTTAAAAACTATAATATGGCGCAGAGCTAATAGACCTAAGTAGTACTAAAGAAGCCTATAAGAGATGGAGTAAGAAACTATAAAAACCTAGAGGTTAAGGATTTAGTAATTATAGGACTAAGGAGCAAAGGCTAAACCAGGGACCTTATTAGTAGAAGATGTTTAGGCAGACTCTATAGCAAAATTAGTAGTTTAAAGATAGAGCTTATATAAATTATAGGAAATAGGGTTATTTTATAAGGGATTATAAAGATAGTTAAAGTTATTATATAATAAAGGGAACCTAATTAGCAGAAGACATATATATATAGAGGGATAATAGTGTACTACGAGGAATAAAAGAATATTTAATCCGAAGTTTCGCGTTTTATTATAATAACGCATACTAAATTTATAAAGACGCTAAGTACGGCGCAAGCTATTGGCTATAGAAGCCGAGATCTATAGAATATAGAGGAACTAACAAACTATCGCGTAGATTAGATATTAAAGACGATAAGTTTAACGTAGGCGAAATATTTACAGACGATAAGGAAATAAAGGCAGTTTACTGGGAACGTGTAAACCTTAGAGAAGTTATATTAAAAGCAGAGACTAAAACCGCTATAGAGTAAGGTTTAGTAACGGGCATTATAACACCGTTAGATACGGTATCTATTGCTTTATAAGACGGAAGAAGTAATATTTAAAGAAGATTAAGCAAGCAGACGACTACTAGTGCTAGCTTACCACTTAATAAAGGCAAAAGGCTAAAGGCTTAAGATTCTTAAGACGAGATAAAAGAGATCTAAGATTCTAAAGATAGGATAAGGATAGCTTAAGGACCTATAACGGATAAAAACCAATAGAGTAGAGTAGTAGCTTAGTTTAAAAATATATAAATAAGCTCGGGACAGAGTTTTCTACAGGCATTAGATTTTTAAGACGAGATAGATAAGATTTAAGATTCTTAAGATAAGATAAGAACACTACGGACGCCTAGTTAAACTAAGGCGGGAGCTAAGCTTAAATTAGAAGTAAGCTTAGGATTAAAGAATCTAAGGGACTAAGAATTTGGAGTATAAATAAGGACACCCATAGGTAAGAGGTAAGGGGCTTCTTTATAGATTAGAGAATCTGTAATATAGGCAGTAGTTAGACTAGGAGACAGACATATAGACCTAAAGGACTTACTAGTAGAATATAGTATTTAGCCTAAAGATTAAAAAGCTAATACTAAAATTAAGAAGTATAAAGACTTTAAGGATCCACTTATAAGACGCGAAAGAAAAGAAACTATAGAGGAATTTAGAGCAAGAATTACCTTATAGTAAGAACAGAAACTAGATAAGAGATCTAGTATATTGGAACGTATAAAGGATAAAATGCTAGTATAAAGAATTACTAATAGGCCGAGAGCAGGCATACTAAGAGCTAAGTGGCTTACTAAACTGGAATAAAAAGAAGATCTAGGGATTCCTACTAAGTTTAAGGAATGACACACTAAAGGTTATTACGACGTAGTAATAAGAAGATACTTCTTTATGGACAAGCCGTATATACTTAAGTAGCTATACTAAAAGTAGTATAGGCAACAATATAATAACAAGTAGGAAGATTTCTATATATAGTTGAATAAGAAAGTTGTCTAAGACCACCTAATTATAGAAAAGGCTATAACTTATATTAAGGGAGCCTTAATTATAATGTTAAAAGATCTAGAGGAGTAATTAGAGGACTAGAGAAGTGAAAGATAAATTTTAGTACCTGCGAATAAAGTTATAATGCTTAGATTAACACGAGAAAGGTTTAAACTTAAGGATAAAAATAAGCTAAGAGTTAACCTAAAACACTAAGCATATTATATACTATCGTAAATAGCATGCGTAAATAATGCGTATAATATGTATAGAGCACCTAAAGACAAAAATCGGAAGTATCTAATAAGGATATATTAGATAATAGATAAGGCAAAGTATTAAAACGCTAAGTATATGCATAGTTGGCACCTAGTAGAAGTTTAAGAATAAGAGGACTTAACACTTTAACTAGAAAGATTCCTTACAGAAGAATGCCTAGATAGATGATAGTGGTGGGAATATCTAGAAAACACCTGTTTATAGCATATTAAAGATAAAAAGTAAACTAAGTATTGGCCTAAGTTGGACTAAGTATAAATAGAATTAAGCAGCTATTAGTTAGGAAAAGTAGAGGCCTATAGGACTAGAGGGAACTAGTAGTAGAGCCTTAGACCCTTAAAGGAATTTAAAGACAATACCTAAATTTATAAGTAAAGTGGCAAGATTAATAGTTTGAGGCATTAATAGATAATAGAGCAATAAGGAACTATATCTTGCTAATAGCAGTTAAAAAAATGGGATTACTACACAAATAGAAGGAATGTCTTTACCTATTAATAATAATTTTAGGAGATCTAATAGCCTACGGAGGAGGCATTATTAATCTTAAAATAGGACCTATTTAGTTAACCATTAAAGGGAGACAGATTGAGATGTCTTTTAATATATTACTATTAGGAAATAATAAGGCAGTATTAGGAATACCTTAGTTATAGGAATATAATCTAAAGATTAATTAGGTTATAGGCTAGGTTAATATTAGAGATACTTAACGACATAGAATGCAATAATAAGCTAAGTTAGTATAGTACTAAGTTAGAGCGACATATAAGGAAACTAAGAAAGGGTTAAGCTATATACCAAAAAGATACTATAAATACGGCAAGGAACTATAGTTACTAAAGAGTAAAAAGCTATTAGAGTATATAGTATAAAACCATAAAATAGAATTAAAACTAAAAATAAGTCTAAGGTTCTTTCCAATCTATAAGCTTACTAAAGAAGAGGGTAGAGCACTTAAAGAGTTTGTCTAGGAGAACTTATAAAAGGGATATATTAAACTATCGCAATTATTAGCGGGTTATCTAGTACTATTTGTCCTAAAGAAAAATGGCAAGCTAAGGCTGTGTATCAACTATAGATAGTTAAATAGCATTACTAGAAAGGATAGATATCCTTTACCCTTAATTAGCGAAATCTAAGACAGAATAGGCAATGCGTAAATCTTTACAAAGATAGATCTAAGATAGGCGTACCATTAAATTAGAATTAAGGAAGGTAATAAATAAAAGGCAGCCTTTAGGTTAAAGAAAGGACTATATAAGCTATTAGTTATATAATTCGGGCTTATAAACGTACTAGCAATGTTTTAGAAGCGAATTAATAATATATTAGGAGAATACTTAGATGAATTTATTATAGCATATCTTAATAATATTATTATCTACTTAATAAATAAGGGAGAATATAGAGAACACGTTAAATGGGTTTTAAAGAGACTATAAGAAGAATAGATGCTAGTAGTAATTAAGAAATGCGAGTTCTTTACTAGAAAGACCAATTTTATTAGATTTATTATTAAACTAGGCCAACTTAGTATAGATCTAAAAAAGATTAAGGCTATAGTGAATTAGTAGGAACTAGAGAATGTTATATAGTTAAGATTATTTCTAGGGTTTTGCAATTACTGCAGAAGGTTTATAGCGTAATGGTTAAAGAATATTAAGCCATTTACGCGATTAATAAAGAAAGAAGAACTATAGATATGGGGAAAAGAATAATAAGAACTATTTAAGGAAGTTAAGAGATTGTTTACCTAAGAGCTAGTTCTTAAAATCTATTAACTAGGTCTAGAGACGGTTATAAAAATAAATATATTAGACTTTATACTAGGAGTATACTTTATATAGAAGCATCTAAATAGATAGCATCTAGTAGTATACTATAGTCGGAAGATGACACTACCGGAACTAAACTATAACATCTATAACAAAAAGTTATTAGGTATAGTTACAGCATTAAAGAAATAGAGAGCATTCTTATAAGGTATAGATATAACGGAACCTTATAGTAAGTACTACGGTGGGTCCTATTAATGGGCTAGGTGTATAGGTAATATATAAAGTTAACAACGTAATAATAACTAGTAGAGTGGTTGCCTAATAGATTAACTCTAATTATATTCTAAGAATTACTATAAGGAAAGAACTATCTAGGTA
>Ga0307515_10016882_pt1 | contig 13343 bp, 1 predicted proteins | sample 17_EM_MG_FD_194513 | JGI IMG/M metagenome (GOLD analysis project Ga0307515, IMG submission 194513) | Populus trichocarpa ectomycorrhiza microbial communities from riparian zone in the Pacific Northwest, United States - 17_EM | ecosystem: Host-associated > Plants > Roots > Unclassified | place...
AACTTAAGCTTAAGATCCTTAAATATATATATAATCTACTAATAGCCGGCTACCTAGGCTAAGGAAAAACCCTAGAACTGCTCTAACGAGAATACTATTAGCTAAATATATATAATATAATATAAAGGTATGTCTCTAGCTATTATATCTGCCGATAAGCCAAAACTTTATATAAAATATATAACGGCCTTCTAAAGCCACTGCCTATTCCAAACCAAAGATAAAAAGATATTTTAATTAACTTTATTATTAACCTCCTCGTAAGTAAGGGCTGTATAAATATTATAGTAGTTATAAACCGACTATCTAAGATAAGATACTTAATCGTCTGCCCTAATATATTAATACCTATTATTGCTTAACTGTTTCTAGATTATGTATAGAAACTCTATAGACTCCCTAAAATAATTATTTCTAATAAAGGTAGCTAGTTTATCTCTATATTTTAAAAAGAACAACTACCTAACTCTATATTAAAGCACTATTATCTATAGTATACTACTTAGAAATAGATGGTTAAACGGAACGTATAAATGCTATAATGGAATAGTATATTTAGATATATATTATACTTATAAGATAACTAGATTAACTAGCTTATATTTACCGAGTTTACCGCAAATAATTCCGTCTTAGAAACTATAAAGGTCTCCCCGTTTTTAGCTAACTACGGCTAGCATTTATAAATAGGTTTTAAACTTTTTAGTAATATTCCTTACCCTACTTATTATGCCTTATAAGTTATAAAAGTAAATAAATTTATAAAAAAGATAGAGGAACTATAATAATTTCTTACTAATGAAATAATATAGGCCTAATCCGTCTATAAAGCCGTAGTAAATAAGAAATAAACTCTAGTATTAGCCTACTAAATTAGTAACTTTGTCTAGCTAAATATAAGAAATTTAAACACAAAATAACCTACTAAGAAACTTAATTGGAAAACGCTGGCCCTTATAAGGCTAAGAAGGTTATTTCCTCTTACGCCTACTAACTAAAGCTCCCTAATACGGTTAAAATCTACCCCGTATTCTGTATGTTAGTCCTCTAACTTACTACCCCTATATTAAACGCCCTGCCTAAACAAATATAAGACCTTCCCCTATTAGTTAAAGTGAATAGTAAAAACAAGTACTTTATTAAAAGAATTAATAATATTAAGTATAATAAACGGAAACGCTAATATATATATCCTATAAAATAGAAAGGCTTTACTAAGCCTTATAGGAACCCGTTAACTCTATAGGACTTATATAAGCCGCAGAAGACTTTTATAAACTTTACTTAGAACTACTATAGCCCTATCTTATAAAAGCTTAAGTCTAAAGGGGGGGGTACTATTATAGGACACCTCCGTAATACTTTATATACATCTACCTGTTTCTACTAACTTAGTAACTAGAAACTAACTATAAGATAGTAATCTAATAGCAATCTATAGTAATGTTATGCCCAAGCCTAACCCACTTAACTATACAAACCACCAAAAAGGTAGCAGCAGTGTCTCGCAACTGGACGGGCTGCTGGTTGGAATGTCTTATAAGCTCTCCAGCCCATACCGCAGGTATAGGTAGCGCATCGCATGACAAGTAATTTGATAGCAACTTACCGCATTCTACTATATTCTACTAAGTTTCACTAAGTTTTACTAAATCCTGCTAAGTTCTGCTAGGACTACTACCTAAATCCTATTTTGCTCTGTGTATATATTAACTAAGCAACTAAGTCTACGATATATACCCTTTCTTCCCGTTTTCCTACGCTCTTTCCTTATACAACGTCTTGACCTCCTTATACAGTTTATGTATATAGCTTAATAATATCTACCTTACTATATATTATTGCCGTTTATACTTACTCCGTAATAAAGGGAACTAATTAATTAAGCGATTAAAATTAATAATAGGATTTACTAAAGGGAATAGACTAAAAAGGGTTAGAATAGAGTTCTACAGTTATATAAGGCGCAGAGTACGTAATAATAGAGTTAAAGTTAAAAACTATAGTATGGCGTAGAGCTAATAGACCTAAGTAGTACTAAAGAAACCTATAAAAGATAGATAAAATGACTATAGAAACCTAGAGGATAAGGATTAAGTAATTAAAGGTTTAAGGAGTAGAGGCTAAACCAGGGATCTTAGTAGTAGAAGACGTTTAGGCGGAATCCGTAATAAGAGAAATGGTTTAAAAATAGAGCTTATATAAACTATAGAAAACAGGGTTATTTCGCTGAAAACTATAAAGATAGATAGTATAGTTACGCAGTAAAGGGAACTAGACTAGTAGACGGTATATATATATAGAGGGATAATAGTAAACTGCAAGGAATAAAAGAGTGTTTAATTAATTATTTCGCGTTTTGTTATAATAACGCATACTAAGTTTATAAAGACGCTAAGTATGGCATAAGCTATTGGCTATAAGAGCTAAGAATACTAGGGTTTAAAGGAACTAACAAACTATTATATAGATTAGATATTAAAGATAACGAGTTTAATATAGGTAAAATATTTATTAATAATAAGGCGATAAAGGCAGCTTACTAGGAGCGTATAGACCTTAAAATAGTTATATTAGAAGTAGAGACTAAAACCGCTATAGAGTAAGGGTTAGTAATAGAAATTATAACACTATTAGATACGGCATCTATCGCTTTATAAGACGGAAGGAGAAATATTTAAAAAAAAAAAAAAAGGATTAAGTAAGTAGATAACTACTAGTGCTAGCTTACTACTTAATAAAGATAAAAGGCCACAGGCTTAAGATTCTTAAGACGAGATAAGAAACGCTTAAGATTCCTAAGATAGGATAAAATACGCTTAAGGACCTATAATAGATAAAAACTAATAGAGTAGAGTAATAGCTTAGTTTGGAAATATATAAATAAGTACAGGATAGAGTTTTTTAGGGATATAAGATTCTTAAAGTAAGATAAGTAAAATTTAAGATTCTTAAGATAAGATAAGAATATTATAAGAGCCTAATTAGACTAAGACTAAAGTAAGGCTTAAGAAAAAAGCAAGCTTAGGACTAAGGGTTATATAGAACTAAGACTTTATAACATAAATAAAGACTATTAAAAAAAATTAAAAAATAAGAAGATTTTAAAAATTTACTTATACGATAAGAAAAGAAAGAAACTATAAAAGAATAGAAACTAGACTAGAGATTTAGTGTACTAGGTTATATAAAAAACAGAGTATTTATATAAAGAATTACTAATAGGCTAAAGGCAGGGACGCTAAAAGTAAAATAGTTAAATAAACTGGAATAGGAAGAAGACTTAGGAATTCTAACTAGATTTAAAAAACGATATATAAAAGGCTGTTATAACGCAGTAATAAGAAGATACTTCATTATAGACAGACTATATATACTTAAGGAGCTATACTAAAAGTAGTATAGATAACGATATAATAATAAGTAGGAAGATTTCTATATATAGTTAGATAAATAAGTTATTTAAGACTACCTAATTATAGAGAAGGCTATAAACTATATTAAGGGAGCCTTAATTATAACGTTAAAGGACCTAAAAAAACAATTAGAGGACTAAAGAAGTAAGAGGCAAATCTTAGTACCTATAAATAAAGTTATAACGTTTAGGTCTATATAATAAAGGTTTAAACTTAAGAATAAAGATAAGCTAAGAGTTAACCTAAAGCACCTAGTATATTATATATTGGCGTGGATTGTATATATAGATAATATATATAATATATATAAAAATCTAAAGAAAAAGAATTGGAAGTACCCTATAAGGATATATTAGGCGCTAGAAAAGTAATAGTATAAAAATGCTAAGTATATATACAGCTAGTATCTAGTAGAAGTTTAGGAGTTAGGCGACTTAATAATTTAATTAGAAAAATTCCTTATAGAAGAATGCTTAGACTAATAACAGTAGTAGGAGTACCTAGAGAATACGTGTTTATAGTATATTAAGGATAAAAAGTAAACTAAGCATTAGCTAAAGAGTAAGCTAAGTATAATAGGATTAAGCAGCTAATAATTAGGAAAAGTAGAGGCCTATAGAACTAGAGGGAGCTAGTAGTAGAGCCTTAAACCCTTAAAGTAATTTAAGGACAATACCTAAATCTATAAATTAGATAGTAAGATTAGCGGTTTAAAGTATTAATAGATAATAGAATGAAAAAAACTATATCTTACTAGTAATAGTAAAAAGGATAGGACTACCTTATAGATAAAAGGAGTATCCTTACCTATTAATAACAATTTTAGGAGATCTAATAGCCTACGGAGGAGGTATTATTAACCTTAAAATAGGACCTATTTAGATAACTATTAAAGGGAGACTAATTAAGATGTTTTTTAATATCTTACTATTAGGACAGGATAAGGCAGTATTAGGAATACCTTAGTTATAAAAATATAATCTAAAGATTAATTAGGTTATAGGTTAGGTTAATATTAAAGATACTTAATAACGTAAGAGGCGTATAATAACCAAGTTAGTATAGTACTAGGTTAGAGTAACCTATAAAGAAACTAAAAAGGGGTTAAGTTATATACTAAAGAGATACTATAAATATAGTAAAAAGCTATAAAGCCCAGAAAGTAAAAAGCTATTAGAGTATATAGTATAGGACTATAAAATAGAATTAGAACTAAAAATAAGTTTAAAGTTCTTTCTATTTTATAAGCTAACTAAAAAGGAGTTAAGAGCACTTAAAGAGGTTGTTTAGGAAAACCTACGGAAGGGATATATTAGGCTATTATAGTTATTAGTAAGTTATCTAGTACTATTTATACTAAAAAAATAGAAAACTTAGATTATATATTAACTATAGATAGTTAAATAGCATTATATAAAAGGATAGGTATCCTTTACCCTTAATTAGCAAAATCTAGGATAGAATAGGCAATGCGTAAATATTTATAAAGATAGATATAAGATAGGCGTACTATTAGATTAGGATTAAGGAAGGGGACGGATAAAAAGCAGCCTTTAGGTTAAAAGAAGGACTATATAAGCTATTAGTTATACAGTTTAGGCTTATAAATATACTAGTAACGTTTTAGAAACGCATTAATAACGTATTAGGAAAATACTTGGATAAGTTTATTATAGTATACCTTAACGATATTATTATCTACTTAATAACTAAGGAAGAACATAGGGAATACGTTAAATAGGTTTTAAAAAGATTATAAGAAGATAAATGCTAGTAGCAATTAAGAAATATAAGTTCTTTATAAAGAAGACTAATTTCGTTAGATTTATTATTAAACTAGGTTATATTAGTATGGACCTAAAGAAGATAAAAGCTATAGTAAGTTAGTAAGAACTAGAGAACGTTATATAGTTAAGATTATTTTTAGGGGTTTATAACTACTATAGGAGGTTTATAATATAGTAGTTAAAGAGTATTAAGCTATTTATTAGGCTTATAAAAAAAAAGGAACTATAGGTATAGGGGAATAAGTAAAAAAAGCCATTAAAAAAAACTTAAGGAGTTATTTACCTAAGAACCTATCCTTAAAATCTACTAACTAGGATTAGAAATAATTGTGGAAATAAATATATTAGACTTTATACTAAAAGTATATTTGCTATAAAAATATAAGAACGCATAGCATCTAGTAGTATACTATAGTTGGAAGATAACACTACTAGAGTTAAACTATAACATCTATAATAAGGAGTTATTAGGTATAGTTATAGTACTAAAAAAATAGAGAGCATTCTTATAAGGTATAAAGAAACTATTTATAGTTAAGACGGATTATAAAAACCTAATAGGATTTCTAATAATAAAAGAGCTTAATTAGAGATAAGTTAGATAGGTAGAAATACTTAAAGAATACTATTTTAAGATTTAGTATACTAAAGGAATAGATAATATAAGAGTAGACGCGCTAAGTAGAAAAGCTAAACTATAAAATAATAAGAAGCTATTAGGGGCTATATTATAAAGAGACAAAGACGGATTAATTAGGTATAATTATCTAAAGATTATAGTAATACAAGAGTATAAGTTACGAAAGAGTGATTAGGCGAAAAAAAATTAAAAAGCATAATTTAAGGATTTAGACTTTAAGTAATATAAGAATAAAGAAGCAACGTATATACTAAGGAGTATCGTAAAAGAATTTATTAAAAATTTCTATAGGGGAATAACATAAGGATATAATGGAGCCACGGGCTTAGTATTAAGACTTTAAGAGGAATATATTATTTAAAGAATTTAGGGGTTAATAAGGGAAACTATAAGGGAATATCTAGATTGCTAAAGAAATAAACTAATAAAGCATAAACTATATAGAGGGTTATAACTTATTAAGACACTAAAACGTCTATAGAAGATAATATTATAGGACTTTATTATAAAGTTGCTAAAATTAAAAGATTCTATTATTAAGTAGAAGTATAATATAATTCTAGTAATAGTAAACAAGTTAACTAAATAGGGCTACTTTATAGCATATATAGAAGAAATCTTAGTAGAAGATATTGCTAGAATCTATATTAAAGAAGTATTTATAAGATATAAAGGATTAATAAAGATTATATTGGATAGAGATTTAAGATTTATAGCAATATTTTAAAAAGTATTTTTTAGCAGAATAAAGAGTTAAAGTAGCAACTTCTACTATATATTATCCGTAGACGGATAGATAAATAGAAAGATTAAACTAGATACTAAAATAGTATCTAAGGCATTATATTAATTATACATAAAATAATTGGGTATTGTTATTACTAGTTATATAGTTTATATATAATACGATACTATAGGAGGGCATAAGGATGTTATTATTTTAGGCAAATTATAGGTATAAGCTTGGGGTATTATTATTACTATAATAAGTAAAGAAAATAAGTAATATAGCTAAAGAAAGAATAAAGACGTTAATAAATCTTTATATAGACCTTATAGAATTAGTAAAGATGGTATAAGAAAGAATAAAAAGGTACTATAATACTAGAAGATTTAAGGGACCAGATCTTAAAGAGGGGGATAAAGTGTAGCTACTATATAAAAATTTTAAGAGTTAATAACTAAGTAAGAAATTAGACTATATTAGACTAGGACCTTTTAAAATTACATAGAAGATTTTACTAGTTATATTTAAGCTCAATCTACTAGCTAAAATAAAAATCTACCCTATATAGCATATTATAATACTAAAGCCAGTATATATAAATATAGAGCCACTAGTCTATAAGGTAAACATATACAGAGGATAAAAAGAAGATAAATGGCAAGTTTCGAAAATTATTAGTTATAAGGATATTAATAATAGAATATAGTATAAAGTTAAGTAAATAGGCTATAATAAGACTACTTAGGAGCCACTATAAAACCTAAAGAACGCTATAGAAAAGGTATGGGAGTATTAAAGGAAAATAAGTTAGGTAATATTAAGAAGGAGCTAAAGATAAAGGAATTAGTTAAAGGTAATAAATAAGCTAGAGTATCTAAGAGATCTACTACCGGCGTATAAGCTATTTCCGCCTCTTCTTAACTAGAATTCTTTTTAGCCTCCTTAGCCTTAAGCTTATAAAGACCTTGCTTAGCTAAATATAACTCCTTTAAGCGTACCTTTTTATAAACTTTCTTAAGACGAAATAAATAAGCATAGGCAGCTATCTAAGCATTAAGAATCCGAGATTCCTTAGTATAAATATACTAAAGTTTAACAAGAGCCTGCTCTTATTTACTACGTAAATGCTTAAAATTATTACAGGTACTATATTTATACTCTTTCTTCTATAGGCTCCGTACTACCTTAATTGCTTACTTAATTATACCTAGATCTTGTTCCTTTAACGCCTACTAGTAATTATCTAGATATCTCTTTTAAAGCGTTAGATTAAGAAGAAGCGTAGAGGCGTAGACAGAAGTCTTATTAGTTAGCTTATAATACTTATTAAAAGCAAACTATATAGTTAAAAGTGACGCTAAGAGGTTTATATTAGCGGAATATTCCTTCTACTTGCTTTTAACGTATTTAATAAAGAAATTTATGCTTTGTAGAACCTTATTTAGAGTTATTAAGTCCCCTTCTAAGGACTTTATTATATCCTTAAAAGGCCCTAAGATAGCAATAGTCTTGTAAACGGTGTCCTATTTATCGCAGCTGAGGTTATTCTTTTATATAGAGCCCTAGTTTTTGTTAATAAAGATATAAATAGCAGTTTTAAGCTTAATGGCTAACTCTAGTATAGCAAGCCACGAGTTCTACCTTATATTATTATTATAAGAAAGCGTCTTCTTAGCAAGCGCTAGGAAGGCTTAATATCGCTCTATTAAACGCCTTAACTATATAGTAATATTATAGATTTTACTAAGGGCTCCTATTTCTCGCTATTTAACCTATATAGCTTTGTCTTAATTGTACTTATATTCTAAACGGATATTTGCTAGTTACTCTTTTTTTATATATAGAGTTGTTTAGCTACCTAGATTGCAACCTTAATGGCCTCTTTATCTTTATAGAAAAGGAAGGCTTAAATAGCAAGGTTAATTATATGGCCTGTATATTAAATTTAGTATTAAGTAGCCGACTAGAAGGGGAAGCGCTTTTGGATTAAATGGTAGAGCTTATTATTACTGCCGTGATTATTACCTATTTGCCGCTAGAATTAGATAAAGATCTAGATTAATTAATAAAAGCGTACCTATTATATAGCTAATCTGGCTTTCCTTAATATTAAATTCTTCTAATACCTTAATTAGCACCTTTGCCTGCTTTTTACTACCGTAAGACTCCTTATGCTTCTATAGAGTAAGTGTTACCTTTAAAAGGTAGTCAGCTTTGTTAATAAAGTAAGTAGTTACTATGTAACCGACTACCGACACTGTGTCGAGATCGTCACCTGGAAGGCTCCAAGACAGCCACCCTATATATTGACTTACAGATCAATATTGCCTGCAGATCACCGTTCCCATTTCAGCTATCTATTACCCCATCACTTCTACCTTCTTCGTGTATATATATAGAGCCTCCAGAGCTACATTTACAATCAAGTCGTTTATTTAATCCTTTACACTACAAAGCTTACATACTACCTAGAAAGCTAACTTATTTAAAGCCGTCTAATAGTTAGTTATAAAATGGACTTTTAATATTACCTTCTTAAGTCTTTTTTTTACTAAATCCCTGTAAATTACAAACGTCTTGCTAATAAGTAAAGGTACTAAGCTAGCAGATTTATAGAGGAGGTTATTAACTATATAATTGTAAATATAGAAAAAGGCTCTAAACTTTAGCCACTGGATAATTGTATAAGGAAGATTATGTATAACTGTAAGGTAATAAAAGGCGTTTATAAAGTTGGTTTTATTTACCGAATCTTATAGGATCTTATCAACTTTAAAGTCTATTTTACTAGCAGTTATCTTCTTCTGTTTATTAAATAAGGCTCTAATAGTAGACTTTATTACTTTATTAACTTTTAACGTCTTAAGAGGATTTTTAATACCGTATTTGTTCTTTAGGTAAGCGCGAGCAAATATAAGGCTTAAATACTGTTTTTGGCAGCGCTTGTAGTAGAAAAGCTCCTAGTTTAAATTACTACTTTTTAGTTAACTTTTTAGAGGTTTATTAAGGGCGTATAACTAGAGAACTTTATCCTCGCGTTTTCTCTTCTATTTTAGTTAAGAAATTTTAATTTAGTAATAAGGGTCCTTATAGGCTACCGTTACGTCGTTAAATATACGCGAATTATGCTCGCTAAGGGCGGAAACTTTGTCTACTTCTTTTCCTTACTATTTCTTTTAGCTATAGGTGCGGGGGGATAGTGGCGGAGTTATAGCTAGTATTAATATTGAGAATAGAAGCTTGGTGTTAATAAAAAGTAAGTAATATAAATAGACGTGCGTAGAGCGCTTATTGCGCGCTATAAGCGAGTAATACGCGTTAGGTAGATTTTACTATGGGCTATAGCAAAATTTTGGCCTTTTAGCGCATGCATAGATATAGCTGCTAATAACTGTCGCGCTATATTATAACTTCCTCCTCTACCTACTCCTTTATATATATTTATATAATCTATATAATCTATATAACTAATTAAGTCTTTAATTTTAATTTTAATTTTTAGATAATCTAAATACTTATAATTTAGATAACTAACTTAATAATTATTAGGATCCCTGATTTTAGTAATAAATCTACTATAATACGCATAGATTTTAATAGGGAGGGGGGGGAGGGGGCGTCTAAGCTATTTATATTACCCCCTTATAGACAGGTAGGTATAGATAAATAGACGGACGGACGGATAAATAGTTAGGTAGGTAAGTAGGTAAGTAGGTAGGCACTAGGCTAATTAACAATTTAAAGCCTTTATAAGAGGCTTCCCCCTTAATACCTAAGTAAATAGCTCTATATTTCATATAGTTATAATATAAATATATTTTAAAGTGTATTATAGCAATCTATAGAAATATATAATAATTTGGTTATTATATTATATAATTATAATTTAGATAGTTTTTATAATTTGTATTTACCAAGTATATTTTGCTGTATTTTACTATTAGGTAGTGCAAATTTGTTATAAAATGCGCGGTTTGCGCAAAACGCTGTCGACTATATACGACTATGCAACGATATAGTTTGTAGTAATTGCCGTAAACCGCAATAATAAGCCTAAAAAAAACCCTAATATAGACTAGAATTAAGCTAGTAATTTATAATAAAATAAAGTGCATAGGAGCCCTACTGTAGATTACTATATATATATAGATTTTAAACGCTAAGGATATAGTAAAGAACTAAACCTCTTTTAATAAAAAGCTAGGGCGTTACTAAAAGCGTAGGCACTTTAGTAGTAATATAGGGCAGACCTAGCCTTTAAAGAAGTGTAAGGGTTATTTTAACCCTTACTTAGGTATATGCCTAGGAGCTCTTAAGGGCTGCTAAGGCTAGCCTTTAGCTAGCCCTTTATACCTCCTTATAAGCACCTTAGGATTATAGCCCTTTCCCTCCTTATTGGTTTGTTTTTGTACTTAGGCTATTACCTACCCTTATTACTATATTGTCCTCTTTTATTAACTTTTCTTGTAACTTATACTCGGCTTGCCTACTTCCTACTATATATGTAGGCAATATGCCTTACAAGAAGCCGTTTTTAAAGAAAACTTCTTTAAAGGTAAATCCTATTAGAAAAATAAGTAGGGTAATAACCGTACTAATAAATTTAAAAAAAAAAAAAGATGTCCTAGTTATAGATCTTTCCTAGCTATAACTAGGGTAAGATATAAAAGGAGACTTTCTATATTGCTATTAAGCTAGAAACAGTACCCTTTATAGGCAAAGTATATTAGTTCTAAGTACTATATAATAGCGGCGCTAAAATTAATCTTATATAATATAATTTAGTAAAAGAGTATAAACTTATTCTATTATTAAAGTAGCGGAAACCTATTATAGGCTTCTTAAATAAATATTAGATTAAACTATATAGTGCCTATAAGCTTATACTATTAGTAGCCAATATATATAACTACATTAAGGTAGTAAGCCTACAACCCTTCTAGGCGGCTAACTTTATAGGTTAAAACCTTATCCTTAGATACCCTTAGCTTATAAAAGTATATTATTAAATACGCTTTAAGATAAAAGCCTTTAAATAGTGAAATAATAAAGAATTAAAAGGGTGTATATTACTAATAAGCCTAAAAGGATATTTTAAAGGATATTGCCCTAAGTAAAATAGTATATACTTTATACTTAAAGGAGTATTAAATCTAACCCCTATTTAATAGCAAGATAGGTATAAAGCCTAGTATATATAATAACCCCTTTATAATAAAGACTCTATAAAGAGCTACTAGATAGGTTATAGAGATACTATAGGGAGGCGGCGATCTTAAATATCTTATAAAATACTTTTATTATTATAGGTTACTTTAGCTTAAGTAATACGCGGGGAGTATACTACGGCACCTTAAACGCTGCGTTAAGGGATTCTCTACCATTTACTAGCTACTATAGCGCGTAATACTATCTAGAAGTGTTTTAAGTGAGCTTTAGGACTTACCTAATAATAATATAGAAAATAAACGTAACCTTAATCTATTAAATATTCTAGTAGTATAGAGGTCCGTAGTAGTTCTTACCTATTTAATAAAGTTTTAGCGAAAAAGCTCTACTTATAGGCAGGGTAGGAGGTATAAGAACTAAAAGTCTACCTATTGTTTAGGATAATAAAAGGGGTATATAAGAAGCGGTTCTTTAAGCTATATATATATATATTAAAAAGATATTAAACCTCTAGTTCTCCTTTATAATAGCTATATAGTATATAGTAGTATTATTAAAACGTCTTACTATAGGGTTTTTAATCTGGTCTTAGACTATAGTCTTAAACTTATTCTATAGTAAAGGACTTTAACCCTTAGTACCTAACTGGTAATAAACTAATTAGGTAATTATCTTTTTTTATAAGACCTTTAATGGCCTAGCGCGTGCATTACTTATAGTTATAGTTAGCGTTATTAACCTTAAATTAGTTCTTAACTGCGGCGATCTACTAGTTAAAATGCTGTTAAGTAGTGCTGCTAATATTAGATAGTGACTTCTTAACTAGGGCGTTAAAATTTACCTGGTATATGCAGTTACTATATAACTTATATTTTTTTTACTAGAAAGGCAATAGGGGGGCTTTATTAAATTAATAATACCTTATAAGTTAGCTATTTTCTTAGCTAGCTTATCTAGTTCCTTTATATTAGTAGTATTTAGTAAGACGCTAGTAACCTTATTAAGTTCCTCTTAAGTCTAAATATATAAGCTAAACTAGTCTTTAGCGTTTATAGATATCTAATTATTTTAAATTTTAGAAGGTGGCTTAGATTCTACTAGTATGCTTCTAGTGGGTTTATCTATATTAGATCCTAAGGCGTTTTACAGTTGTATTGCTAGTGTGTTACTATTAGGTATAGGCGTTAGTTTTCTTTTTAAAGATATTATAGAAAAATTAAACTAGCTATTCTTTTAAGGGGATTAGTAAGAATTTAAATATAAGACAAGAATATAAATAATGTTACGGACGCTTTAAGTACAATACTATAACTACTTGGAGAAGAGTTAAAAGAAGCTAGTTGGTTAATACAAGCACGGTCCAGGATAGAGCCGGTAGAACCATATGACGAGGAATGGTAACCAAGTTACGTAATATGATCTGTATAATCTATACGATCTATATAATCTGTAATAGAGTAGATAGAGCACGTATACCTTACGTATAAGAAGGATTTTATAGGAGTACGGTTGTGTATTTAAGGACCCTTAGTCCCTACCTAGATAGTTCCTTCCTTATAGTGATTCTTAGAATATAATTAGAGTTAATCTGTTAGGCAACCACT
>Ga0307515_10016883_pt1 | contig 13342 bp, 10 predicted proteins | sample 17_EM_MG_FD_194513 | JGI IMG/M metagenome (GOLD analysis project Ga0307515, IMG submission 194513) | Populus trichocarpa ectomycorrhiza microbial communities from riparian zone in the Pacific Northwest, United States - 17_EM | ecosystem: Host-associated > Plants > Roots > Unclassified | place...
AGGGGAGACTCCGTCGAAATTTCGGTAGACTTTAATACAAACACCATGAATAGATATAGAAAAAAAAAATTTAACTACTTTGTTTTTTGATGGACATGAGATTGTTGTTTTTATCCCGGAACAAGGGATGTTATAGTTGTATCTACCATGTAGAAGACAAAACTCGTAGTGCTTTTTCTATCATCCATATCTTTAGCCTAATCACTATCATTATAGCCTATAAGTTCAAAGCTATTAGAATATCCATAGAACATGCCAAAATCAACAATATCTTTAATGTACTAAAGAATTTGCTTCAAAGTTTTGAAATTTATCATAGTTAGTGTATCCATAAACCTGCTTATAAGTCCTACTCCAAATTGGACAAGTCCATGTCAACTATGTTAAACTCCCAACTAGGCTCTTGAATATTGTAAAGTTTACCTTCTCTTCTTCATCATTCTTTGACAACTTCACTCCACACTCAACTAGAGTACTCTTGCACAATCCTTCATTTTGAACTCTTTGAGAATCTTTTTTGAAAACTTCTTTTAATTCACAAAAATTCCATCTTTTCCTTGCTTGATCTCAATCCCTAAGTAGTATGTCATAAAACCAATATTCATCATCTCAAACTCCTTAATCATTGCTTGTTTAAAGTCTCCAAATATCTTTGGATCATTTCCTGTAAAGATCAAGTCATCCACATACAAGCATATAATAAGAGTATCATCACTCTCTTTTATCTTTACATAAATAACATATTTATATGGGAATTATACAAATCCAACCTTTAAGAAATAACCATTAATGCGACTATACCAAGCCTTTAGGGCTTGCTTTAATCCATACAAGGCTTTGTTTAACTTTAAAACCTTGTCTTCATGTCACTTCACATCATAACCCATAGGTTGCTCAATGCAAACCTCCTTTTCAAGAAAACCATTTAGAAAAGCTAATTTGATATCCATTTGATAGATTTTCCATCTATGTTGGGCATGTAAAACCCAACAAAAAATAGTAATAGGCCGACCTATGCTAGTTAAGAATTAAGGGAAACAAACCGGCCTATTCTAGGGAGGAATTGGGGAAGGAGAAAACCAGGCCTAGATCAACCAAAAAAGGAATAAGAACAAGGTTAACTAGCCCCCAAACACCCCATCACATTTATGAGTGATGTAAATACAAAAGGGAGAAAAAGAGATGACTCTACCTCTCCCCCAAAACCAGCAGCAGCCTTAGCTACACCAACCACCCCTTCATAAGAAGAAAACCTAACTAAACCAGCTTGCCTGCCATTTCTCTTCAGTTTTGAGTGAATGGAGAGTTAGAGAAAGGAGAGAAAACCAAGAACAAGGAAGAAGAAAGAGCCTAGAGAGCCGACTGGAACAATAAAAGGAAGAAAAAAGAAACCAAGAGAAAAGAGGAAGAAACCTAACTAAAACCTCCCCTAAGGCTGCTTAAAATCATGTGGTAAGAATAACATCACTTCCTTACTTGTTTCTTTAAGATTTTGGGACAAAATGGAGAAGGAAACCTCAAGGGAAAGACTTAGGGTTCTTACACCTATGGATTAGCAAAGATTAGACAAGAAGATTGAAGAAAATGGGGCTGAAAAGGGATATAATTCTAGAACCTTTAACAAAAGAAATGGGTGCATATGGATGAACAAACCTTAACTAAGGACTGGCCAGTTGAGATAATGAAAGGAGATGAAATGAAGTGATAAAATGTGTAACTGTAACCTTATTAAACTCATAGAAACATGCTTGAGCTGAAGCAAAATTCATGTTTAAGTTAATGTATTAATTGTGCATATATAATTGAAGAACTTTTATGAAAGTGAAATGAAATGAAAGAATGTGCAAAATTATGATCTTATTAAATCCTTAAAGGAATGCTTGAGCTGAATCGAAAATGATGCCATGATTAATGCCTTAAGTTTGTTTGTGTGATGAATGAACTTGTATGATTATTTACCAAGTAAATGGATGTGTGATTATGACATGTTATTGTGAACATACTTGTGATAAAAATGACGAATTACATGTGCAAACTAGGGAGAAAATGGACACCAATGTTCGGTCATAGAAAAAGAGAGAACCATGAAAGAACTTGCCATGATGAACACCTTTAGGAAAACAAGTCATAGAAATTACTATTAGTTTGTGTTGATGTATTGCTATGATGCAATTGAAAACATAAAATGTATGATCGTGGCAACATTAAGTGTCAGTCTTGAAGTAATGGTTAGGAGAACCTTTAGAAAATGTACATGTTGAGACTTGGTTGCACATTGCTTAACAACTTTGTGATAAATTATTTCTTCAACATCAACCACATGAATTGTGGAGTATAAGTAGAGCAAATACTTTTCGAGCAGTCGCAGTGGGGCACTACTCTAGTAAATATTTTATGACGATTATAATTGATCAATGTGATAAATAGAGATATAGTGTTATTATTATGATTTTTTTTACAACAAAATCATATCAGATTATTTATCCACAGTACATCTAAACTCAAGCCATCAGACATAAATAATGTTAGTGATAAACCTTATGTTAGTCTTGTTAGTAACAGATGAGATCATGTTTATCTCTACCTTCTGTTAAGCTTTGTTAGTAACATATGAGATCATGATTATCTCAAGATAAAGATGTATGTTTAGCTTGTTATCTCAGTGTGTTCTTATCTCTTCTTTGAAAACTCAAATAACTGTATACTACCTACAAATACAATGCATACTAGGTTGATCATTCATTTAGCTTCTCCACACTTTATTTTAGTCTTATAACTTGGTATCAGAGCAAACAAAGCTCACATTTTCTCTTAATCCATTATGGCCTCTTTCTTTACATCACCCTCATTTTTCATCCCTAATATCACCTCTTTAGTGTCTATCAAACTTGAAGGACACAATTATCTGAACTGGACAACTCAGTTCATACCAGCCTTGAAAAGCCATGACCTCTTGAGCATTATTGATGGCTCTGAGGCTTGTCCTTCTCAATTCCTTGTTGACTCCATTGGCAAACTAACCTATGATATTAATCCAACATACCTAGTTTGGCAGAAGAAGGATCAATTTATTTTGGCATGGTTAAATGCCACCCTAGATGAGAAAGTCTTTTCCACCGTGTATGGACTCACTACATCTACACAGGTTTGGAATGCTCTTGATACCAGATTTGCTCCTCAATCTCGTTCAAGAATCATTCATCTCAAAAGAGAACTCCAAACTCTGCAGCAAGGTAACAAATGTTGCTCTGATAATTTGCTTACAACAAAACATTTGTCTCACCAACTTTCAGTTGTAGCAAAACCAGTTGACAATGAAGACCTTATCTCATATATTATTGGTGGACTAAATCCTATCTTCACCCCTTTTATCGCCTTCCTCAGCTTTGCTACTCGAGACCAACCAATCTTCTTTGATGCTTTTCAAGCTAAACTATTTAACTATGAGCAACTACTTGAAGCACAAAACAAATCTCAGTCATCTGAGATTACTCAATTGGCCTTTTTTACCCCAAAACACAAACCAACCAATAAGAAATCAAGATTTCCCACTCAGAAAAATCACCACCATGCAAGATCCAATCCTAATCCAATCTTTTCTGCCCCCGACTCTAAAACACAATCCACCAGAGTTCCAAAACAATTCCCTTCTTGTTAGATATGTGGAAAGACAAATCATCAGGCTCTTGATTGTTATCACCACATGGATTTTTCTTATCAAGGAAGGCATCCCCCCTGCTCAATTGGCAGCAATGACAGCTCATACTCAAGAGGAACAAGGATTTGATTAGCCATAGTACCTTGACAGTGGTGCTAATAGTCACATCACCTCTGAACTCCAGAATTTAACCTTGCACCAACAACCATATCATGGAAATGACAAAGTAACAGTTGGCAATGAAGGAGGTTTACATATCACCAATGTTGGTTCCTCTATGCTTGCTACACCTAAATCACAATTTCTTTTAACCAATATTCTTCACTGTCCATCTACTTTATCAAATCTATTATCTATTCAACATTTTTGCTTTGACAACAACTATTATTTTATGCTTACAACAACCCATTTCTTTATAAAGGATCTACAGACCAATGAAATTTTCCTTCAAAGGCCAAGTAAAGCTGGTTTATATCCAATGTTCCTGCAGCAACTCAAATTCAACAAGTCATCTCCCAAAGCTGCCATGCTCTCCCCTTTTACTGCACTCCTAGGTGTTACTGCTTCTTTTCAAGTCTGACATTCATGATTGGGTCACCCGTCATACACCATTATTTCTAGTTTAGTGAAAAACTCGTTAATACATGTTTCTGGATAAAACAAAATCTCAGAACTTGTGTCATAACCCATTTTTGGGCCCCCGCATGAAAAATAATAAAATACAAAAAAAATTAAGAAAATATTATCAAAAAATAATAACAGTGAAAAAAGGATGCCAGAATGCTAAAAAATGATCAAAAATTGGTTGAGGAGGTTTAAAAATACAAAGATTAAAATTTGACAGTATTTTTATTGACTCGTGAGAGCCCTGTTGACAAAGAAAATTCAATTTGAGGAAGAAAAGTCCAAAATCAGATGTTTATGGACTCAATTAAATTTTATTAAAGGTTTAATTGAATTTATGGAGAGTTTTATTGCAAGAAACATTGATTTTGGATTTAATTTTGGCTTTAATTGGAAGAAATTAAAGTTCTGGGGTCAAATTATAATTTTTTAGAGTTAATTTGGTTAAATCAGGGGCTTAATTGCATAAATATTGAAGTTTGATGGCTAAATAGGGACTTAATTGAAGAAATCCAAGACCAAGGACCAAAATGCAAAACGCGCGCAAATTGAAGGCCTGATTTTGAATCTGACGCGTTTTGGCGCCAAAATCCATTTAAATGAAACGACGCGTTTTGAGAAAAAACGACGTCGTTTCATGCACTGTTATTAAAAAAAAAAAGAGAAAGGTTGGAAACGGTGTCGTTTTGAACGGCACCCATGTCTTCTTCTTCCCCTGGACACACGAAGCAGGGGAAGAAGAAGAAGATTTTTTCTTCTGTTCCACCGCCAGCTCTCTCTCAAAAAGACGCCGACAACCCACTTGCTTGCCACGTGGTGGAAGAAGGAAGGGGATGTACCCCTTGGGCGGTTCGGGGCGGCAGCACAGTGGCCGCCCCAGCCACGTCTCCCTCCCCTGTTTTTGCCTATAAAAACAGGGGAAGGGGAAGAAAAGAGGACGGAGAAGAGAGGGAAGAGAGAGACCGAAAGACCGAGAGAGAGATACAGAGCAGAGGAGAGAAGAGAAAAGAGAGGGGAAAAGCTGAAAAAAAAAGAAGAAGAGAAAAGCAGAAAGAGAACGTAAAACAGAGGAGAGAGAGAGAAGAAAAACAGCGTCACCGGCCACCAGCGCCGCCGCCTGTCGCTTCCAGTAGCACAGCCAACGGTTGCAGCCACCGCAGGTCAGCCCTTCTCCCCTTCTTCTTTCTCCTGCTGCGTTCCTGCTACACCTCCACTGTTCACGTAGCATGTGAACAGTGGAGGGCATTGTTCACACGGCCTGGGCCCAGCCCATGTATTTGGGCCTGATCCGACCCATTTCAAGAGAAAAAATTGAAAGTATTTGTTTCAGCATTTTATATATATATATTTTTTTCGCGTAGTTTTTATGTTATTTTTATTAATATCAGGCAGTATTTTACATGGTAAAAATACAAATCCGGTATTAAAATACACGGTTTGCGTCAAAACTTTCAAAAAATACAAAAAACATTGAAAAAAATATATATTTTTGTGCATACGGCCAAGTGTCTCAAAGCTAAAAAATCATATTGTGTTTTTCATACATAAAAAAAAAAAACAATGTTTTAGCATGCATTTTGGCTTTAATAACCAGTTTATTAAAGTCAAGAGAACATTGGCTAAAATGTCAAAAACAACAAAAATTTTATTTTGTTTATCTGTTAGTATCTGGGGTATGACATTACACGTAATGCGTATTCCGGATATTTAATTATTTTTCAAACAATAGAACGGTTAGGTTTTACCGCATTAAGATAAGAACCTCCTTCTGAAGGAGGGCTTGTCTTGAACCTTAGACAGACCAACAATTAGAAACCACAACACGACTTTAGATTTTATCAGACAAAACAATGCAGCCTACCTTAGGTTGGGCGTATTTGGGGTGCTAATACCTTCCATTTACGCAACCAGTCTCCGTACTCGATATCTGAGACCAGTTAGGGTTCCTAGTAACCAGGATATTAGGTGGCGACTCCCATTCCAAAGTTTCACTGATAAGAGACAAGAATTCCTTGTCTCTTCATATTTTGCCAGAAATACATCATTCCATTTTTCCTGGAGGGTGGGTGACCGCCGCGACGCCGCACACGTGCGACAGAATGGCGACTCCACTGGGGACCTTATGGACTAAGCTTTGTTTTGTCTGATTTTTGTGTTATTGTTGGGTTTGTTTGTCATTGGTAATATGCAGTTCTTTATTTGCGCATGCGCTTTATTTTCATACATATTTGCATGCATTGTAAAATTGCTCCATGCATCATTCGCATTTTTGTACGAGTTACATTGAACACTCTAGGTTAAGTAGGGGACTAGCAACTTACCTTTTGACTTTTAGTCAAGGTTTAAGTTTGTGTAAACCCCAACTCTTCACTGAGTGCTTAGACTGGTAATGATTGGTCCATATGCCATCTCATTACCTACTGAGCCCCTATATTGCCTTCACGAGGGTGATCACTGGGACAACAAGAGACCCTTTTAGATACTGAATAACAAACCTACACTTGTCAAACATAAAAGATTTTTAGAACTTGCCTTTAGGGTGTATGCTCCCTACGCTTTATTTTGCATCAAAACAAGCCTTTCCTGAAGCATCTTGAAATCAAGACTTACGGGTGACATAATGGTCGTTACTCGAGAAATTTCCATTGTAGAGTTTGGGCAAGAATCAAGATTTTTGTTTCATCATACAAGAGTCGCGACCATGTGTCACCCCTCGAAGGGCGAGTTCATCATATAGAAACATGCTCATTTCATTTGTCATACATCATCCCAGTTTGAAATAAAGGTCCCCCAATTTTGTCCTCCACTCCAGAATCAAGAGTTGCCAACATCTGACAGTGGCAAGGAAGATTCGCTCAAGCTTCCAATCCAGAGACACAGCTTGTGGTAATAAGATTCTCTGCGTCAAATGGACTTAGCTAGTGACCTGTGCCGAGATGCCATCTATGAAGTACTGACACGCTCATCAATGGAGACTGTGGGGAAATGTAGGCTTTTGTCTAAGGAGTACAACAAGTTAACCTACGAATCCCTTTTCACAAAGCTACACGGCCAAAGAACCAACATTGTCTCTGGTTTCCTTATCCAAAGCATGATCAGGAACGAATATCAAATTTCTTTTGTTTCAACTGACACTTTGAAGACCCATACACAAATATCCTTTGATTTCCTTCCAGAACACGTGGAGATAGTGTCATCAACAAATCAAGGGGTTCTGCTTTGTCACGCACATAATAAATCTTGTTATTATGTGTGCGACCCTTCTATCCAACAATGTCAAAAGATCTCGAATCCCAAGACACGATATGATACTATAGAATTTGGCCTAATGATTGAAAGGTCAAAACCTTTACGGTACAAGATTGTGAGATTCTCAAAGCCCAAGTTTCGCGCACATAAAGAATTCTATATGTACCACTGTATTAGAGTTGAGTTGTTTGAATCAGCAACATGGAAATGGAAGCTGTTGGATGAAGTAAGGTTGCCCCATGAAGAATCCCTTCATCACATGACAAAAGTATCCGTGAATGGCTCACTTCATTGGCTCACTTGGAAGAGAAATGTCTTTACTTTTGATGTAACAAGAGAGCGTCATTGTTTGTTCCCATTGCCCCTGCCAGCCTCTGAGGAAAATGACAACAAAGATATCAAACTTACCGAATACAAAGGAAAGCTCGCCATGACCTGTATTGATAGAGAAAGTAATTTTGTGGAAGTATGGATCATGAAGGATCATGACAGAAAACGCTGGAACAAGAGGCATTCAGTAAACATAGGGGTTTTGACAAGGAAAGAACCCCATGTGAGTCCATTGGCCTTTTGCAATGCTGATGTTATGCTGATGGGAGAATATTATTCTGCTATGATGTTCTTCAATTTTAAAACCGGGTATATTGACATGCTACAATTAGGAAAGGGTCTACTCCATGGATGCTTCCCATTCCAGTTCACCTATGCCACCGAGGAAAAAAGAGCACATTAGTTCATTACCCCAAGGCATGATTCTTTAAACGGAATAATCCAGAGAAGATGTGAAGAATTGCAAGAGCTTCGAAGATTAAGCCTAAAAGTTGGTTAGTAAGAGACGAGCAGATTTTGTGAAGAAAGATATCAACGATCATATCATCAAAAGGCCATCACCAATGAGCGACAACAAGACATGGAGGACTAATGAAGAAGCTATTTAGAAGTGTCTTGTTGTCAATTTTGTTGTCTATCATTTTGTTTTGGGATCACATCTCACCTTTCAATGGATTATGCTTTGTTCTTAGTCTTATTATTGTCTTGAAATAAAAGATGTTTCTTTCAAAGTTTATTTTAGTAAAAATATTTTGATTGAACTCCAACACGTAAAATTAAGGTTAATCAAGCATGAATGATTAAAAGTGTTATGATTCCAGAAATGATTTGAGGTTCGCTAAAATGGCAAGAGGTGACCGAACAAATCTTGAGCTCACACCCCAAAATTGAACCACACATCATATAGCTAAGTTTTAGCAATATGTATAATGACACGCAATGGATTCAATAGTTATGGACTCGTGAATCAAGACTTTTACACGTCCAAAGCATTACGCTAAATGAGGTCAAAATTTATCAGTTCTAACAGATCTTGCTTGAAATGAGAAAAGGCCATCTTTGTTATCCTTTCACATGTCTTGAAATATATCATTTGCAATCCCCATTTGAGCCAAACTAATTTTCTTTCAAGAGAAAACCTGACTAGGATCATACCCCACACTGGGAGGCAAACGAGAGATATTTGGAAGACATTGATAGAATCAATAAAAAGGGAAGGTTAAGAACGAAAGTTCAATAATTGACAAAGGGGTAAAAGGAAAAGAGGCATAGACTAGGGGGCGTAAAATTCTGATGCTAGTTTTTTCCTTACCATCCAGACAAAATAGTGAAGATGGGTGCTGGAAGTTATCATATTATAGTTAGAAGATACATCAAACACCAAAAGTCAAACACCAGAAAAACACTGAGCTGTAAGCATGACTTTTAGTGTCCATGATAAAACCTCTGATGATCAACATTGGTCATTCATCAAAGCTAAAAGAAAAGGAGACATAGACTAGGGGGCAGAAAATACTGATGCCAGTCTTTCCTTACCATCCAGACAAAGCAGTGAAGATGGGTGCTGGAATTTATCATGTTATAGTTAGAAGACACAACAAAAGTCAAACACCAGAAAATACTGAGCTATAAGCATGACTTTTAGTATCCATGATAAAGCCTCTGATGCCAACAAATGATCAAGATTGGTCATTCATCAAAGAAAAGTTGGATTTGCATTATAACACCTGTTAAGAGAATTCTGATGAGGTTAACATGGTTATATGTCATGACAACGGCAGAAAAGGAGTTGAGATTGATCCTAGGTCGTTGAAACCCTTAAACACATTTTGAGCCTGTGAATTCCGTTCTTTCATAGCCATAAACCATAGCCTACATTACGTACTTCTAAAAGCCCTTTTTGATCAAGTAAGCAATCTGAACCGATAAATGACGCTCTCAAAACTGAAAGAGTTTTTCCATAAGGGTCGTGGCTTCATGGATTAAGCTATTGGTTATTATACATGCTGATAAAATTGATGCTAAAAAAGGAAACAATCTTTTTGATAAAGCCTCAAGTTTTGACTTGAGCATTTTTGTTTTTTGAAATATACAGAAGGTTACCTCATCACAAACCATCAAAAAGATGTACCCAAAAAAGCAGAATCTAAAATGGATACAAAGAACCATGAAAAAGCCATTTTTTACAACGAGTCACTTTCTGTTTTCAAAATACATTACAATCAAAGGACTGTATATTTTGAAATTCGTATGTTGGGTCTTTGACCAAAAGCTTGATTTTTCAAAAAGATTTTTTTCAAACAAAGACATCTCTGATTTCATTTCAACAAACTAGACTTTAATATACATGATCTTTGAAATGTGAGAGTTGATTCCAAAAGGAAGATTGTCAGACAAAGAAGAACATCGATTGAGTTTGCGAAATCCTTGACAGAAATGACATCAACTCTTCTCAACACTCCGTGAAAAGTTGAGCCACCTGGGGGCAATACAGTGGACCCTGAAAAAGAAAAACAAGCAGTAGTCAGATTAGCTGGGGGGCAAAGAAAGATGACTAAATGAAGAATCGGTGAACGGAGGATAATGTAGATAAAAAAAAATTGAACGAGCACATTCAGATCACACCGAAGACAATATTGTTAAAAAACGTTCCATGATCTAGTGAACTCCAACAGCAATTGGAAACAACGCTGCACTAGAAGGACATCTTCATATCATTATCTTGGGTTTATCCTTGGAAGCATGACTACCAACCGATGTAAACACAATTGAATGTAAATGAATGTTGAAAAGATGCAAATCACCAAGATTGACTGTGGAACGAAGATGCACCTGCCGGATATCTTTAAATCGTCACTCTTTGAAGCATGGCTATCGATTAATGTTATCATGACTGCTTTTGAATGAATGTCGGAAGGATGCACACCACCAAGACTGATTGTGGGACAATGGTGCACTGGAAGGACATCTTCATATCATCATCTGGCTAAAGACACGCTTTACCGCCTGAGTATAAATGATAAAAGCAACATCATTAATGAGGCCGAGATATTTCTTTTCACAATCTGATTAGATGAGCTAAGGGGAATTTGTTGAAAAGAACATTGAGCATACAATGATGAGCCTTTTACTGCAAGCTATGAGATGCATGTCTGAACGACTGGATGGTTTCCAAGAAAACTGATGATAACATATACTTGAAGAGTATTGGTTCCACTAGAAGCAAGTTCATAACTGTTTGGCAAATCTAAAGATGAGGTCGACAATAGAAAACCTTTTGATGAGTGTTGACATGATGCGCACAATCAATGAGAGAACAATTTCTCAGGAGATGAATGATTGGATAAGCTCATTCATGATGAATCAAACAACACCACACTTGGGGGGCACGGTCATATTTGGTAAGCAACGAGAGCAGAAAGCAACGTGGATAGCCTACGATAAACACTGCATTTACAATTGAATGGATGGTTGGCACACGAATGAGCCGGCACAGAAAAGCAAGGAAGGCTTCGAATAGCCAACAAATGAGCGTCAGAAATGGGGAACCTATATTTCTCAGGTAAGTATACATGCATATCAGTCATATTGCATTGTTTCCTTCATTGACCGATTGGTGTTACACCATCACCACCTTGGGTAGTGCGTTTTCTAACCCGACCTCTTTTTGAGTGCGCCTTTGAGCCCTCACCACTTGGGTAGTGCGTTTTCTAACCCCATCTCCTTTTGAGTGCGCCTTTGAGCCCTCACCATTTGGGTAGGTCACCCATTACAACAAGACCACTGTTTTCTTTTTCCATTTTGGGTAGATCACCCGTTACAACACGACCATTCCTCCATTTGGGTAGGTCACCCATTACAACACGACCACTCTTTCCTTTTTCCATTTTGGGTAGGTCACCCGTTACAACACGACCATTCCTTCATTTTGGGTAGGTCACCCATTACAACACGACCACTCTTTCCTTTTTCCATTTTGGGTAGGTCACCCGTTACAACACGACCATTCCTCTATTTTGGTAGGTCACCCATTACAACACGACCACTCTTTCCTTTTTCCATTTTGGGTAGGTCACCCGTTACAACTCAACCATTCTCCATGTTTTTTTTATCTGGGTAGGTCACCCATTACAATGAGATCATTCTTTCACCTGGGTAGGTCACCCATTACAATGAGACCACTCTTCCTTTTTTCTACTTGGGCAGGTCGCCCATGAAAATAAACCAGGGTAAAGCGTGAGTGTGTGGGCTGGTCGCCCCTGAAAATCGACCACTTTAAGTATGTGTGGGTAGATCACCCATGAAAATAGACCAGGGTAAGTGTGAGTACGTGGGCAGGTCGCTCGTGAAAATATACCATTTTTCTTCAAAAAAACAAAGGGTTTGAACACACAGGAGTTTTGGTTCTGGTTAGAGGGGATTGACGAAAGGAATTTCAGTCTATCCTAACCACCCATAGGTTCTGGTTCTGGTTAGAGGGGATTGGCGAAAGGAATCTTAGTTTATCCTAACCTCACATAGGATTTTGGTTCTGGTTAGAGGGGATTGGCGAAAGGAATCTGAGTCTATCCTAACCACACAGGATTTTGGTTCTGGTTAGAGAGGATTGGCGAAAGGAATCTCAGTCTATCCTAACCACTCGTAGGATTTTGGTTCTGGTTAGAGGGGATTGGCGATTGGCGAAAGGAATCTCAGTCTATCCTAACCACCCGTAGGATTTTGGTTCTGGTTAGAGGGGATTGGCGAAAGGAATATCAGTCTATCCTAACCACATAGGATTTTGGTTCTGGTTAGAGGGGATTGGCGAAAGGAATCTCAGTCTATCCTAACCACCCGTAGGATTTTGGTTTTGGTTAGAGGGGATTGGCGAAAGGAATCTCAGTCTATCCTAACCACACAGGAGTTTTGGTTCTGGTTAGAGGGGATTGGCGAAAGGAATCTCAGTCTATCCTAACCATATAGGATTTTGGTTCTGGTTAGAGGGGATTGGCGAAAGGAATCTCAATCTATCCTAACCACATAAGATTTTGGTTCTGGTTAGAGGGGATTGGCGAAAAGAATCTCAGTTTAGCCCAACCACATAAGATTTTGGTTCTGGTTAGAGGGGATTGGCGAAAAGAATCTCAGTCTATCCTAACCATTCACACGGTTTTAGTTTTGGTAAAAAAGGATTGACGAAAAGAATCTCAGTTTAGCCCAACCACATACAGGACTTTGGGTTTGGTTGATGTTTCAGGTCAACCAAATTTTGAGAAGACCAGTTTCAGAAGACCAATTTTGTTTATCTTTACAATACTTACTACGCAAAATCCTTGCTCCGTAAGCACTGTAAAGAGGGGGCAACTGTCATAACTCATTTTTGGGCCCCCGCATGAAAAATAATAAAATACAAAAAAAATTAAGAAAATATTATCAAAAAATAATAACAGTGAAAAAAGGATGCCAGAATGCTAAAAAATGATCAAAAATTGGTTGAGGAGG
>Ga0307515_10016884_pt1 | contig 13342 bp, 10 predicted proteins | sample 17_EM_MG_FD_194513 | JGI IMG/M metagenome (GOLD analysis project Ga0307515, IMG submission 194513) | Populus trichocarpa ectomycorrhiza microbial communities from riparian zone in the Pacific Northwest, United States - 17_EM | ecosystem: Host-associated > Plants > Roots > Unclassified | place...
AAAGAGATTCAATTTTTATGGTTTTTTTATAGGTTTTCTAAAATGACACATTTCATATCATGTCATAAAACTGATAATGTCACCAACATTGTTGATTTATTCTTTAAAGAGATGGCACAACTTCGTAACGTTTCTAAGAGCATTATTTCTGATGATGATGTTAAATTTCTTAACTACTTTTGGAAGGTTTTGTGGGAAAATTAGGAACTAAAATATTGTTTTTAACTACTTATCTTTCATAAACAGATGGTCAAACAAAAATAACTATTTCTGATGTTTTTTTAGTTTTTCTTCACCTTATTAAGATATTAATTTAAAAACAAATTCAAAAATTACCAAAAAATGCCAACCAGTTGATGGAATAATAATTAGATCTAAACCTTTGATTAGATTAAAACTCAAATCCATCTCAGTCCTTAACAAATTTGTACTTTGATGGTGTACCAAACATTCAATGCATCTTATCACACCGAAATAAATATCTATCAATCAGGAGTGTTGGTTTAATTTTCAGATCAAGCCAACTGCAGCCGAGGGATCAATCCAGAAGTGATCTAGCACTCCACAAACTTTAGGTGTACCAGATTACCATGCTCGTGTCCGTATCGTAGCAAACCTCAGATACTCTCTCTCCTCTCGCTGGTGATTCTCTCTCTCCTTAGATATCCAAACTCTAGTCACCTCAAGTCGTTGAACCAACACATAAAGACTCGTATCCCCCTCGCGTGAACCCTAGGTGGTCTTCATCGCCTTCTCCGCCTTATATTTATGGAAAAAGGTTGTGGTTACCTTCGACCACCCAAAGCTTTACATCATCGATTCCCTCTCATCGACCATCAACAACCAACATCACCACCACCATTGGAATCCTCTCACCTAGATTTACCATAATCTGCCTTTTTTCCCTAAAATATCGCAATAAAAGTTCATCCCCTCCAACAGTGACCATGCGTGAGCTACACACGCGCTACCAGGGGTCTTTTTGTAATTTACAGTGAAATTCAAGGGTATTTTGGTCTTTTTCTATATAGTGACACTCAAGTAATGTTGGGGACTTCTAGGGGTATTTTATTTGTCTTTCATACATGTATTTATTTATATTTTTTTATTTTTTTAAATACCATAAATAAATATATAAAAAAATGACAATGCAGGTCCAGCGCCCAGTTTATCCTATCGTTGTGCGTGGGTCTAAAGCCCAATTCTCAAATATTGGTTAGGACTATTTTTTAGCTATTCCAACATAATCTTTCTTTTTAGTGATAAACGTATTCATCGATGTGTCTCTTGTTTTTAATAAGGACCGATATCAAAATTTAAAAAACAAATATAGATTATGCCTTTTTTGTTGCAACTTGGACGTAACTTTTCTTTTTAGGGTTAAAAGTTAACATTTCAACAAGTCTTCTATTTTTAGGGACCGGCATTAATCCTAAAAAATAAATTGCAAATAAGATCAAAATGTTCTAGCATTTGAATAAAATTTGAAAAAACAAAAGTAAGGGTAACCTTTGACTTGAAAGGATGATTTAAGTGTGGTATCTACATTCCCTTAATCATAACGAACCTAGTACCTGAATCTTTGAGACCAGTGTTTAATTTTGGATTTATGATTCCCTCAAATTACTTGATGACGACTCCAATAAAATCTTTGTTTTCTTAAAAAAAAAAATTTCAATACCGAAAAAAAAGGTGTCCCTCGATGTCATGTATTGACATTTTTCATTTAAAAAATGTCCTTGAGTTATACAATTTTAATTTTAATTTTTATTATAAAAAAATTTATTTATTAAAATATTTTGAGCAATTGTATGAAATTCTTATTTTATATCCTTATATATAATTTGAGGATATTTTTGGAATACAATATATAAATATTTCAATCTGTACAAAAATACTTAGAAATAAAGAAATATTTTGGAATTAGATACTATATAAGAATAAAAAGGACACAATTAGAAATGTAGAGACATATAATAGACTTGGCCATATATATTAAGACATTTATCCTGGAAAAAAAAACCAACTCGTGCATATTAAGACTAATATCACCTCCTGATTCAATTAAAATAGGCCAATAATATTATACAATATTAAAACGAAAAAGTGTGTTCTATGATTATGATTAACATGCATAGATAGCTTATATGTTAATATAATTTAATCTAATCTAATAAAAAAATTTCATCTATTAAAAAAATCAATAATATAATGAGTCCCTCTTACCGCCTATATAGAAAAACAAATATTGATATCTATTTAAAAAAAAATTGAGAAAATCTTTTTAACTAAATATTTTGAATCACAATTTCTTAGCATGTGTTTATTATAACTTCCTTTTAATTAAGCTCATCAAAGCTAATATCATAAGTTTTAGTTTAAGATGCACATTGAATATTTTTTATAAGATCTAAAATTAATAAAAAATTAATTATTTTTAGTAAATCTACCCATATCAAATTCTTTTAAATTATTCAAAAACTTATGATTATATAAGAGTTGAATTATGTATTATTTGAACCATTATTATATTTTAATTAAACCCTTCTTCTTAATACAATTACAAAATCAAATAATACAATATTATTTCTTTAAAAATAAGAATAGGATATGCATCGATATTACAAATTTTATTACTCTTTGATTTTACTATTACGATAGAAATTTCTTAACTTCAATTTCAATTAATAAAAAAATTTAAAACTTGATACCAAAGGTGGAAAAATAATGCAATTTTATAAAATTGTATAAAATTTGGGTTAAATATTTTCATGGACATAAGATATATTGTTATTCGTGTTTAAGCATAATAGTAACAATACAAATAAATATATTTATAATGACTATGACAACACAAAAATGAGATTACAATAATGTAGTAAAATCAATCAATAATAAATTTTATATAAATAATTGAACAAGATAAAAATTATATTATATATACTAGATTAGATATTTTAGAAGATAATAGTTATTACTAATTTATGGTTGAATACTCCTCCACTTAGTACATACTAGTTTATTGCCGGTGTTTTTGCTAAGGTTGGATTTGAATTTTTTTTAATGTAAAAAAACAATATCTAAACTAAGCTTTTTGTGTTATCATTAAACTTGGTTTAATGAGTGAAACTAAACAAATAATGACTTGATTTTTTATTAGTTTGAATTTTTTTTTTTAGTTTAACGTGGGTGTCCGGGCCAGCTTGCGCGTACCTCGACTAATCCCACGAGCCCTGAAGTTAATGACCATGTAAGCCTCCAGTGGCCATCATATGAGCAACCACAAGGTTTGAACCTGAGACCACAGAGGGAGCAAACCTCTTGGTCCCAAGCTCTTACCACTGGGCCACTACCTAGATGGTTTTAGTTTGAATTTTAAATTAACTTGTGTTGATATTCTTCTTATATATCTTTGTTAATTAGATAGGTTTAAAGAAAAAAAATAAAGAAAAAAAGCAGATTTATTTTAGTTTTTTATCAAACTTGACTCGAATTATGAATTTTTATTAAAATAAATTAATTTTTTTATTTTATTATATAATAAAAATACAAAAACTGATCTATAATGGCACTGAAAAGAATAGTGAGAGAAAAAGGAGGCTAAAAAAACACATGGCACTGCCATGTGACTACACAAAAAAGCCTAGTTTGTGGGCAAGAGACAGGCACTATAAAAGGGCATGGGCCTATACCAAAAAGTCTAGGCAGCAGACCCACTAGCCTGTGCCTTTATGTTTTTTTCACTTTATAAAGGGGTGATCGACAAAATATGTCGGCTGTCACGTTGCTGAAAATATTAGCAATGTTAAAGCTCGAATCGGCAACCTCAATCACGCCTTGCCATGCGTTCGTCAAGGAAGCCATACATCAACTGTGTTAATAAATATTTAAAATATTACATTTACTTCGTTCATGTGAACAGTGATCCCCTTGTCTTTTAGTAATTCTTTGTAGTTTGTGATCGAATATCAAAGGACTGAAAGATCGAGATGTGGCGGCATCTGCATCCATTTTCTCGCAGGGAGGGAAAAAAGAGCAACATGCTAGTAATTTCCCTACTCAGAGATGTGTTTGTCTGCACGTACATAGAGCAGCTAGCTGTGTTTTTTGGTTAGTAGCAAGAGCACCCGGGATTCCAATGGTGTCATATAGCGACCTGGTGTGGCTAGAAGGAGAAGTTGCAGAGGGCTAGGTCATCATCTACAGGCGAGAATCCAGCTAGCCAGCCTAATCCAAGCTACAAACAAATCAGGAGTGACGAGGAAGCTCGTCATGAAATGACGGGCTATGAGCATGACTTGTGAGACTTGAACTTGTATATTTCTCCGTCTGCAAATTTTACGCAGAACCGTCAATGTCTCAGGCTGGCCGGTGAGGAATCTCAATTATATGATTTACAAGTTGTTTCTGCCTTCCCTTTTTTTCAAAGAATCTAGCAGCCACTCTCTAGGCTAAGATACCTTTGGCGCGTTGCGTGGCTTCCATTGATTAAGATGCTCAAACAACCACCCGAAGACAAAAGAGAAAAATAAATCATCATGAAAATGATTATATCGGAGAGCAAGGAGATAAATTGTCCTCATCAGTTGCATGCATTCCTTTTTGTACGGTAAAGGAATCAGAAATAGAAAGCAAGAGGGTCACTACGTGCATGAAATATATCTCTTCAAATCAAGAGATTCTCATTATGTTCCCCATTACAACCCTCATTCACTTCTCACACGCCAGACATCTTCCTCGGGTGTTAAAAGTTTGATAGCAATTATTTTTTAAAAAATATTTTTTATTTAAAAATATATTAAAAAATTATTTTTGATATTAATATATATAATATATAAACAATTCAAAAATATAAAAAAATTAATTTTACAAAAAAGTTTAATTTCTTAACCTCGCTCGAGCATGAAAGCAAACTTATTATAAATGGTTTTCTTCCTTCCTCTTTATATTGCTGTATATTTTAAAGAGATATGATTTTAATCTACTGGTAAATTCAATTTCCATTAATTTATTCTATCTTAGATTTAAGATTTAGATCTCTCATTTAATAAGAAAAGAAATAACCCTCAATTAAAATTTAAACTTTGAATAGAAAGTTTTCCGACGGAATAGTCAATGGAAGTACTCCGACATTGCCTTCAATTTAACTTTTCGCTGCACCGATTTTTACTGCGTGATCTTTGATGATATTATTAGCTGGTGCCTTTTTTATTTTTAAAATGTTGATTTTTTTATTTTCCTGAGTCACCCGAGTACTAGTACTTTACTATATTTTACTATTATTATTATTATTATTATTATTATTATTATACTTTCTTAAGAGATTTTTAATTAAAAATATATTAAAATAATATTTTTTAATATTTTAAAATTTATTTTTAATATCAATATATCAAAAATAATATGAAATTATTATAAAATTTAATTTAAAACAAAAAAAAATTAAAAATACTTTTAAAAAGTAAAAACAAATCTGCTTTCGATCAACAGTGTAATGAAAAAGCTTCCAATTCCCTCTATTTAACAATATTGAATTTGATGAACTCAAAGCATTTCAATTAAACTCACTCACTCTCTCTCAAGGTTGCATAAAGGGTGCTGAATCGAAAGGCAACCACCTTCACAGGAAGCTAAACTTTTTAACTCGGTGGTGAATCGACATGGTTTCTGTCGAAAGGGATATATAAAGTATAAATTGAAAAGAAAAGAAAAAAGGGCACAAAGAAAAGTAGATGCATTAATATGTGAGTGAGCTCAGCAGGATGAGATCCAAAGGCATAAAGTTGATGGCCTCACGATCACCGTGCGCCTGATCAGTTCAAATCTGAAGGAGAATAGTTCATCAGAGCCGCTCCTTTCACTAAATCTTTCTTCATTTATTATATTCTAGGTTTTTTCATGGGAGTAGTGTGGCGGTGGAGAAAATGTTTATATTATCCAAATGATAAAAAAAATAATAACAATAAAGAGTACAAAATGTTGTATGCATTTGGTTAATTAACTGAGGGCCGATTAACTTAAATGATAAAAACATTAGTGTGGCGGTGGAAAACTTTTTTTTTAATTGGTTTTATTTTTTAATTTCATCATTTAACATATTGGATTAATTAAGAATTGAGTTTCGTAATATTTTTTTGATGCGTTGATCCAAATTTTATTTCCTAAATCACATGTATGAAATGTTAACTCAATTTGATATTGTTGGTCTTTTTTTTTCTTTCATACACTGATTTTTTTTTTAATTTCATCTTTCAATATTGAGTTTACTAAATATTGAGCTTCTTTATTTTTTTTTTCTATTTGCTTTCTATGAGAATAACTTGGCTTCACTAACACATTGGTTTGAATTGCCTCTCATTGAGATTAGCCTTTCATTTATATATGGAAAATTGTCTTGTACACAGTAATTACAAAGATTAATTCTAGGAAGCGATATATGTTAAGCTAGATCTAGAGAGCTATCTATGGTAAGAGAAATTTTCTATTTATATCTAGTATTTATAGCCTGCTTGAATTCAGCCTTTCTATTAACTTGTATATTGCTTGATTTTAGCTTTCTATTGACATCCCCCATCAAATTGATGTGGATTTGTCCATAAGCATCAATTTGTTCGCAAGAAAATGATGACACTGGCATGTGAGAGTTTTGGTGAAGACATCAGCCACCTAAAGATTGCTAGACACACGGGGAAGAGATATAATCAGAGCCTTAAAAGCATCTCGAATGAAGTGGCAATCCACCTCAATATGCTTGGTGCGCTCATGGAAGATAGGATTGGTGGTAATGTGAATGACACTTGTATTATCAGCATAAAGAGGAGTAAGGGTACATTGTCGAAAACCAAGCTCAACATGGAGCCCGTGTAGACAGAATATTTTTGAACAAGCTTGGGACATAGCCCTGTACTCGGACTTAGTAGAAGCTTGGAGACACGATCTTGTTTCTTGCTCTTCTAGAAAACAAGTACAGGACCAAGAAACATACATCAACCAGTGGTTGAATGTCAAGTGTCAGAACACCCAGCATAATCAGCATCACTATATGCAATTAAATCAAAAGAAGTACCAACAGGATAGTAAAACCCTCTCCGAATTGTGCCATGAACATAGCGGATGATTCTTTTAACAGCAGCCATATAAGGTGCCTGGGAGAGGCCATAAACTGACTAACATGTTGTACTGCATAAGAGATATCAGGTCTAGCATTCGTAAGATAGATCAAGTTGCCCATAAATGTATGATATGCTGTTGGGTCTGATAATAAATCTCCCTCATCTTTGCGTAGCTTGATATTAATTTCCATTGGAGTATGAAAAGGTGGCAAATCCTGGAGACCAGCAGCAGCCATCAAGTTCATGTCATACTTGTGCTGTGATAGAAAAATGCCAAGTGAACCAGCATGAATCTCTAGACCAAAAAAATATGTTAGATTACTGAGATCCTTCATATGGAAGGAGTTCTGCAAATGTTATTTTAGTTGATCAATCAGAGTTAAATCAGTACTCGTGATGACTATATCATCAACATATACCAATAGAAACACAACTCCATTTGCAGTTGTACGCAGAAACAAAGAGGCATCATATTTGCTCTTGAGAAAATCAAAGTCAATAAGGGTATAGGCAAAATTCACGTACCACACCCGGGGAGCTTGTTTGAGACCATATAAAGAGTGACGCAACTTACACACAGCAGAAGTAGGAGTGATAAATAAGCCGACTGATGGACGCATATAAATATCTTCATTGAGATCACCGTGAAGACAGCATTCTTCATGTCCAATTAGTGTAAACACCAATGTTGAGAAGCTGCGATGGCCAGAAGTGTCTGAATCGTAGTCATTTTGGGTACTGAAGTAAAGGTCTCTTCATAATTGACTTTATATTGTTGATGGTTTCCAAGAGCCACCAAACAGGCTTTATGTTTGTCCAAGCTGCCATCAGCCTTAATTTTAACATAATAGACCCATCTACATCCAAGAGGAGTGACACTAGAAGGACAATCAACAACATACCAAGTATGATTAGCATCAATGGCACTTAATTCTTCCTGCATGGCCTGCTGCCAACATGACTCTTTAGCTACCTGTGAATAACTGGTAGGAATATCAATAGAGTTTAAAGTGGTTGAGAGAGCAGTATTAAAGATATGTGTTATAGATGGGTTAAACTCATACCTGTCAGGGGGTATAGATACCCTAGAGGAGCACCGTAAAGGAGGCAGTAAAGGAAGTAAATTGGTTACCTCAGAATCCACCGAATGATGCAAAGGAGTATATGGCAGGACATTAGCTGAAGGGGGTAGCACTGGTAGTCTACGCCTGTACACTAAATGTGGCTTGATTCTATCAACCTGAACACTGGGTATATGAGAAGTGTCATTAAAGGAAGGCAAAGAGGCAAGAGATGTGGCCGAAGATGAAGACAAAGGAAAGAAACATTGATTTTCAAAGAAGAAAACATTTCTAGAAATGTAAACTTGATTGGTGTGTGGATCAAAACAAAGATAACCTTTTTTATTGGCACTATACCCAAGAAAGGCACAACGAATGGACTGAGCAGAAAGTTTATTTCTATGAGGTAGAGGAAGATGCATAAAGCATACACACCCAAATGTGTGAAGATTTGTATATGTAGGATGGCAATGATGAAGCCGAAAGTATGGAGACTTTAGACCTAAGATTTGTGAAGGAAGATGATTGATTAGATAAGTTGCGGTAGTGGGAGCTTCTACCTAAAACTTAAGAGGAACTGAGGTTTCAATGAGCAAGGTCCGAACTACATCCAAAAGATGTTGATTCTTACGTTCCACTACTCTATTTTGTTAAGGAGCATAGGAACATGATCGTTGAGAAATAATGTTTTAGTTTGCAAGAAAGATTGGAAATCATTAGACATATACTCCCCACCCGAATCTGATCTAAGAATTTTAACAGTGGCAAAAAATTAAGTGTGTACAAGTCCCAAGAATAGTTTGAACATGGAGAAAACTTCTGATTTGTTCCGCAAGAAATAGACCCATGTATAACGATTATAGTCATATAAAGGTTACAAAATATTTATAACCTGCATGAGAAAGGATAGGACTAATTCCCCAGACATCACTATGAACTATCTAAAATAGATTTGTGGCTCTACTGCCTTCAAAGGGAAAAGGGTAACACTTTACTTTTGTCAAGCTTACATGTGACACAATCAAGAAACATACTGGAAGAGGAATGCAATTTATTGTTTATTAATCTAGATTTCAACAGATGGGAGAGAATTTTAGGATTTGGATGACCAAGACACTTATGCCAAACTTCATTAAACACTTTAGGTGCAGTATAAAAGAGAGATAAAACAGAGGAAATAGCCAAGGTGTGTGGAACATGAAATTGAAGGAAAAATAGATGTTTGTGCTTAGGCCCCTTCGCTATCAGTTGTCCCGACATCTGGTCCTGTACAATACATCCATGTTTAGAAAAGTATACATCACAATTATTGTCCACAAACTGACCTACAAAAGCTAGATTTATAGCAAGCTTAAGTGAGACAAAAATATTTTTTAAAGGAGGTATATCACCAACAACTACAATGGGAAGAGCACTGTCATTAGTTGTTTGAATATGTGAGGATCCATAAAATTTTCGGATATTACTTAAGCCACCAAAGGAGTTTTTCATATGATTAGAAGTATCTGAATCTAAGATCCAAGAAAGAGTTGAAGAACCAGTACCTTGAAGACCAAGTGTGGAGAAAGCACTCATAATCATTTCTTACACCATCTTTCTGGTTAATAAATTTGCCGGAGACTGTGAGATAAGTGAGCCAACAAGAGTTTGTGGAGCAGAAGGACCAGCAGTGGTAACAACAGTTTGATAAGCCTTGTTGAGGCGTGAAGGAGGACGAATAGAACATTCCTTGATAATGTGTCCTGGCTGTTTGCAGTAGTTCTAAAATTTATTTGGACAATGAGGTGCAATATAGCCATACTTCTTACAACTATAGCATTGTGTCTTGCTCGTATCACGGGCCCTCCCTTTACTGTAAGCAACATAAGCAACTAGGGCAACTCTTGTCTGCTCCATAACAGTCTAAGTATGGAGACACTGTTCTTTACGCAAGAGTTTTCCAAAACAAGCATCCAATGATGGAACAAGATCGCGATTGACTAGAGAGGCACAAACTGGTTCATATTTAGGTTGTAATTTCATCAGAAATTAGTCTCTTTGGCTGATCTTATGGACTTGTTGCACTGCTAACACTCCTTCTGCAGAAATCTTAACTGTAACAAGATCAAAATAGTCATTCCATAGAGTCAAAAATCCAGAATAGTAATCTTGAATAGAGAGATCTCCTTGGGTATAGTTGGCAATAGCCAACTCAAGCTCAAAACGCCTAGCATTGTTATCTTGGTTATAGACTTGTGTGAGGTGATCCCATATAACCTTTCCTGATCTATGAGGACGCAAAGACATCAGATGTGACTCCACGGAACTGAGAATCCAGGACATGATTTGTGCATCTTTAGCTGCCTATGCTGCCTTAGCAACAACAGATCCCTCAACAGCCAAGTCTCATTTGTGGTTGTCATCTATATAGCCTCAGAACTCTTTTCCCTTGAGAAAGATCTCCAACTGAAATGTCGAAACAACATAATTTTTGCCAGTAAATCTGACACAAACATTATTGACTTCTTCATAAAGCTATGACTAAGAAAAACTAAGATTTATGAATTATATGAGAGAGGCTCTGATACCATAGCAGATTGGTTTGAATTGCCTCTTATTGAGATTAGCCTTTCATTTATACAGGGAAAATTATCTTGTACACAGTAATTACAAAGAGTAATTCTAGGAAGCTACATATGTTAAGCTAGATCTAGGGAGCTATCTATGGTAAGAGAAATTTTCTATTTATATCTAGTATTTATAGCTTGCTTGAATTCAGCCTTTCTATTAACCTGTATACTGCTTGATTTTAGCTTTCTATTGACATTCACGACCCGGGTTGTAAATTTATCACGCTAACTCAGATTGGATTAAAGCTTTTACATCATTTTATTTCATTCGAATTTTATATCAAGTTTTCTCCTCATTTTTTTTTCTTTTTTTCCTTTGGATCTATTTTTTAGATTGATTTACTTCTTTCAATCTTATTCTTCAACATTTGTGAGCTTTATAATTTGTTTCATGTGATGATTCAATCTTATGACCCGGGTCACATGTATGAAATGTTAACTCGGATTGCTAAATTTTTTTAATTTTTTTATATTTACTTTTTTATTGCATCCTTCAATAATAGGTTTATTGAATATTCAACTTTTTTATTTTCTTTATTTTTCTTTCTACGAGGATAGTCTGGCCTCACGACCCGTGTCACAGGTTTCAACATTTTATTTTATTTTTTTATGTTAAATTTTGTTCCTATTCTTTTAATTTTTTTTCCTTTGGATCCTATTTTTAAATTGATTTTTTTTTCTAAATCTCATCCTTCAGCATTGAATTGTCAAGAATTAGACCTCATAATTTTTTTATACAATGATTCCAGTCTCATAACATATGCAAATGGTGTGAAATGTTAACTCGGATTTACATCAGTACATTTATTGTCATTATTTTTTTTCTTATCATATAATTAAATTAAACCACATTGTTGGACCCAATAGGATTTATGACTCAAGTTGTGAAAAAAAAATTATGTTTTAAAACATGATAGTAGTGCTTAACGTTGTTTTTTTAAGTTAAAAAAAAAATCAACTCAACCCACGACAAAGCACTGACCACCTATCTAATTATTCTCTGTTCAAAAAAAGGTACAATTTTAGATTAATTTCAATTGATCATGATCATGATCATGATGTATGAAGACTCTTCTTTTCATATCAATAAAAAATTGACATCCTTTTAATATTCATTACATCCTTGTTATTTTATTATTCAGAATTAACTAAATTAATGTGATCGAATAGATATATTCATCAAGAAACCCAATTACATGGTCAAATTCTAAGAATTTATACCTAGACCCAACCATCATTGAGTACTTAGACATATCCTCAATTAACTGCTTAGACTTTATCATAGTTCGTTCAACTTAGCTTATAATCCCAATCTTGACCCTCATCCTGATTCCAAGTTGTTGGCTTGGTATTGAACCTAAGGTAAAAATGCCCACTCGTCGTCACATTTTGATTTGCTTCTATATTTTGAATTAATGTGTTATATTCTTGTGATTCAATTTAATTAATATTATTTGAGATTATATAAGTGTGATATATAATTATGAAGTTAATACTATTATTGAGATAATAGATGGTTGAAATGAGTGTTGATAGCATAATAAATTGGTTAACCCGGTAGTCCTTATAGTCCTAGTTACCTTGTTGGCTAACCATATTCCTACATGTGCTCCAAATGGAGAAAAACTAAGAACTTAAGTGGTGTGAACATAAATAGGAAGCATGAAAGAGTGAGTTCTTTCATAGGTCCTGATGCTGGTGGCGGTAGTAAAAAGAAGTCCAAATGAACTTGATTTATTTGCAACAAAAGACACCACACTAAACATTGTCGTCATCATAAAAAGAAAGAATGCTCAAGTTAACGTGATTGAGAATGTTAATGAAAAAGCTATAAAGCTATTGCCTTTGAGTCAGAAGTAAAATTGGTGGATAACCCTAAAAAATGGTGGGTTGATATTGGATTCACCATCCTCTATATTCTGACATGAATAGTTTTTCTAAGTATGCACCAACTATAAATAAATAATAGTTGTTCATGAGAAACTCTTTTATGAGTAAAACCCTAAGTCATGGAAAGGTGGTGCTAAGGATGACATCTAAGAAAAGAGATGACTTTTCAACAACGTGGTTTATGCTTTTGATATTTAAAAGAATTTGGGTTTTTGCTTGCTATAGAGCAAGAATGGCTTTAGGTTGGTTTTGTGTCCTACAAGTTTGTTGTTACAAATAGTGGGATATTTGTGAACAAATGATATCTATGTGATGGACTATTTAAATTTAATGTGATGATTCTTGTACCAGGAAAAACAAAGAGCGAGAAGATTAATAAAGATTCTTTTTTTATTTAAATGGTTGAGTCTTCTAATTTATTTTATAGATAAAAATTGTAAATATCTAGATTTAATTCACCATGATATTTATAGCTTAGAGTTTGTGCAAGCTAAAGATTGTAAAAAATATTTTATTATTTTATTCGATAATTAGATATGGTATTATTATAATATTTACTGTCAAGCAAAGACAATACCTTAAAAATATTTAAACATTTTTTACTTGGGAAAAAAGCATATCATTGGTAAATTTGCAGTCATTAAAACAGCCGACCCTGTCAGCATCACAC
>Ga0307515_10016885_pt1 | contig 13341 bp, 14 predicted proteins | sample 17_EM_MG_FD_194513 | JGI IMG/M metagenome (GOLD analysis project Ga0307515, IMG submission 194513) | Populus trichocarpa ectomycorrhiza microbial communities from riparian zone in the Pacific Northwest, United States - 17_EM | ecosystem: Host-associated > Plants > Roots > Unclassified | place...
GGCAAGTTGCGTTTGTCTCTTCTGGCCGTCCGAATTAATTTTATTTGTGTATATTATAGCTCAGTCCCTGTTCTTCTAATTTTGCATGTCAGCTTCTTCAATCTTAAGATTCATAGATCGGTCCCTTGACCATAGCCTGTGATCCCTTTTTATATTCAGCCATGGTCATGGGACCAATGAATGGATTCAAAGAAAAAGGAAACTGAATTAAAAAAGAGACAGGGACTAAATTATAGTTTACCCAACAAAATAAACATGCAACTAAATAAATTAACTTGATGGGACATTCGAAGAAATATAGAGATAGTAGTGGTAGGAGTGCTTGGTCTCTCGTAACTACTATCTATATCCTACATACAGTAGTTGTGTAGTAGTGAGTGTTTTGAATGTCAGTTTCTCTTCTTGTCAGAAGAAGAAGAAGAAGAAAGAAACAGTAGCAAGATTTTGGCGACTGCCTTGTTGGGAAGATGAAGAAGAGATACAGAAATGGGGAAATATGGGATTTCGAACATGAAATTGGGGAGTTGGGTAACAGGGAGGTGATCTTAGGATTGGACGGTGGAACTACGTCTACCGTTTGCATTTGCATGCCAATTTTTCCCTTTTCTGATCCTTTTCCCGACCCTCTTCCCGTTCTCGCTCGAGCCGTCGCCGGTTGTTCCAATCACAACAGCGTTGGCGGTCAGCTTTCTTTTTATATAATATATATGGTGGTGCATTTTCTAGCAATTTTTTTTTTATTAATGGGCTTTGAGATATTTGGCTTCGTGATCAGAAACTGCTGCTAGAGAGACGCTGGAGCAAGTTATGGCTGATGCTCTTTTAAAGTCGGGTTCTAATCGCTCTGCAGTTCGAGCTGTTTGTCTATCTGTTTCCGGCGTTAATCATTCAACTGATGAGCTAAGAGTTTTAAATTGGCTAAGGTAATTTGCTCTCTAGTTTTTTTAAATTTAATTTACATGTGTTATCTGCTCCTCTAATTAAAATTCCCTTGCACTACAAGGAGCTTTCTTGCTTTGCATCTTGCAGCTTCAGTTATCTTGTTAGTTCTTGTCTGTACAGTCACAGAATTGCTTTGAATCTTTTTAGGCTCTTCCCTATGATTGGTTATCCATTGATTTTAGTATCTATTTGATAATCTTTTGTCATATCTTCCTTTTCTTTGATTTCTGCAGGGAAATATTCCCTACTCATGTGAAGCTGTATGTTCAGAATGATGCTGTTGCAGCTTTGTCTAGTGGCACAATGGGAAAGCTCCATGGGTGTGTTTTGATTGCTGGGACAGGAACTATTGCTTTTGGATTCACAGAAGATGGTAGACAGGCTCGGGCTGCTGGTGCAGGGCCGGTCCTTGGTGATTGGGGAAGGTATATAAGCTAGAATGCGCTTTCATTTCTCCCCCCTCCCCTCTCGTGTGAAACATAGTAACATGAGGGTATTATAACTAAAAGAATTTGAGCATTAAAGAAAAGGAAGTTAAAATGATATCAAGAAGATCACAGGCATTATAACAATGAAAAATGTTCTTTATTTATAGTGCTACTTAGTGCCTAGAAGCATGAAACTTTATCATGTTTTAGGCAGCATGAATTTCCTGCTCCCAGAGATGCAAGAAATTTTTGTTCTTGATAAAACTACTAGTAATTCAGAATTTAACTTTCCCTCTTTTATGGAATCTTTAGCTAACTGAACATGATTGGAATGTACTTGTCTTAATTATATTTTCCTTCGAAGTGGATGTCATATCCTCCTTCCATTGACGTACTCTTTCGCTCTGATACAATTTTATTTTCTTATCATGAAACTGTTACCTAGAAATAGAGATTGTAACATTCAACAAACCTAACAGTTTTAGCTAGTACAAATAGGAGGCTGGAATTGACATTTAAATAACTTGGTGATTAAACGTCAAATGCATTTGGCAAGAGCTCGGTGCATAAAATCAACTGTCTTTCTAAATGATCTGGTCATCCAATGCTAAATTAATTTCTTCTAGTTTTAGTCATTACTAGATGATTCACAGTATACCATTTGAGAATAGTTTTTTCTCTTTTTTTTTTTTTTTTTCCTTCTATTTTTCCTATTCTTTCCCAAGGTAAGAATTCAAATTATCCGCAATAGTTAGATACAAGATTATTTGAAGGTTTTTAATGATAGCTACAATAGGATTCATAACCGTTTTTGTTTCTTCACATATAATTATTGTTCTTGAGTGAATTTAACATGATATTGTTTTATTCTCCTGCAGTGGTTATGGAATAGCTGCCCAGGCATTAACAGCAATAGTAAGGGCTTATGATGGTCGTGGTCCTGTAACAATTCTTTCATCTAATATTTTGCAGACACTTGGTCTTTCTTCCCCTGATGAACTTATTGGGTATATATTCCAACACAACACCATTGTCATCTTAACTCTTATAAGTAGCGGTTACTGTTTTCAAAGCTTAAAACTCTTACAGTTATCTTCATTGTCTTTGAAGTAAAAAACTGAAGGTCTATTTCATTAATCTGACCTTCGTTACTGAAGTGCCAATGGATGAGACTACTTGGCACTCTTTTTGCATCTAACCCTTTTCTTTCACAAAACAACCTATGGAAAAAAAAATTAGTTCTGTGTTGTATCCCTATCTTTTCATAGCATTTGGTCCTTTATGGTTCTTGGTTCATGTAATGACATCACATGTTTGTGGAAATACATTGGCAGTATGTTTCATGTTTGTCCAATATTCTGATAAGAAAATATTAAATGGGGTTCACTAGATTTCTTTCCAGTGACATGTAAATGCAGTTCATGTCATGTATGGACTATGGACCTTTGTAATTTTTTGATGGAATTATAGTTTTCCAGTACAGAATTGGTTCCTGGATTTTTTTTTCTTGGAAGTCTATTTGGAGAAAAATCAATTGATGTCTTGGCTGGTTGACTTCTGACATGTTGTTCTTATGATACACTGACAAAATCAGATATGTTACTGAATAAGATACTGGATTTCTCTTTGAATTTAGGTGGACTTATGCAGATCCATCTTGGGCTCGTATTGCAGCTCTTGTTCCTGTCGTTGTGTCTTGTGCAGAGGCAGGAGACCGAGTTGCTCATGAGATCTTGCAAGATTCAGTTGAGGAGTTGGCTTTGAGCGTAAAAGCTGTTGTTCAAAGACTCGGCTTGTGTGGTGAAGGTGTGGCATTGCCAACTAAAACTAATGCACAAATAAATTCTTTTGTATCATTTGAAATATGATTATAAGGTTGTCAATGAACCACGTAAAGTATCCAAGTATTGAGTGTTTGCAACTGTTACTTCTCAAAGTAACATATCATTAAAACTACAACAATGCAGTGGTGAAATGTTGGTGCTCACAAGGAGTGGAAAGAATGACTTGCCATGATTTCAGGCTTTATAGATTTGTACCCAACCTTCAGTTTTATTTTAGGGCTGGAGGGATTGGTGAAAATACAGTCTAGTTCAAGCTAGTTAATAAATCAATGATTTTTATCATACAGTTTGGATAATGCGGAAACTCACTACTAGGAAAATTAAGTTTAGTTTAGATTGTGATTTTGACGTGCTGATTTTCATGTAGTGCCTGCTTTGTTTATCCTTACATGAACCGTGTGTATTGCCTTCAGGGTTTTTGAAAGCTTGTTCACTAAGTGTGATGTATATATCCTATTTAAAACTAAAAACTATTATCTCTCGGGATGGTTCTACCATATTTTCTTTGTATTTCTTGGACTCATTTTGATCTTGCATAAATATCGTCGCAGATGGAAAAGCTTCTTTTCCCCTTGTCATGGTTGGCGGTGTTCTAGAAGCAAATAAGAGGTGGGATATAGGAAAAGAAGTTGTAAACCACATTTCTAAAAGCTACCCTGGGGTTCTTCCAATTCACCCAAAGGTAACCATATTTTACTTTGTTCCAACGAGAATTTTTCTGATTAACCAACCTATCATGTTTCCAGATACATCCTCCTGCTCCTAACTAAATTAGTGTGGCTATAAGAATTAACTGCAGAAAATATCTCCTATAGAAACTATGAAATTGCTGAGATACCATTTATGAATGGAGATTGAATGTGGAATAGTAGATGTAATAGCGATTTGGAAATACGCGAATTATCTGAGTCTTTAAGAGTGATAGAGGGATATAGAGAGTGGAACAAAAACCCATGTAGAAAAGGCTGTGCTGCTGTAGCATGACCCGAATTTCACAAGTAATTGTTATCTTTGATATTGTCTACTGAATAAGGGAAGCAAAATCCTGTCAGACCATGAAGCTGCATTTCCTGTTGGGAGCCATGTGGGTTAGACAACACCCATAGGAGGCTGGATCCTGGCTGTAATGTATCCAAACAACACAATAACCATGTTATTAAAACTTATTTAACTAGTAAATTGGACATAAAATCAATTACCTGGACAAAAATTTCCACATATCAAATAAACTAAATCCATGTTAATTAGGGAAGCCCTTATTAAACTTTCTTGAAATGCTTGATCTAGTATATTTTTTTGCTAAAAATTCTTGGATAAAATTTCACTTCTCGTATTAACTTATTTATATGCTCTCGAACGTAGAGGCACAAACCTGCATTGCTGAAAACTTCATATTAAGAACTTCTTGTGCAGTTAGATGAATGCGAGTGTATATGGAAATACATGCCGACTGTTTTTTCAATTTCATCGGTTTTCATTTTCTTTTCAGATAACTCTTACTTTTCTTTTCAGACATGGGAGAATACTTGTATCTTAATCTTGCTAGACTAGTATTGTTATTTATTTAGAGTACTACAGATTCCATTTTGGTATTTTTCTTTTTAAATGATCAGGTTGAACCTGCAGTCGGAGCAGCATTGTTAGGATGGAATTTCTTAATGACAGAATCTCACAAGGAGGCCTGCAAAAGATGACTTATAATGTCCAGAAGATGACTTATAATGTACAGTTGCAAGGCCTTGATTTGGTTGAGCATATTTGCTGGATACTGTGGTAGTGCAGGATAATTTTTCTGCAATAATTTTTGTTGTCTTTTCCATTGTTTGTAATGGCTTCTTGTGTAAAAGTAGTTGCATTTGAAAGACGACATGGAAATTGGAAATAGAATGAAAGCTTTCTTGGTGTGCGATTTTTCCTGGAAGTTGTTGAGGCGCTCCTTCCCCCGCCAATTGCCAATCAGATAATGAAACCAGGGCACTGTATGAAAAGCCCATGATGCAACTGAATGTATAGAGCTTCGTAACAGAAGTAAAACCACTGCTTCTGAGCAAAGCACGGCCATGGATACCACTGCGTTTTGATGCAACCGATCATGCTTTTCTGTAAATGATCTTTTCAGAAGCACAGCAGCATTGTTTTGGTGCAACAGAAGAAACCACTATCCAGAACAATTGCTCCATAAATAACCTCTTCCCATTTCATTTATCAACTTCAGTTTCAATAATCATTGTGGACAGAGTCATGGTATCAATCATAGTTTCATGAGGAAGAGAATCAATGATTCTTCAGTAATCTATAGGCTAATTAATTACAGTGGAGTGGAAAGATATGCTATTTACTGATCATTTCTCATTATTGGAGATTGCCTCCGGAAGTTTATAAGCGGGAGGCTTATCAACACCCTTCCTTGAGTACTCCCTCCATCTTCGAGCTGCTGCTGCGGCTCTTCTTGCTCTCTCTTTGGTTTCTTCCTCTGCATCAAACACCATGTCAACGTTGGTTTTACTTGAAGTTGAAGAAAGGCTGGTAGAAAACTTACATTTGGACAGATAATTCATGCACGGTGTTAGACAATAATATAAATTATATTATGAGATCTCATTTTATAATTTAAACTTTTAGATTAAAATAGTTCTTTATTAGTGGTAAATACATACTCAAAATCATTGTTTCATGCCAAAAACATAAAATTGCAAACTCTTCTACAATCACTATAGTGCCGAATAAGCTTCCATCGTCATATATATATGGTTTCAGTATTGTGCTTTGAGCACATGCTTTCTTATTTTACTAAACGAAACATTTCATATAGAACTTGTGACAACCAAAACACAGCAAGCTGGCATTTTGTTCATCGAAATTTGCTGGAACGCGAGAAAATCAAGCATTTCTAAAGGGAAGTCCTAGCTTATATAATTTAATAGGTTATATACTAGCACTGATATAAGGGTGTGGAAAATAAAGAGCAATATATAGGTTAGTGTCACGTTATCAGTTTGCTTTTACCAATCCGCTTACCTGAACTTTGGTTTTCTTTTGGATTACCCCAGAGATCGCTCCAGTAAGACCCCTTTTTATCAACATCTTTTTGCTTCATCATCCTTATTTTAGCCTGATCCTGCAAAAAATTTAGGAGTCCTATTCAGCAAACCTAGTAGAGCTGTTAACAATGCCGTCACAATCTTTGGAAATGTTTTGGCCAGAACCAAAACGATAGCCAGAATATGTGCTCATGCGCAACCAATGTAAAGTTCAAACTCATGAAGACAATTCATTTAATCAAAGCATCCAGAAACTTTTAGGAAAAATCAAGTTAATTTCCTAAATTTATCATAATTACTTCCCTGTATTATTACACAGTTCATAAAAAGGGCCAGTGTCTGGTGAAGTAGTGTGAGTTACGAGCTCTTAAATGGAGGATCATTGATTCAATTCAAGGGACCATATCTCTGTGGCATATGGGATGGGACAGTTTATTTGAGCATATCATTCACAAATCGTTTTCAGGATCATTTAGCAACGCAAGATCACAAATTGTTTTGTGACACAAGCATACCACCCCTCCCATATCAGCGCAGAGAGAAATTCACCAAGTGCAAACAACTCAAGCAGGTCTCTCCGCAGGATTATTTTCAACAATTTAAGAACAGCGCATTAAGAGTTTTCCAGTTTTAGAAAAAATCACTCAACCGAAGGCGCAGTGCCTATTCTGTTTTTAACCGCTTGTTCTGCCATTCAGATAAATGAGCGGGTACAAGGTGAGACATGCAAGCACAACTACTGATTTACTGCAATGACAGTTCAGAGCTCCTTCTTCCAACTGGGATATCTAAAAGACTTAAATGACAGCTAGTCGCAGATTCAGAAGGCCTTCTTTTTCCTACTTGACACGTGATATCTTCAGCCATATAGGCTTTTGACGAAGTTTCATTGGTTTTCACATAATATTGCTCCAATAACATGGAAGTTTAAATGAATGTTGATAAAGGAGAAAAGATAAAGAGTTCCTACCAAGATTTTTGCTTGCCTCTTTTCCCATCGAGAACATGCCTGCCACATAATTATGCGTAAATTAATAGCTGCTGCTCAGCAACTAGTGATAACAAAGTGAAATATATTAGCAATTAAACGGTTATGATACCTTAAGGGATTTTGAAGCAATCAACTCAAGAATTCAGAGATCAGTTCTTAAAAAGAGGAAAAAAAAATTATAAAGGAAATAAATTTAATTAATTAGTTTGCAAAAGCCTCTTGAAATTCCATTTATTTTCAAAAAACTTACAGCTCGACTCCCAAATTCAACCTCTCACTTTCCTCTGCGATAAGTTCTAAATACCAAAAAATGATCAAGCGAAATAAGAAGAAAATCGTTAAGTGGATATGGTTAACATGATCTGTAGGGAAACTGTCTGATGCAATGGTGAAAGTCTTGGGGTTGCAACCATATGGAGTTCAGGTTTGAGTCTTGAGTGCAGCCATTTTATGCAAAAACCACTGAAGGGTAGAACCATCTCCAAGTTCTCCCGCCCATGAGGCCAAGACACATTTGGTGGAACCATATCTCTAAGTACATGACTCTTTTAGCACCAGAAAAATATTACCTCTTCCGTGCCCATTGGTTAAATATTCAGAAATCTCAGACTGCAGGCAAACTTCAAGCCCTAGAGCAGTAGTGCAGTATTGTCATTGTTTCATTCTAGGAATGCAGCTGTCTAAGTAGCAAGTACTACTTTCATCTATTATCTTCATTTTAGAAACACAGCATAAGTGCCTAAGCAGTGAGTGACGCTATGATGATATCAACAATTACAATAATTCTACATGCGTTCCTACACAGATATGGACAATTCAGGTGATGAAGAAATATAGCAAAGTAACTGAAAACTTCAACATTAATTTCTCTACATGATTTTATACACCATTCTGTTTCTTAAAGGAAAAGGACAAGATTATTCCTCTTTGCATGTGATGATATTAATCTAAGCTCACTGCAAATTTATCTTGTGAGATTCTCAAGGAAGCATGTGGCAATCAAACCAATCAGGAAGCTGAAAATGTAGCAAGAATAAGATAAGTAGCATGCTTACCATTCTGAAAACATCTGCTCCTGCAGATCCCATTCCTGAAAGCATCAGTGCAACCTGATAATCATTCAAACCAGTCCAAGTTTCAATATTGTAATGACTGGCAAGGTGAAAATACCACACATAACAGTCGGTCAGATATGCAGGTATGGTTGTAACAGAGAAGCTATAAGTATGGAAGCTTGAATTACGGAACATATTGTAGACTAGGACAGAACTAGGGCATGGCTTGAACGCAAAGGTCAAAGTTAATTTTGCTAACATATTGTGTTCTGGTAAAAAGAACACAGGTTCAGGTTTTCTACATAAATTACTTGATTTGGAGAAGGGTCGTGTTGCTGTTGCAGTCTCCACTTTGTATTTTTCATAGTGTATACATTACCCTAGTCTGGATGTCAGAAGTGCATTATTCTGTCCTCTAGAGAAATTTCACCTTTTAGCATTCATCTACACAATCACCATCCATTAGTTTTCAAATTCGTAATAGGTTTTGGAATAAAAAATATAAGCCAAGCCAAGCAACTAGGCTCTACCGTTTTTATCACAGCTGCTATCAGAACGTAGAATACCATTCAATACATAAATTCATTCTCTCTTTCAAATTATATTATCGTCAACAATTTAGGGGACGCTCAAGTGATTGCTGCATGGGATCTGGATATATAATGCAGTCTTGCTGTAATCTTCAGGCTTCTTAAATTCAACTCTAAGAAACTTTCAAGCCCGTTAAGTCAAATGTGCTTGCTTTCAAGCTAAGCAACTCAAATGTTCACATCAGATTAAGAAGGTAGAGAAGTAAACTAAATTTCAAAGGAGAAACTATATAGTGGTTGCGTGCCTTACATTTATTCTTTCTACTCTGCGCATTTCATCTTCAAGCAAAGAAAGCTGCGCCGCAGAAGTCCAATGGATGCAATCAACTGGGCTGATTGACAAAAAGAAATTGTATTTTAATTACCTAACTTGCAACCTTTCAATTTCTCCGAGCAGGACTATAGTCACTCACCATTACACAATGAACTACTTCACAAAACTCTAACACCTGTTACCAAACAGGACAACTTAAAATTGTTGTCATATAAATAGTTGAAGTTAAAGAGTCCATTGATTGGTTCGAAGATTGCTTGGTTTTCTTCCAAACGGCCCTTTTTTTTTTTTTAATTCATAGTGGATACAGAACAGGTGCAATATCTGTTTGGTCAGTTGAGAATATCATTTTCAGCATATAGATACAAGGTTTAAAATGTAACAAGAAGGATGTGGGCAAAATGTGAAAGCATCTGGCACAGAAACTGTCTCCACTTCACAGCCTTCAACAAGTTAATTAACAATCCCGAGTCATCTTAACAGCACTGTGTGCTCAGATGTTGATATAGGATTCTGTCAGACGTGCAGATAAATTTGAAAGAAATTGTTCATAACATTTCATTCGAGTTAATTAAAAGCACTATTTTAAACATGTCATAACAACATTGAAGGAGCAGATAAATACAGGATATTTACCAACTTTCAATTGCTTGCTGGACTAATTGAAGATTTCCACACTGACTGTAAACTCTGGCTCTTCCAAAATCTTCCTCAATTCCAAATACTTCAGGAGCCACATTGGCACAATTTTTGCATCCTGGAGGTAATACAGCATAGTCAATGAAATCAGCCTTAAAAATTATTGATTAAGGTCTAATTAATTTTGGGTAACAGAAATCCCTTCCCAGAAACCATAAAAACTATGTCATGCAATATCCCAGAGTATTGTTTTCCACAGGGATATTTCACTAGGCCAATAAGCTTGTATCTTATTTGGCACCCACATCCCATAAAATTATTAGTTAAATGGCACTGAAAACTAGCATTTAATCATGTGTTTTTAACGCAAAAACAAAACAAAAAAGTTCAACTATATATTATAATTACCGATGCAGCTAAACTCATCAACAAAGGCATGATCCTTTGGGCTGGAATCATCAAAGAAAGGATTCATCGCCGTCAATGCGAAGCCATGAATTTCATCATAGATCATGCGCTGCAAAGGGTCACTAAGCACCTGCGGCACTTCAACAAACCATATTAATAATACTAACAATAATAACAGCAGAAGCTACGCATAAAAAAATTAGAAATCTTTCAAAAAGCGCAAGCAATACTGGATGAACAACCCACCGCATAGACCTCATTGATGAACATGCAGAAATTTGTGGTATCTGTGTCATTGCCACTCAAGTCTGGATGACATGCTTTCATGCAACTATAATAAGCCTTCTTGATCTGCTCTGGTGTCGCATCTGGAAGCTGCATGCATGCCAACATAATAATAATGTATAATAAAAATAACAATAAGCCAACGGCACCAACTGATGATCAGTATCAACAACGTGGTTATATATATATATAATCTCTGGATATTAAGACGGATTTGGTTATGATTGCTATATTTATTTGAAAAACAGTAACTAAGGAAATGAAAAGTAGTGTAAAGAGCAGGTAGGCAAGTACGTACGAGACCTAAGACCGCGTAATAATCATCGGCAACAGCATCTGCAGAGGCTGAACTGTTGGCTGCAACCCTGATTCTGCCAAAATCTCTTCTCTTAGAGTTCAAAACACTCCGGGAATTATTATGATAAAGGGCGGTCTTTCCTCTTGAAGAAATATGGAAAACGTTAGATGGTTTTTTAATCTTAAGTGCATCTGTGCATACAGGAGATATTAACTGGGCCATTGGAGAGCTTTCTCCACTGTCGGTCTTTCGAGGAAATATGGGTGCTGCTGGGAACGATGATCCATCCTTTTTTTAATGGGATATTTTTAGTACTTAATTTAATTGGATTATTTTGAAAATTTTGAGGAGGGGAAATTTAGAGGAATGCTGAGTTGGCGAATTCTGAGCCATGCACTTCTGCTAGAATCACAAGGAACGTCTAATGAATCTGGAAGGAAGGCAACTGTGTTTCTCACGGCTTTGCACGTGCCAGCTTGTGGATATTTCTTGCTTGACTCGCTCACGCACACTCCAACCATGCAACCTTTTTATTTATTTTTTAGTAATGCTGGAAGGTCTATAAATCAAGATTCTTTTTTTATCAAGTCTCATAAAAATATTCAAATATATATATATATTGGTAATTCAAGAGATATTTTTGCCATACATGGTTGAAAAAAAACAAAGGAAATGCTTCTCAAATCGAAATCAACTAGATAGGTGTCTCTGCTTTACTACGAACAAACATCATATAAAAAAAGATGTTAAGGTGATCTAAATGTTTATAAAAAAGTAAAAAAAAAAAAAAGATTTAGATCATTAACTTGATTAAATGTAATAAAGTTGCATAATTTTGACATTATGAATAAAAATACAACGAGAATAAAGAAACTAACAAAAAAAAGTGGCAAAAAAAAAGGTAAAAAAAACTGACTTGAGCTCATCCTGATCAGTAAGGATGAGCAAAAAAACCGATAAATCGAAAAAATTGAAAAAAAAACTGAAAAAACCAAATCGAAAAAAAAAAACCGAATTAACTGATTAAAAAATCACAAAAAAGTTTTGATTCGATTCGGTTTCAGTTTTCAAAGTTTGAAACCGATTGAACCAAACCGGTTCAACCCTGCCAACACTTAAAAAAAAAAGTATAAATAGAAAAAACTCTAGACCTAAAGTAACATTCAGCAGCCGCCGCCCCTCCCTTTTCTCTACCTCTCATCATCTTCTCACAGCCCCTCTTTTTTTTCCCCTTTTTCTCTCTGCCTCTCATCTCTCCCCATAGCCCCCCCTCCTTTTCTCTATATCTCTCATCTCTTTAAGTTCACCCCTGCATCAACATTTACTTTAATCAAACTACATGGGTAGATAACAAAAAAGATAGATTTTTTATGATTAAGATTCTAACTCCATTTCAAGTTCATCTCTGCATTTAGTAGGGGTTTTTTTATGTTATAATTTGCTTGTCGTTTGTGGGTAGATCTGTTTTCTTGAACAAAAGAAACCGAGATTTGCTTGTAATTTGTGGGCACTGGACATCTAGATTTGCTTGTAGTTTGTGGGCACTAGGCATATCTGTTTTCCTGAACAACAAAAACCTAGATTTGCTTGTAGTTTGTGGGCACTGGGCACCGAAATTTGCTTTTCGGGTTTACCGGTTTTTGTACAACAAAAACCAAACCGAACCAAAATTAGTCGGTTTGAACCGGTTTCGGTTTTAAAATTTTAAAATTAATAAAGTCGGTTTGGTTAATTTTTTATGTAAAAACCGAACCGAAAATAATCACCCCTACTGATCAGCATGTCAAATATGTGACATTGTTGTGGTATCGAGGTAACCCTGTCAAAGATAAATTGAAGAAATCAATGAAACTCAATTATCAAATAACTTAATATCTAAGGTCGAAAATGAAAAGAAAATTGATTTAAAAAAATCAATAGAAAAAAAAAGATTCAAGTCAATCTTAATTAACTCATTGACCTCACGATTATGGGCATAGGACTGTGATAACCCCATAAAGAGAAAAGTGAGAGAAAAAATTGAGTCAACCTTAGTTAACTCGTTAACCCCTATGACCCTAGTCATGAGCCCGGAACGAACCCTATATAAGGAAAAACCTAAAACATAATGAAGTAAATTATCAATTAGAAAATAATGAGGGATGAACTTGGAGAAAGAGAAAAAAGCAACGAGAAAATGATCTAAAACAAAACAAATAGTAATAAAAAGAAATGAGACAAATTTTTACATAAAAATAAATTGAAATCAAAATTCATTTAGAAAAGTGATAAAAATAAATAAATAGAGATTAAAAGAATGATGACCAAATTTGATATAAAAATTAATTAAAATCAAATGGCGAGGGGCGAAATTGAAGGGGGGAAATGGGACAAAATTTGACATAAAAATAAATTAAAATTAAATGTTGAGTGATGAAATTGAAAACAGAAATTAATTATGAAAATGATAAAAAAAAATAGAAATTAAAAGAATGATGAGAAAATTTAAAATAAGAATTAAATGAAATTAAATGGTGAGGGGTGACAATGAAGAAAAAAATTAATTC
>Ga0307515_10016886_pt1 | contig 13341 bp, 7 predicted proteins | sample 17_EM_MG_FD_194513 | JGI IMG/M metagenome (GOLD analysis project Ga0307515, IMG submission 194513) | Populus trichocarpa ectomycorrhiza microbial communities from riparian zone in the Pacific Northwest, United States - 17_EM | ecosystem: Host-associated > Plants > Roots > Unclassified | place...
TGATTGGGTTAAAAATTAGGCATACGTACCTTTCTAATGATATAAGATAGGCCCATTAATTCATACGGACGAGATAGAACAACATGTTTAAAGTTGGGTCTAAAATTTGTCAACAAATTGCAAAAATGAAAAAGACATTTTTTTTCTTAAAAATTATGAATTCCATTCACTACAAGGAATCCTTAATGCGATCAGGAACTGATGTGGCATCCTTTGAGTTATGTATTTTATAAGGATTCCATATCAAATAAGAAGAATTAATTGGTCAAAAATTAATTATTCAGCAAGGATTCTTCAACAATTATTTATCTTAGGTATTTTTTTACCATCATATGCAGCAAAAGGTGAAAAGTAGTTTTAGGCTATTGTTTTGTTTATTTTATTATTTTTAAACCTTACTTTAATTAATTTGTGCTTTATTTAAATTAAGTACATGTCTGGCCAATTAGTGTTGAGTTTTATTTTCAAGAGTATAAATACTATTTGTAAGGAAAAAATATTAAGACTTGATAATACTATCTATTGCTACCGAATTTATTCAGCTTGTGTGAAAGAGATTCTCATATTCTTTACTTCTCTAACAACCTAAATTGACTTATAAAAAATTAACTATTTTTGTGGTGTTTCCTTATATTTCTTATTCGTGAATTGGTATTCGTAGGGTAGAGGTTCTTATTTCAATAGTGCTAATGTTTTAGGACAGATTTTCATTGTGTCATACTTCTATAAGACTTGTTTCGACATTCTATGACTTATTGTCATTCTTGTTATGGATTGTGTGACTGCATGATCACAAGGTTCACATCACCTAATATATATATATATATATATATGTAGCAGAAACTTGAGTCGTTAATATCCATTGTTGTCTATAGCTAAAGGTGCAAACTAGTAGCTGTATGATAATTTCCCTCGAGGGCTCAAGTATCCATTATCTATCGATCTTTTTGATCAAATTTTTATCTAATTTGATTAAAAGGCAGATAAAATTCATCTAGTTTAACTGGAGTCATACATGGAGACAGGTGAAGGGTTCACCGACCCAACCTTACTAGTTTTTTAATCTTGTGGAGTCTTAATTTTTATTTTCAATATATTATGTGGGTTTTTATCTTATTATTTATGAATGATTTTTATGATTTTATGCATGGATTTAAAGTTCACTCTATTTATAGTTTTATAATTCATGGATGAAAATATAACTTGTTTTTCAAGTTTAGATTTTATTTTTAAGAATTTGATTAAAAAAATAAAAAAGGTCAAATCGGGTACCTGATTGGTACCCATCGAGTTAAGAAAGTTCTTCAGATAACTCGATTTGACTAAATTAAAGATGAAGTCAGGTAATAGATTTAGATTCTTTGGATTGTAGTTGAATGGAGTAAAATCAAACTCCAACCCAACCCGTTATTATCCCTAATTAAGAGTATGCATTTGTTTATTTGTTTTATTTCAATCAAATCAAATCAAATCAAAGGTAAAACTGAACACAAATAGAACAATTTTTATTTTTTTATGGCTTTTAGTCTTTTTTGTTTTTTAAAGAACTTTTTTATTATGAAAAAAAAGAAGAAATTAAGATGACAAACTTTAGGATGCTTAAATATGGACATGTAGTCTTAAAATACTAATATCAAAGATCCCAAAAGAGAAAATTCATTGGAAAAAGAGAAAATACAATTCATCTTAAACCTAATAATGCTCTCTCTCATCACACTCCTAAGGAAAACCACTTCTCAGCTGAACTAATATTAGATGAGTTGCATTCGGTCAATTAAGTTATTGAAATAAAATTAAAACGCAAACCAACAATGTCGATTATTATGATACAGAACAGAAGCAGTTACCCACATCTCATTTTATAAGGGGAGAGAGAGGGGGAGAGAGAGAGAGAGAGAGAGAGGTAGTTAAGAGTTAAGGCACGTTTCAAGGCCTCCTTCCTTCCTTCCTTCCTTGCAATCTCTCTCTCTCTCTCGTCTGCTTGGGCTTCGTTTGTGAAGAGAGAGAGACAGGCACGGACACGCACACTCACACTCACACGACCAGGAAGAAGAGCCCTCTCTTTCTCTATATTTAGTGTTTTTATATACCGAAAGACCCTCACCCTGTTTCCATTGTATCCTCCTCTCTTTTATCAACATCTTCTTACAGAGAGAGAGAGAGAGAGAGCTGTGTGTTTCTCGTCTTCTTTTAGAGAGAGAGAGAGATAGAGAGGAAGGCAGCGAAAAACTCTGTCCGCTTCCCGCATTTCACTCTCCACCATGATCTCCTTGAATAGAAGCACCTTCCTTCTGGTAAATAATTTAAGCCTAACTCTCATTTATTATTATTCACGAACACAAACAAGAAAAAGAGGACATCAATTTCTACAAGTTGTCAAAAATCAAGATTTTCTCTGCATTTCACCTTGAAAATCACCGCTTATCTTTCCCTTTTTCTTTATCTTCTTTTTACTTTTATTTTTTGGCAACAATACTTAGTGATGGGGTTTGGAAAGTGGAGTTTCCATAATTATTGTTATTTAGTTCCTTAGAGGAGATTAATTACTACTCTTATTTCTACAGAGTAACGCGGGCATTTCGAGCTCGCATAGCCCTTTCTCAGGGAGGCAGAGACGATCATTGCTTTCAGTTCCTTCTTCGTTGAGGGTAGCGGCCGTCAATTCCAACAGGGATCGCAACAGTAGCGTTTTGATGGAGAGCACGTTCAAGGACGTTAGAGATGGAGCCGTTTCGTCTTCTTCTGTGATTGACGTCGACTCCAAATCCAACATTGCTCCTGGAGGGCCCGCTGATGTTTACGGTGAGGATACTGCCACCGAGGACCAGGTTGTTACCCCTTGGTTTGTATCTGTTGCGAGGTAATTTAGTGCTGTTGCTATGGTATCATGAGTCAAATAATATTTACTTTTCTTTTTTTCTAAATTTTTGCCACTGTTTTTTAGCTTTAGATGTTTATAGTAAAGCTCGAGGCATATACTTCTTTATACTTAGGTGGAGGTGTTGGGGCTAAATTGTTATTATATTATTAATTGTGGCACTTTTCTTTCCATTAGAAAATAGATGCCCAGTGACTGACTATGAGGGCTGTAAATAAGCTGGACACCTTTTCAGTTTGTCCTACCCAGCTCAAGCAGATGTGGAATATTCCACTACGATTCCACTTGGAGGTCTCAGAGTAGTCTAACCTTGGAGATGGTGGGGTGGGTATTTAGAGATTTGCATTGCTAACTTGCCATTCCCAGTTGCCGCAGCTGGTTATCTAAGTAGTGCAGCAACTTTGAACACCGTAACTTGATGAGAAAGACATGTTTCCTTTTTCCACCTTTCTTTTTCGTTGGTTTTTTATTTTTTATTGCACTGCAGTGGGTATTCTTTGTTGCGAGATCCACACCACAACAAAGGACTCGCCTTCACTGATGCAGAGAGAAGTGCCCACTACTTGCGTGGCCTTCTTCCCCCAGCAGTCGTATCTCAGGAACTCCAGGTTATTTATTTCTCTTGCCTTTCCTCTTATTCTTTCAACTTTTCTTTGTAGGTTTCTGATTTAAACGAAATGAGTAAACCTTTTCGCCTCTCCAATTGTCAGGTGAAGAAACTGATGTATATTATTCGCCAATATCAACTTCCATTGCAGAAGTACATGGCTATGATGGATCTTCAGGTAGCCACATGGTTCCCTCTGACTCCTGGGCTTTAAATTTTGTATCTGGGATCATGATTCAACATTCAGAGGAGTCATTGTGTTATTTTGTTGTCTTCATTCAACTTATTTAAGAGTAAGGCATACACCCGTACGTCATTGATTCCACGATTCTGCAAATATTCTATATTAAGAAACAGACTTTCTTCTCTAGTTTATGCCATTCATTTTTGCAGCAGAAGTGATGCTATGAGCAATGCTAATTAGTGTTGATAATAATTAGGAGGATAATTCTTACCACTAAAACTCAACTTTGGCTCGTTGCACTTTGTGAAATAAATGCACTACCCTAATTGCAGGAGAGAAATGAAAAATTGTTCTACAAGCTTCTTGTTGACCATGTTGAGGAAATGCTCCCTATTGTCTACACTCCAACTGTTGGTGAAGCTTGCCAAAAATACGGGAGCATCTTTACTCGTCCTCAGGGTCTTTATATTAGTTTGAAAGAAAAGTAAGTTTTGTAGAATCTATTTCTACTACATTTCTTGTTCTTGAAAGAATGCTTTCTGACTATCTGTGATGAAAGCTAATAAAACAGTTGTTTTCAGGGGTAGCATTCGTGAAGTGTTACGGAACTGGCCTGAGAAGAACATTCAAGTCATTGTTGTCACTGATGGAGAGCGGATTTTGGGTCTAGGGGATCTAGGCTGTCAGGTGAACTCTAACTGAATGTACACTTTTTAATCACATTCCCATCTTTCATATGCATGGATGCAGCTGACTAGTTTGGTGACTCATGTTCGTAGGGTATGGGGATACCAGTAGGGAAACTGGCTTTGTACACAGCACTTGGTGGAGTTCGTCCTTCAGCTGTAAGTATCACCACCAGAGTGCTTTTTTTCTTTTCCATTTCCCTTTTCTTTTCACCTCCCTTTTCCATTTTAATGCTCCTCAAATTTGCATGACGCAGTTATCTTTTCCAGCAATATCTACTCTCATTCCATTGAAATCTAGCTTGAAACTGGATCTGGCACCTCTATCTAGCCTTTCCAGCAACTTGCATTTTCTTCAAAGTCTTAATTACGAAAGGGATAAATGCACTATTAATACACCAACTTTAACACCTTTTCTTAATAGAGTACATGATTTTTTTTTTTTTTTGAGCACATCGACTTTTTCAAAATTTTCAATCAAGTACTTCCACCCAAACTTTGTTAATTGCTTTGTTTTTGCTGGCATGTACTTTGGCATTTACCAAAGGAAAATTGCGATGTTGGTACATCAACTTTTAATTTTTCTCAATCAGCTAAGTGAACTTTTTATTTTTATTTTGTATTGGTGCTCAAACTTTTTTATTGTGCAAATCAAATACTTCTATAAAAAAAAAAAAAAAACCTGTTAATTGTTTCCATATATGTTGCAATCACAAGATATTCATTTATATATTTTAATTGTATCAATAATTTATATGTTAGTTTTAATTAATTATAAAATAGTTTTTAGTTTTTATGTAGATGACTTACTATTTGATGAAAAGAGTCTTAGGTCTTAAAAGGATTTATTTTATTTTTTAAAGCATTTATTTTAATATAAAATATTTTCATTTATTAGAAATAATCTTATTTTAGAGGGTACTTTTACTAAAAAAAACCCACATTATAAAATAAAGCATTGAATAAAGTACTTGATTGGAACAATAAAAAATGTCGGTGTATCAAAATTAAAAAGATGAAAGTTCATGTACTTGATTGACATAAAATAAAAGTTGGGAGTGCCAATAGTGATTTAATGGAAAATGACATGCCATCAACTAACAGAAGAATTGACAGAAGGTGGACAAAAGTACTTGGTTGAATATCTTAAAAAAGTTGTGTCCTAATGTAATAGTGCAATTATCCCAATTACCAAATGTAGTCATAGGACATCGCTTTGTTGTCATCATTCAGTAAGACAGACTATAGGTGTTGTAGTTCTAGATGAATTTTCTTTATTGGTTATGATGCGTGTGTTGTAGATAATGTGACAATTGATGTAAGCTAACAACTATTGCATTTAGTTTTAGGTTTTTTGTTATAGTTTCCCTTTTAGTTATATTGAAACAATTGAAATTGGGTTGATTGTTGCAGTGCTTACCTGTAACCATTGATGTGGGGACAAACAATGAGAATTTGTTAAACGATGAGTACTACATAGGGCTCAGGCAAAGAAGGGCAACTGGACAGGTACTTAATATGTTCACTTGACTTGGCTAGTCTTCCTTTATGCATATGATGCATATGAGGTTCATTTACAGATTTACATAATTTTCTGTTGCATTGAAGTGGGATTACTCTTCCTTTTTTCCAGGAATATGCTGAACTGGTTCATGAATTCATGTCTGCAGTCAAGCAGACCTATGGTGAGAAAGTCCTCATTCAGGTAGATGATCTGAAGGAAGGCAGTGGGAGATACTTCCTGAACCGAGTGACATCAATGACTCTTGATTACATTTTGTTGATTTGTTTATTTATTTTTAATTTTTTTATTTAAAAAAAACATGTTTATGCCTATATCTATTATTGTATATACATTTCAATTTTTCGTGAAACCTGCCTATTAAACTTTGCAGTTTGAAGACTTTGCGAACCACAATGCTTTTGATTTGCTTGCTAAATATAACACAACTCATCTTGTTTTCAATGACGATATTCAGGTAATTCTATTTGTTTTTTTATTATTTGAACAATTGGGATGGACAAGACTCTAATATCTAATCCCTTTATTTCAGGGTACAGCATCTGTGGTTCTTGCAGGGCTCGTTGCAGCACTAAGGGTAGTTGGTGGGACTTTAGCTGACCACACATTCTTATTTCTCGGTGCTGGAGAGGTGAGTTGATACTGGGCGGTACTGCATGATCCTCTTTCTGTGTTCCAATGACCTTCGAAATAACTTTGGAAATTTGTATGTAACTAAGTGAGTAGACAAGGAAAAGGATAAATTCCTTGCCTTCAATTATGACAAAATATGCATAATTCCTTTAATATTGCACTCATCTTGCCCTTCTCCTTACCTTTCTCTTCATTTTCTATGTTGTCTGATTACAGGCTGGCACTGGAATTGCAGAACTCATAGCTCTTGAGATTTCCAAACAGGTCTGCTAGCATCTTCCTTCTTTTTTTTTTTCACAATTTTCCCATGTATATGATTACTGAATGCATTAGATGTCAAATGTCTATAGGACAATTATGAATTATAACTGATTCTTTATGCAGACAAATATGCCAATGGAAGAGGCTCGCAAGAAGATTTGGCTTGTAGACTCAAAGGTAGTGCAAACCTATATACTTCTAGCTGTTTGGGGTAGAATGTTCTTTCCTTGCGTTTTATTTCTCTGTTAAATGTTCAAACAAATTCCCTTGCAGGGATTGATTGTTAGTTCCCGCAAGGAATCACTCCAACATTTCAAGAAGCCCTGGGCACATGAGCATGAACCCACTAAGACACTTCTAGACGCTGTTAATGTATAACTCTCCCTCTCTGTTTCTGTCCATCTGAGCTTTCTTCCCCCATCTCGTAAGCAAAGGTGTCTTAAATCTTCTTTTTTATTGCCTTGTATCATCAGGACATCAAGCCAACAGTGTTGATTGGAACATCAGGAGTAGGAAGAACATTTACTAAAGAAGTTGTTGAAGCCATGGCTTCCTTCAATGTGGTAAATTTTTATCTGCTCATCTAGTTTGTGTTGGAGTGCTGCTGCTCTAAGTAACCGTATTTTATATGACCGCATGCAGAAACCTATAATTCTTTCTCTTTCCAACCCGACTTCACAATCTGAATGTACCGCTGAAGAAGCTTATACATGGAGTCAGGTAATATGAACAGCCAACATGCAATCAATGAGAAATCATTATTATCATTATCAAGGCTTCTCTCCCTAGGAAAGCTTTTTCTTATGGTTCTTGCTTGATGTATTGTCCTCCATTCATACAAATGGCTGTTTAACAATTATGACTCTAATAACTCGCCCCATGTTACTCTAATAACTCGCCCCATGTTACTTTTCAGGGGCGAGTTATTTTTGCTAGTGGAAGCCCATTTACTCCTGTTGAATATGAGGGTAAAACTTTCGTGCCTGGTCAGGTAGGTAGTCTGAAGAACTTGGTATCCTTTTAGTTTTACTTATTTGATAAATGAATGATTGATTTTGGTTTTACATTTTTGCTTTCATTCAGGCAAACAATGCATACATTTTCCCTGGATTTGGTCTGGGTCTAATAATGTCTGGTGCCATCCGTTCACATGATGAAATGTTGCTGGCTGCCTGTAAGTGAATTAAAGATTTAAATGTTACCAGTATCGCAAATTTTTATGTCCTACTTGCCATCACATGAAATAACAAGCTCATATATATATATATATATTATTTTGGGTTGATCACATTATGGTTTTGAAATTTAATCTCATGATTCTTATTTGGGAACATATTGGGAAGAATGACAAGAGCATAACATAAGTAGAGCTTAGAGAAGTAACAGTACTGGTGAATCCATGAGCCTTCCCTTCTCAAAACGTTATATTCTTACTTTTAGGATTTTGTTTTGTGAAAAGCTATCCACAAGCTTGATGTAGTTAGCTCAACTTATCAAATATGCCTCCCTGAATTCTCATACTAATCATCAGAAATGTTTCTTTGGCATCTGTTATATAATTTGGAAAAAAAATTCTCTCCTTCTAATTCTCAAGGTCAGGATGTTTAGGTAGATGAATATCAGGAAGAATTTATCCTCGAGTGTTTATTGGCAAGTGATTTCATTTATCTGCTGGTTTTTCTGGTACAGCGGAAGCTTTGGCTGCTCAGGTGACCCAGGAGAACTTTGACAAGGGACTTATCTACCCTCCATTCAGAAACATCAGAAAGATTTCAGCGGAGATTGCTGCTAAAGTGGCTGCTAAAGCTTATGAACTTGGTGAGTCTTTTTTCGTTAGGATTCATCCTTCTGCAATATGTTCATATGGATCTCTTTGCATCAAAATATATGTATCAGCTTCACCATTTTCTCTTGTAGGTCTGGCTACTCGCCTTCCTCCACCAAAGGATCTGGTGAAGTATGCTGAGAGCTGTATGTACAGCCCTGCTTATCGAAGCTACCGGTGAAGTGATGGGACAGGAAAAAAAAAAAAAAAAAAAGGGTTCACTTTTAATCCCATAATCAGCTGCATTTCCGTTTGCTTTCTTCTTTTAAATTTTTTTTTGGCCTGCTTGCTCTTCCTAGATTCCTATCCGCAACTCTGTTAGGCATTTAGCGAGTAAGAAAAGCAATGATAGGTGCTGGTAGTTGGAAGACTGCAGTCAAATCTTGAGATGTTGCAGAAAACTTCATTATAGCCATCTGTTAACAACTCCAATAAAGAAAAGTGATTTAATGAAAATGAAAAAAAGAAATTAATAATGAAGATGCAAACCGTGTTCATAAGGTCCATTGATCTTTTTGTAGAGATATAGTAAGAAAAAGATGGAAATGTTGAACAACTCACACTTTGCGAAGAAATTTAAGCATTTAAACACATTAATATATGTTTCATCTTATATTCATAACTTTCATCTTCTTAAACGTAGTGAAATTCTTTTCTTGAAAAATATTCATAACAACCTTCTGCATCTTTTTTTCATTTTTATAATACTAATGATTTATCATATTATATTGCTCAATTTAATAAAATTTTAAGAAAGTTTTTTTTTATATGGGATTCTATCTAAAATTTTGTGCCACTAATTTCTTCATGGAAATACAACACAACAACTTCTGCATGATAGCCTTACGTGTACGATTAAATTTTACTTACGTACTTGAGGTTGTAGTCCAGCGATGGAAAGGATTTATTTCTTTTCTCTGTATTAGGATTCAATTCTCACTGTACACGCCTGTCATTCCCGCGATGTTTTACATGTTCACTGGGCTTGCAAGATGTTCAGTGGATTCGGAGATTAGTTGTAGTGCGCATAAGCTGACCCGAACATCCTGAGTTATTAAAAAAAAAAAAAGAGTACTTACAATTTATTCTTTTGTCACACCCTCAATAATTATCACAATATACTACTCATTCATGGCATCTTATTTGATATTTCATATTTATTAAACCTCTATCAGTCCGGCGGGTTAATCTAGTGGTTGGACCAGTTTGGATAAGACTGGAATTAGAAAAAACTCGAAAAACCTTATTGACTCGTCGGGTTGACCCGTGACCCGAGTAACCCGATTGAAACCTGATTTTTTTTTTTTAATGTATTTTTCTCCTAACCAAAGACCCATCTTTTTTTATATTTTTTAGTTCGTTATTAACCATTTTCAAAGTTCATTATATAAATAATAGAAGAATGTTTTATTTTTTCAATGTGCGATTTAAAGCACTTTAGTATATATACTCTATGTTCACAAGAAAAAAGTTATATTTTTTCAAAGTGGGATAAAAAAAATTGGTTTAAATATTTCAACTTAAAAGGATAATATACTAGCATAGTATCTTTTCAATGATGAGATAAAAAAATCTTTTGAAATAATCTTTTAAACTTCATTATTTATAACATGTCTAGTCTATATTCACATGGATTGTTTCTTATTTTTTTTTATGAAATATTAAAATTTTAAATATTTTTTTTTAAAAAAATTCAGGTTGATTCGGATTGACCCGGGTCAACCTATGTAACCCGGGACCCGGCTCCTTGGCCGGGTCAACTCCAGGTTGGGTCTGATAACTATATGATATTTAATATAACAAAAGGCATAATAAACACAAACATCAAAGTAAATACAAAAAGAATTAAGTTAATTATGGTTGCAAAATGATTAATTACAAACAAAATATGAAATCATAATATTTTCACGGACAAGAATTTATATAGAAATAAATATACCTAAACAACAATAATAAAAATAACTAAATCAACTCTGTTTAGCTGCTGTATGTGATGGACCTACGACACATGCAACCATTTAATAATAAGTTAATTAGCATTTGATTTCATAATTCAAATACAATCATCAAAAGACATGACTAATAGTTTTTTATCGTAAATATCTACATTATAGCTTTCAATTTCGACCTTTCTTATAATTTCACTAATTCTCAATTTAATTATATTTGCATCCTCACCAAGAAACATATACTCATCCTTTAATATTCTTGGCTACGCTTCGAGCATCAAACTATGATATTGTATTAATTTTTTGGTTTCTGTCCGAAACAATAGACAACTAATGACCATGTAAGCTTTTAGTGACCATCATATTAGCAACCACAGGACTCGAACCTGAAATCACAAAGATAATAAACCTTTATTTCATTTTCATTTTCTTGATACATAGTTGATTGAGGGGAAATAAATATTATAATTAAAAAGAATAAGGTGCATAGTCACCTACTTGCTTCTCCAACTCCAGCTAAATGAGTCCCTCCCAACAACTGCAGATGATTCAACATCTAGCGCCTCTCCAGATCAAATGGAGCCTTAACAAAAAACGAGTCTCCATGGATAAATCATCAATTTATATGAACTCCTTTGTTATCAGATGTCTAAGAACCCTATTCTCATGGAAGAACTTTTGACTTTTACACTTAATACACGAATATATGTAAGTTTTTTTTTTTTTTTATAGATATGGTATCGTCTTTAAAATATGCGAACTGATTTATAATCAATCATCCATAATTATATATATATATCTAGTAAATAAAATAACATAAAAGAATTTCATTAATTCATGATTAATTTAATAATCTAATTAATTAACCCACAACAACTTAATAATTTTATAATCTATAAAAAAAAGTTGACAATATAAATAAATATTAACAACCAAATAAATCCATAAAAAGTTGACAATAATTTTATAACCCACAGCAACCAAATAAATCCATAAAAAGTTGCTTTCAATTAATTTAATTAATTTATCTTAGTATGTAAAAAAAACAATTATACTCAATAGAGAATTACACACACAACCAATTAATAAGTTAACAATATAAATAAATATTAACAACATAAATAAGATTCTAATATTAATTTAATAATTTAACCTAAATCAGACACAGCTGAATAAAATACCAACATGTTTAAAAATATATAAAACTTAATTTAAAATAATCATCACAACACATTAACATACATTTTAATAACATGGATTATAAAATTATTTTATTCCGCTTTGACGGGAGATAGCATGCCATTGAACGCTGGAGTCGTGTATTTTATTCCGCTGTCTTTTACATCTCGTGGAGGCCCAAACTATGGCAGCTGGCTTGTTTAAAAATGGAGGTTTTTAAATCAAAAATATTATTTTAATATTTGAATAATGACTTGGCATAAAAAAGAAAAAAAAACCCTAAAACTCCTCAAAACCAATTTTCAATAAAATAGCTCATTCTAGCCTAGGAGTCCATGCATATTTGGGGTCCAGCAACCAATATGTTCAGGAAAATGAGTCGCCCATTCACAAAAACCAACAGCACTAACTTGTTTAATCTGTGTTTATTATTGGAGGAGGACAAACAACTTGAACTTCATTAATTATTGGATTCATTATATTAAAAAAAAAAATCCATCATCCAAGGAATGAAAATTAGTATCTTTTAACTTTGAAAGATAGCTTAACTTATTAGACTCTAGGTTTGCTCCTCAATGATCATGAATTTGAGTTTCCTCAGGATTACTAGAGGCTTATATAGTCGTTAACTTCAGGCTCGTGAGGTTAGTCGATACACGCAAGTTGATCTGAACATCCATGTTTTTTTATTCTCTTTGAAGGGAACAAGGAGTCCAAGTTCTCTCTCAACAATGATTGAAAGCCATTGCTCCAATATGACACCATTCTACTTCTTATGCCTTTTAAATGTCTGCTGATTGACGGAAATTAGCTCCACCTGGTCTCTCTCATTCCTCCCTCTCCCTCCCTCTCTCGATGTAAAGCATGGACCACCATAACTTTTAAAGATGAATTTATAATTGATAAAATCAGCTTTGTTTCCTCCATGGACACTCAACTTCAATTTCCAGTCTCAAATCTTCCTTTTCTTTCGTTAAATCACCATTAATATTTCGATTTCTTTTTCGCAAGCTTTTTTTGTTTCACTTCATAGCTATTTTTGCCTTTTATTTCCTTATTTCTTGTTTGTAATTTTGCTGTTGCTGTTGTAGAGGAGTGGGTTATGGATTTGGCTGTGGTTTGTAGATTACTAAATTTTATAGTGAAGTGTTTGAGATGTTTTTAAATTTTTATGTTATCAAGAAAATTAATTGGGGTTGAGAAAGTTTTTTTTGTTGAATTTGTGTTTTTTAATTGATTTGGTTTTTTTTTAAGCTAAGGAATTGGTTGTTTAAGGTTATAAGAATGTTTTTTAAATATTTTTAGATGAAAATATGTTAAAATTTAAGTTTTAGGATTAAAGTATTCCCAACCTATTTGGTGGCTGGAAACTAGAATGCGGGTCAAGTTTTCTTTATTTTTTTGTTTTTTTTTTTTGCCCAGATTCGCTAGTTGAGTCGACATGTTTTTTTTTAAATTATATTTATTTTCTTAAATATATATATATATATATATATATATATATAAATAAAATTCTTTCATTGATTAGGAATGTATTTTGGATACTATTTTATTGAATTCCATTTTATTTTTACTTTTTCTTGAATAAGATTGTAGAGATATTTTTATAATATTATC
>Ga0307515_10016888_pt1 | contig 13341 bp, 9 predicted proteins | sample 17_EM_MG_FD_194513 | JGI IMG/M metagenome (GOLD analysis project Ga0307515, IMG submission 194513) | Populus trichocarpa ectomycorrhiza microbial communities from riparian zone in the Pacific Northwest, United States - 17_EM | ecosystem: Host-associated > Plants > Roots > Unclassified | place...
TATAGATCGTCTAGTAAACCTTACTATTATCTTATTAAAACTAACTATAGATTTAGGTATAACGTACTTCCTAAACGCCTTACCTAGAGGAGTTATTAACGGCTTAATTTTCTTAAAGATTTAGCGTTTAACACCTTTTAGTAGAGGCGGTAATACATAAAAGAAGCGCTTAAGTTACTCCTATCTTTTTTAGCCTATAAATAAGCTAATTAGGTGCTAAGGATATTTAAGATCTATTGCCTAAAAGTCTTATACTTAAGGAGCTTTAAAGACGCCTATATAGATAATAAGTCCTACCTAAATTATTAGCTTGCCAGTAGAGGTCTCCTTCTATACCTGTAATTGTTTACTAGCGTATTATCCTAATTAGTAATATCCGCTAGCGTTTTAGGAAGCTATATAAAGGTTTATATTAATCACAAGCTTCTTAAATACACTTATACTAAAGAATAGTAAAAACACTTAAATTAGCAGGTCCTATCTAGATTTATACCTACTAGACGTTATATTAATTTAATTTACTAGTATACAGTAAGCAGAGCGCTTAGTATCATTTTAAGCAGAAAGATTAATAGATTTAACGCCCGCGTTAAAGTCGCTAATAGGCTTACTAGTACGCCAAGCGGCGAATATTAACTCCTTAGAAAGGTTAATAACTTTAAAATCTAGTTTAGGAACGGCAGCTATAGGCTCCTATATAGTAGGAATGGTAGGTAGGCCTATTTTTATAACTTCTTTAGCTAATAGCTCTAGTAATTTAGCCTTATCTACCTTATCTACCTTATCCTTAGCAGCCTTACTACAGGCCTTAAAAATAGCTTCTGCTTTATCCTTAATATCCTCCACCTAGGTACTTAGCCGAGCCCCCTTTTAAATATCCTTACTTAACGCCACCACTAGCTATATAAGTATTGGGGCCACTAGGGCCTCTAAAGGCTGTATAACTTCTACCGCTAAGCTATTATATATATACTACGTTGCTTAAAAGGATTATAAATAAAACTCCTATGCTTAAGGTGGTTTTGGAGGCTTTATAGGCCTTAGAGCTTTTAAAGCTTTTAGGGCCTTTAGAGGCTTTAGAGCTAAAGACGCATGATATTTTCTAAGCGGCATAAGGATAAGGATTTAATGATTAAATAGGCTGCAATAATATTAAAGCTTTTTAATTAACTATACTATATTCTATATAGGTTTCCTAGCCACGTCACTACTACTTACCGCAATATTTAAGCATTATATACGCGGATAAGGCGCCTATACCCCTACTACTAAGCAATTATACTAACTAAGGCTTTAATACTAAGCTATATACGGTATAGAGCCTCTAGATTGGCTTAAGAGGCTTATATATCCCTTTATATAGCATTTAACACTTTTTATATTAGGCGCTTTGGGCGCTTCTGCTTAGGTTAGCATGCTATAGGTATCCTAGCTAGCGTGATTTTATTAATAAGCCCCACTAAAACACCTTAATATTGCGATGCTAATGAAATACTGCCCGAGGCCACTACTGCAAAAACACTAAATATTTTTTTTTAAGGAAGTTGGGCAAGAAGCCGTGATATATAACATTATGGCCGTATATTCCTCTCCTTCCTCCATTAACTAGCTACTAATTATATAAGAAAAGCCTTTATTAGAGTCCTCCCCTAAATCTTTACTACCTATATACTTTATATACGTTCTTAACGTTAATAAGGATAAACTAGTAGAGGATCAGCTTAAGGTTATAAGGGAGGATATATTATATACATTAAATAAGGTGGATTAGATGCTATAGGTAATTAAACGGTTTAATTAGCAATTATTTAATATAGAGGCGCGTTTAAAGGCAGTAGAGGAGGGCTTAAGAATAAACGCTATAGTAAAAGGTTGATTAGCTCTGGAGTCTTAATATTAAAGGTATAAGGAAGTAGAGGATTAAAAATAGTTACCTAATTATTACCTACTAAATAAAAGTCGTTAAAGTACTGTAGGTATAGAGGAAGCCTATAAACCTCGCATTCGTATACTATTTGCTTTATCTTTACTATAAGCTTCCTTATATACTTCCATCTATATATCTAGTATATTAGTAAGCTCTTATGGCCTTACTTCTTTATATAGTACTTAATATAGCGGTAAGTTCGCGTTTTACACCGTCAAATTATAGGTAGTAGGGTTTTGGCAGTAACGTAGGTGCTTTTTTAATTTATTCCAATATTTCTATAACTAGGCCCAATACCAGGTTTATATTACCCGTGATTTAGTAATATTAAATAAAGAAGACGCTTAGTATCTTCCTTATTTATACCTATTTGCTAACTACCTATAATAACAAGGTTCTATACCAATTGTATATAGAAGCGGCGATAGGTTTAAAGGAAGGGCTTACTTAATATTTAGAAGATCTTCTTGCTAATAATATAGGCATTAATTATAGCCGTATTAAGCGCCTAGAAGAATAAGGGTATTTAGGTACACATAGTAGTAATCTAGGTAGTGTAGTAGCTTTAAAGTTAATTATAGATATTAACACCACCTATCTAGTTATTGTAGTTAATAGAGAGCCTAGGTAGCGTTAACTTCTTAATTAAATTATTACCCCAAACATTAGCTACCAGCTTCTTAAGAAAGGAATTATATGCTCATAGCTGGCGCCAATTAACTTCACTAATATCCTCATCGCCGTATAAGTAAGCTATCGTTAAAAACCGTACTAAATTCTTATCCTGCCACATAATTAAAAGCACTAAATTAGCTATGCTAACGACTATTCCTATAATAAAGTTAAACGGCAGCCTTACCTTCCTTTTATCGGCCCTTTTATGCACCTTTAGATAGTCCTTTAAGTTTGATTAAACCATGCCAGCTATAGCAATTCTAAGTCGTCGAAGCACCTAAAGCAACGGAATATTTGTAAAGTAGTTATCCAAAAATAGGCAGAATTAATAGGCCTAAAGAGGAAGCTACTAGGTAAAATAAAGGACGCACTTAGAGGTCTTTAAGAGGACAATATCTTAGTAATCTATTTAAAAAGGAAGCCTAAAAAAGCAGCTAGGTAAGGTAAACATAAAGTTATAGCAATATCTATATTAACAAAGACTTATTATTTTAAAGCCTTTAGGTACTGGCTTACTAGGCAATTTAACTATAGCCATAAATTGTTTAGTAAACCTTACTATTATCTTATTAAAACTAACTATAGATCTAGGTATAACGTACTTCCTAAACGCCTTACCTAGAGGAGTTATTAACGGCTTAATTTTCTTAAAGATCTGGCGTTTAATACCTTCTAGTAGAGGCGGTGATATATAAAAGAAGCGCTTAAGTTACTTCCATCTTTTTTAGCCTATAAATAAGCTAATTAGGTGCTAAGGATATTTAAGATCTATTGCCTAAAAGTCTTGCACTTAAGGAGCTTTAAAGACGCCTATATAGATAATAAGTCCTACCTAAATTATTAGCTCGCCAGCAGAGGTCTCCTTTTACACCCGTAATCGTTTGCCAGCGTATTATCCTAATTAGTAATATCCGCTAGTGTTTTAGGAAGCTATATAAAGGTTTATGTTAATCGCAAGCTTCTTAAATACACTTATACTAAAGAATAGTAGAAATACTTAAATTGGTAGGTCCTATCTAGATTTATACCTACTAGACGTTATACCAATCTAATCTACCAGTGTATAGTAAGCAGAGCACTTAGTATCCTTATTTTAAGTAGAAAGATTAATAGATTTAACGCCCGCGTTAAAGTCGCTAATAGGCTTACTAGCACGCCAAGCGGCGAATATTAACTCCTTAGGAAGGTTAACAACTTTAAGATCTAGTTTAGGAACGGCAGCTATAGGCTCCTATATAGTAGGAACGGTAGGTAGGCCCATTCTTATAACTTCTTCAGCTAATAGCTTTAGTAATTTAGCCTTATCTACCTCATCTACCTTATCCTCAGCAGCCTCACCACGGGCCTTAAAAATAGCTCCTGCTTCGTCCTTAATATCCTCCACCTAGGTACTTAGCCGAGCCCCCTTTTAAATATCCTTACTTAACGCCACTACTAGCTGTATAAGTACTGGGGCCACCAGGGCCTCTAGAGGCTATATAACTTCTGCCGCTAAGCTATTATATGTATACTGCGTTGCTTAAAAGGATTATAAATAAGACTCCCATGCTTAAGGTGGTTTTGGAGGCTTTGTAGGCCTTGGAGCTTTTAAAGCTTTTAGGGCCTTTAGAGGCTTCAGAGCTAAAGACGCACAATATTTTCTAGGCGGCATAAGGACGAGGATTTAATAATTAAACAGGCTGCAATAATATTAAAGCTTTTTGATTAACTACACTATATTCTATACAGGTTTCCTAGCCACGTCGCTGCTGCTCACCGCAATATTCGAGCATCGCATGCGCGGATAAGGCGCCTATACCCCTACCGCCGAGCAATCGCACTGACCAAGGCTTTAACACCAAGCTATATACGGTATAGAGCCTCTAGATTGGCTTGAGAGGCTTGCATATACGAAAAGTGCAAGAAATCTTGCCACACATTGGGATACGAAAAGTGCAAGAAATCTTACCACACATTGGGATAGCACCAGTGGATTTTTGTTCCGTTAATAACGCTCATGTAAGTAAAATCCGCCACACGATTGATATTTGTTCAAATCCTAAGCGATGTAGGAGTCGGATCAACACAATAATACAAGTCTACAACTGGTTTACCGCTCTATACTTTTTGTACTAGTTATGGGAAGCTTCACGAAGAACGGTTATACACTGAGAGATTAATTAAAAAATAATGGACAAGAGCCCAGAACTCAACCCTAGAGACTATCGTGGTAATGGAATGGGGTAGATATCAAGTTATTACAGTATTGAGTGTGTTTAGCAATTGGTGATGGTAATATACGAAGCCGGACAGGACTTTGGTCATACGTATTTAGTGGCTCCGAGCTATAAAAGAGGCCTAGGATAAGATCGGACAGAGCCAATCCGACTATCTCGAACTATAAGGAACCCTCTACGCAAGGTGGGGTGTAGATTAGCGTCAGGTAATCCAGGGTGACGTCAGAGTTGTATTTGAAGATATTTTGGTCATAGATATATTCTTGATTTTAACCAAGCGTGAAGAATTGATCCATCGAACTGGCGTGGGATAGAAATTGTAAGGTTCGAAAGAGAAACCGTACTTGAAAAGCCAACGTTAAAGAAACCCGTTAAGAAAATCAGAGTCAGAATAAAAGCAAGTATTAGGTAAAATGAGAAGAGAACCCGTAGACATTAATCACATAACCATTGAAGCTCGTGAGCAGCCCGTTTTAGCCGTCTCGGAACGAAAAGCAACAAGAGAGGAGGTAATACAGACCAAAAGAAGAGAAAACGCAAACCCATATTCTACAGCATATCTAAACGCCAGCCCAGCTCTTGCTTATGTCTACCAATTGCATCCCCTCCCATTATTTATTCTCCCTCACACTACCACCGCTGGCTCTCCACCAAACGTCTCCACCCCACCTCATTAGCCTCTCGACTGCAGCACTCGGGGTATCCACCGCTGGCCTAACATCGAGATAGAAAACTGGCTCGCCTGTAGGCTCCGGCGGTCCCGAGTAATAATCAATGACATACCGCACCTCCTTACAGATGCCCTCCTTATTGCATCTCTTCACATACCAATCATGGCGATCGAACGGCGGCTCGGGCTCAAATTTCTTCGGATAGGCCCTACTCAGCAACTGCAGCATCTGGGCCTTCGGCGTCAACTCCCCCGGCCGTCCGGTAAACCGCACGAGCTTGGGCTCCTCAATCTCCTTATCACCCCAGTGTGGCCCCAGCATGGCCGACGCCAGACTGCCCTCCTCGCCGCGTCGGCACTGCGCCCAGCCGTGCGCCAGGCCCCGCGAGAACCGCCGCTCCCACTCCACGATCTCCGCCCACGCGCCCTCGTTCAGGAAATTGTGCACGGCCACCATGCTCTCAACGGCGTCCTGCGGCGTGTCCGTGTAGCCCTTGCGCAGCATTGCGTTGTACATCTGCTGCGGGGAAGGGTACTCCCAGAGCCCGCCGTCGCCCTTTGGGATCGTCGACGTTTCGCGCTCGACCGGCAGCGCGACCGTCTGGCCCTCGGCTCGCTTCTGGGAGAGATGCATCGGCATGTTGTTTAGGGGGTTGAGCTTCGAGAAAACAGAGGATTTGCTGGGTTCCGAGGCCGGCGTGGGCACGTCTGGGGGCACATATGGACAAGCTCCTGCGGGTGTCGAGGCGGCTTCTGGCAGGCGCGCTTTGAGGGAGGAAGATGGCTTATGCATTGGGCAGCCGGGCTATCATTCATTAGCAGAGGTTTCCTCAGATAGGTGCGACAACTTACTGGAGGTATAGCATCGGATCGAGGAAGTGGATGGGGGGCTGTTGCTGCTGCTGTCGCCGCTGAGGGTGTGGAATCTGCCCAGAACCAACCCATCTTGAGTGTTAGAAATTGATATTAGGTTGATATGAAGGATTGGAAGTTAAAAGAGATTATTGTAAACGTGGGAGCATCAGAGGGTGGTGCGGAGGTTCTCGGGGAAGACGAAAGGTCGACGTTGGAAGCGAGAACTTTTTGGCGTCGGCCTGCGGCGAAATTTCACTTGCTTTTAAAAGTTCCACTGAACCTAATTTATTTATTGAAGCATGTCTTGAATTATTTACATATTGAGGCAACTCATACCACAGAGTCTGGAGTCGTTTCCCTAAAAAGGTGATTTTGGCACAAAAATATCCCAGCCGTCATAACATCCATTCAGTCTACCCAGCGAATACACAGGCAAAAGCTCTCAGTCAGCCTCCCATGACGTCGCGTTTCTTATCCACCAGTGGCCTTCGCTGCCAATTGACCTGTTCCCCTTGCGCTAAAGATAGCCATAGTACCGAAGCTGCCATAAAAGAGTATCATAGGATATGCCACTAAACCCCTCATTGAACTCATCCTCCCTACGACGCAAAACATCGCTGAGGAGCTCCAAGTACACCACATAATCGCCGCGGATGTAAGAAGGTATCCAAAGAGTGTGTCCATGGGTACGAGTATGCCGACTAGAGAAGTAAGGACTAGTGGAAGGAGACAATAGCCTAGCACAGAGACTGAGCGAGGGAGTGTTAAAGTGGATGAGAAGTGGGAGCTTCCTCGACTATGGTCTTGCGAGGAAGCAGCGTCGGCGGCTGTGAGAGGAGGTGACATTAAGGAAAGAATTACGTGTAACGTGACACTGCCGAGTAAAGCTAGGCCTAAATACAAATAAGTGACTTATCTTCAGAACACTACCAGGTAGTAAATTACCGTAAATATATCCAAAATGTACCTTTCCGGAGAACTGAAAATAATTAGCAGTAGTACCATAAATGACTAGCCTCTTTCAGACAACGACTTACAAGCAGAAAGGTACCGAACAGCAGAAAGAAGAGCACAGGCCCCGCGAGATCTGAATCGTCCATGATATTCTGATCTATTCGAGCAAGAGGGTTTAGTACCGTGAGAGTCTATGAAAAGTTAAGATGTCAGCAAGCTGCTAGCTTCAACTCCCGACAGTGTTTCCCTCTTGGTTGTGTTTAGCGTTCGCAAAATGCTATATATCATATACCTTCGCTTGAATATGCCCGAAATTAACGCCAAGCTCCTCTAACAATGGCGGCTCGCCCTCATAACTATAAAATAATTAGCTAAACTCTCTCATTCCGAATATCATCAACCTACCCTTCTGTTCCAAACGCCGCTACCCACCCGGTCCGTAATCCACCCTGTTCACCCATTCTACCAGATACCGGTTGCCCAAACCCACCGCCATAGTTTGCGCCTCCGTAAGTAGCAGATTGTCCCGCTGCCGGATATGCCTGAAAAGGTGTGGAATGCCCGGAGACCGGCTGATTTCCGTAAGACGAAGGATAGAATTGGAGGTTTTGCGCGCTGCTCCCGTAGGGCTGGTTTTGTGCATAACCATACTGGGCCATTCTGGCCGAGGTTGGAGCGCTATACACTCAAGTGTTCGAGGGAGATTTGTGCGCGGTTGGAGAGGGGAAGATTGAGAAGGGAGGTTTTATTCTACACGTTATGTTACAGTAAAGTAACGGAGGGAAGTTCTGGGTCTGGGTGTACGGGTGGTAGGGGACTGGGTTCGCGTTGGTGTTGAGCGCGATGGGAAACAATTATTAGGTAGATATTTGAAGCTCCGAAATAGACAACGGTGTCAAGATGATCCGAGTCATCATCAGGGGTCCAATCACGTGTAAGAACAGGTAGAATTCCACCACGTATCCAGAACCATTTTGAAAGAACCTAATAAATATAAAATAATTGGTTTTCGTATTTCAGTTCCTTCCTCGCAGCAGATTCTGGAGAAATCCCCTCGGGATGGTTCTCGTGTTTGAAGGCAGTGTGTTCGGAACAGCATTTTTAACCACATATAGAATTCCAAAGAAAATTCACAAAGAAGCCAAGTTTATTTAGCATGGAGTAGGGTATCTTTAGTTTCAAAAGCCGTTCTTAAGAGAGGGGTGTCAATTTCAATACATCCCATGTTATTTTTCTCCAAGTTTCATTATGCTCACTAACCGAAATAGTGGTCCTCGCCCAATTAAAGAGAAGTATCCAAATATGTTCTTAGTATGGCCCAGAACGCCGTGAAGTGTAGTTACACCAATCACACTAAAAAATAGCTTAGCTATTTTTGGTTCTCTAAGAAGGGAAAAGTGTCTAGGCGCACCAGATCTGATAAATGATGTGCTATCATGGCCGAAGAAGCATCGTGATCCACAACACAATATTCATTTCTTCGACATTTCTTACATCTACGGATGTAGAGTTCTTTACACTCGGCACACTACGATACGTTAGCCTATGTTAGAGCTTGGAGTAGTACAAACTTTGAAGGATGTAGATGAGAATCGAGAGTTATAAGGACATACGGTATAGCCGCATCCAAAGCAATCCCGTTTTACACCGATCTGCCACAAATTGTGTCAGCCTGTACCTTTTGGATAGTCCAAAGACATACCTGGCGCGCCAGGACCGCGTTCAAGGTGCTGTTAACTGATAGTCGGCTCGAAGGCCAGCCGGAAAGGCTGTCATCAGGAATCCAACTATTTCGTAACCGCCTCTTGGGTAATTATTATTATCTTTCGCGCGCCAAGGTAGAAATTTATCCCCACGTGCAAGCGCTGCCTGCCCCGGCAATCATTTTCTGACCAGGCACTGATCAATGCAGAGACCCATATGTACCTTGATTTCCTTTTGTTGTCTGAATTCAAGCGCTCCATTTACTTGTTCCATGTACTCCGTTTGTTGTAACTCCGTTCTTGAGGCCGCCGCGGACCCAGCGTAGCACGGCTCATCCCACCATTTGTTACAGCGCTCGCACCAACGGCCACGGAGGCAGTCTTCGCAACGGACGATCAGAGGTAGTGTAGCCGAACCATCAGTGGTGGATGGCATCTGCGCAGCGCGAATGGAAGCCGAGTGCAGGGGTGGCGGGCTTAGAAGTGGGAGGTGAGCAGCCGGGGATTGTCCAAAGTAGGCAGCGCCTTCTTGAACAGAGTAGCAGCTATTACAGCCGGATGGCCCAAGAGCAATAGTGGCGACAGCTGGTTTTAGATATGAGAAAGGATGCGGGACGCCAGTGTTTTGCCCATCATTGATGTATGCGGTCTGTACATCGTGGCGTGGACCTCGACAAAGTACTGCATCGAAGAAAATGATTCCTTCACAAGCTTGGAGAGTTTCAGGCCATTCAGCATGAGGGCGTTTGATGGTGATGCGGCCGGAAGGTTGATACCACTTGTCCTCAGTCCGAGTAAGAGCAGTAGTCAAAGCTTCAGAAGAGCGTTGATTCCACTGGGCGCTAATTTGAGCACCCTGGGAGGATTTAACGCCTTGGGGACCCCCAGGAGGCGATTTCTTCTTCCTCATTGGGGTATGTTCAACCGGAAGAGGCTCTCGGGGACCGAAATAGTACAAGCCTTTAAGCCTTGGGGTATTCTCCGGTCTCGTCGGCCTAACGGCATATTTTAGACACTGGATAAGCTTTTTTTCGTTCAAGTTCTCAACCTCTCTAATGGAGAGGATCCGGACGTTGAACCTGTCCTCCACGATAATCTCCCGCACTAGATCTGCAGGTACGCTCAAGCCGTCAAGCACTAGAGTATGCACATTCCTCAGAAGGCCGCTTCTCCCCAGCTTTGAGAAGATACCTCGGAGCGGACCGGAATAGAACTCGTCTTCGGTAAGGGCTTCATCCGTGCGCTCGCTGCGCCAATTGTTGCCCCCGGAATCAAGGGGAACATAGGGCACGAAGGTAGACTTGACCGTCGACAGGTCTAAGTAACGGAACACTTCGGGTGAGTGATGCACGAGGTGGTGAAACGACGTTGAAGCGGCTGCAAGGGCGTAGAGGGCGGAAATGGGTAGATAGGGCGTGGTCTGGCGCAAAACAAGGGTATTCGATAAAAGATCGAGAAGGGTAGTGTGCATATTACCATCAGGAGATGGAGCCATTCCAGGTAGCAATGCAACCCACCCAGATGCTCATAAAAAAGTGCTGTACGTTAGAAACGGGAACTTTTTTCAAGAGAGTTTAAGAGAAAGCGGCAGATGGCCGCGCATTAGGGACACGTGACAAGTTCTGGGCATTACCAAGATTATAAGACTGGGCCGGGAAGCAAGAGGGATGCAGATTGTTGAGGCGTGCTGGTATGGCTTTTGTTGGATAGTGTGGAGGGCAATGGCGGGGGATACTGACAGCCCACATCCATGCAACGCGCTCGGACGCCGTACTCGGATTTCCCAAAAGGGGCAAGGCCAGAGATCTGGGGAGGCAAGGTTTAGTTATCTCGCCGCCGACGTGGGGGCTTTTTGTCCACATTACTATTACGCATCGAGCTCATCGCCATCGCCTGTGAAGCTTCTGGAAGAGCCGCACGAAATTGTCAGCCACAGCAGGCAACATACCGCATAAACCACGAACACGTCTCTATTTCTTGACTTTTGCTTACATCTTTCGGTTTAATGGTACACTTTTTTTTTTTCCTTTTTCCTTTTAGCTTTCTACATATAGAATCATTTGAAGCATTTGAAGCATGTCGTCAAATCCTATTTCTTTAACATGGTCCTCACAGTTCTCCGTCGCACCGCCATCTAGAGCTTCCTCCTTACCGGGTGACAAAATCCTACTTCCTCCTTCCACACTCGAACAGCTCCTCGCAGCTGCACCAGTCGTCGCTACCGAATCGTCGTCCGGCCCTCACACGACCGCCTTCGATCCGTTCAATCCCTACACTTACGCTGCAGAAAGGCAAGCACGCGCACAACTCCAAGATAGACAGCAACAACTTCCACACCCTCTCATATTCCGGATAGTTAATCCACAGAATGGACGAGTGGTATATGCTGGTATACGGGAGTTCTCTGCAGAAGAAGGCGAGGTCGTCGTGAGCAAGTTCTTGCAGGAATCCCTCGGCCTCGAGGACAGTGAGGGTCACATAACGCCAGAGAGTGTTGGCAGCAATTCCGGTGACCATGATGAGGTCATGGTGAACGGTATTGAGCAGCTGGCGGTCAACGGGAACTCTGTACAAAAACTCACAATCCATGCCAAGCAACTACCAAAGGGAACATACGTCAAGTTACGGCCCTTGGAAGCGGGATACGATCCGGAAGACTGGAAATCACTCCTAGAACAGCACATGCGCGCCAACTTTACAACTCTGACAAATGGCGAAGTGTTAGTGATACACGGAGGACGGGGAGTCGGCGGGAAGAATGAGGAGTTCAGGTTTTTAGTCGATGGTTTCAAGCCGGAAGGCGACGGCATCTGTGTTGTGGATACCGACCTTGAGGTAGACATAGAAGCTTTAAACGAAGAGCAGGCTCGAGAAACACTCAAGAAAATTGCTGCAAAAGCACAAAAGGCACCGGGAACCACAAAAGGGAGCTCGGTTGGCGGGAAGATGGAATTACTGCGTGGACAGGATGGCCAGGTGCTTGGTGGTGAATACGTCGATTACGAAATCTCATCTTGGGATCGGTCTCAGGGACTTGAGATTGAGCTCAGCGGAGTGGACGAAGAGGATGAGATAGACTTCTTCGTTAGTCCGCACTCAGCACAGCAGCGAGCACGCCCGAGAGAAGACGAATATGTCTTCGCAGAATTCTCCAGCAGGTATCCGAAGCGCATCCGATTGCAACCTACGAACGTTGAATTAGAGGAGGCTGAAGCGATATGGGTATCAATTCATGCATATACTCCTAAAAGCCCTGAAAGTGTGGAAACATCGTCTAGTATACCAAAGAAGTTCCGTATACGCGCATTACCATTCGACCCAACCACCGATACTATATCAAAAGACTCAGTTAGCTCGGAATCTTCACACAATCCAGATGAGGTACAGTGCAAGAACTGCAAGCAATGGATCCTTCAACGAACTCTCTTCCTTCACGAGAACTTCTGTCTCCGTAACAATATCCTCTGTCCACAAGGTTGTGGCACCGTGTTCCAAAAGCGCTCTCCTGCATTTCAAAACCATTGGCATTGCCCTCACGACACCTTCCACGGCAACACACCTCTCAGCCACGCAAAGCACGACTCCATCTTCCACACCCCTCAAACCTGCCCGTCCTGCGACCTCGAATTCCCCTCCATCCCAACCCTCGCCCAACACCGTACAAGCACCTGTCCCGGTAAGCTGATCCTCTGCCGCTTCTGTCACCTCCAAGTCCCCCAAGAAGGCGACCCGCTCAACCCAACCCCGGAGCTCTTCCTCTCAGGCCTAACCCCGCACGAGCTCGCCGACGGCGCGCGCACCACCGAATGCCACCTCTGCAACGCCATCGTGCGGCTGCGCGACATGGCCACGCACCTCAAGTACCACGACTTGGAGCGGCTCTCGCGGCGGCGGCCGCGGCTCTGCCGCAACGCCAACTGCGGCCGCACGCAGGACGGCGCAGGCAAGAACGGCGACACGCGCGCCGGCACCCGCATGAGCCAGGGCCCCGGGAACGATGTCGGCCTGTGCAGCGTCTGCTTTGGCCCGCTGTACGTCAGCCTGTACGACCCGGAGGGCAAGGCGCTGAGGCGGCGTGTAGAGAGACGCTATCTTTCGCAGCTGCTGACCGGGTGCGGGAAGAAGTGGTGCGTGAATGAGTTCTGCAGGACCGGGCGCGCGAATAAGGGCGGAGATGGGAAAGCTGTTTCGACGAAGGAAGCGCTGCCGCTAGTGAAGCCGTGGTTGGAGGGACTGGCGGGTAAGGGGTATGATACCCCGTTGCATTTCTGTGTGAATGAGGCGAGCCAGAAACGGAGAGTGCTGGCGGAGTTGTTGGCGGCTGAGAAAGGGTTGGGTGGG
>Ga0307515_10016889_pt1 | contig 13340 bp, 11 predicted proteins | sample 17_EM_MG_FD_194513 | JGI IMG/M metagenome (GOLD analysis project Ga0307515, IMG submission 194513) | Populus trichocarpa ectomycorrhiza microbial communities from riparian zone in the Pacific Northwest, United States - 17_EM | ecosystem: Host-associated > Plants > Roots > Unclassified | place...
ATCCGAGTACGCACTGCAACAAATTGTCGAATCATTCGGCAACCTTCTCTTCAGTTTGGAAGAGCAGGGTTTACGCCACACTTATCGAGTGGTGTATCGTTTTTGCGAACTCGAGAATATCGACTACCTGGTGGTGAGATATCTTCGCACCGCCTTGTTACCATTTGAGGAGTTTTCCGAGGAGTAGTAGTTCAACGCGGAACTACTATCTATGGATATCAAGGAGACGGTCTTTGGCGCCGTTACAGATTCGGTCGCTCTTGCAGTGAGGCGCAAGAGGTTGAGTCCTAGGATAAGACGAGGAAAGAAAGAGAATCTTAGATAGGCAGTTGTACTTAATTTAATAATTTATTGTATTGATTATTGGGATTAAGAACCCCCGTAACAAAGTATATCAATAATTCTAGCCTAGTATATATATTAATACAGATTTTTAAACAGGAATTGAAGTACAATGTGCATTGGTTTGAAGTTGTATACCAATCTCCATGTCATTCAAATTCTTTTACATGTTTGTGGACTGCTTTAATGCTAGGCCAAGTAACTATTGATACCCTTTGTACATTCTTGGATGTATCATAAATCTCTGGCCATTGGAGAGGTGAACTGCAGATACAATGCAATTGATTGTATAGGATAGTCATGCATCAGAGCAGCTGAGTCATCTGTGCAATTCTGGTGAGTACTTTAAATTGAATTGTGTATTCTTCTGACAGTGGTCAACAGAGGCATAAAAATATTTCATCTAGTATATTTATCGAATTGAGATTTAAATAGTATATGATAATAATAATGATTTCGTACAGCATATTGTGTTATATATTCTCTATATATATGTATATGTAGATGTATACACAGTTGGATATAGCTGCAAACAGTAGTGAAGTAAAGGTTTAGATGTGCCTAAACATGGTGATGGTTTGAACTTGAAGATGTACTTGGTGATAGTAATTAAGCAAACTTAGAGATGGTATTCAAGTGAAGTTAGCAGTAGTCTGAGAGATCAGGATTGAGTAAGTTTGGACATTTACTAGAAAGCAGCAATTAGGTAAACTTGAATGTCATAATTAGGTAAACTGAGAAATTCACATAGAAGCTGTAATTGACAGAGTTTGAAGCTAGCTTTGGAGGCTGTGATTAATAGAGCTTGGAGCTACCCTTGGAGTCTGTAATCAAGAAATCTTATAAATGGATTTGAAGTCAGTGATAGTACAAACTTGCCACTGGTGACTGAGTGTTCGTAGAGTTGCACTTGGAGGAGAGGATTAAAATAGAAAGGAAATAACCATGGCGGCTGAGATCATTTAAATGTGTGTGCTGCAATTGCACCATCAGAATATAGACTGTTGTGCCATGTCCATTGTGCTGAATCTCTCTCTATTGACCTAAACTCACTGACTGACTCTCTAAGACTAATTGACATGAATACAATAACTAATAAGCATGAGGCTCAGCCACGAATAACTCTAAACCAACCCACATGATAACTGAACTCAAATACATCCGCATACTCCTCCAGTGCAGTAACACAACTGTCAGTGCACAACTCTAAAGAAAATACAGATAGAGCTTTGCATGAAGCACCTCCCAAATGACACCAAGCCCAGAATACCTCCCAAACATTGAACTGTGCCTGGAGCTCCTCTGAAGCAATCAACCATGCCTGGAACTCCTCTGAAACAATCATCCCCATGGTTGAGATCTCCTTCTTGCAACTCTCACATCCAGCCATTTCACATCCAGTCGGAATTACCCTCCAAACAGGCATACCATGACTACAAGCCTTCCTCGACCTCGACCTCGAGCATTGCCATCTGCTGGCAATATGTGATATATCTTCATTCTGTAACCATTGACTGGAACAATATGCAACCCCCAATCCATCTGCTGTGATTGTGACAAAGAGTTGTATGCTCCTGCGACATTCAAGGCGTTTCTCACAACAATCATATGTTTTTATCCTCCTGGTGACTGATGCCTAAGTTGTACCTTACTGCGCATCGTGGCCTTGCCTGCTTTCCTGCCCGCAAAGTCACAAATCTCCAACTCATCTCTCTTGCTATACTCAGTGTACCATTCGATCCTTTGTTCATCTCCACAAATGTGTGAGGTGGTGGCACAGTCTAAGTACCTTCTCATCATTGATGGGGCATTACTGCCGGTAGTTGTCATCGAATTGTCCTTAATAGATATTGTTGTTGTCTCTGCAGCTGCAGCTGTCTCTGTTGCTGTGAGTGCTGCACTCTGCACCACTGCAGTGCTTGGACACTACCACACAATGTACCCCACCTTATGGCATCTGTAGCATTCTTGAGTCTGCCTGGGGTGTTGGTTCTCACTCTCTGAATTTCTACCATGACGCTCACTATCGGTATTTCCTGTCGTGTAGGACTTCCGAGACTGCTTCTGTGTATCACTCTTCATCTGCAGCTTTGAGAATATGGCTGGCACATGCAACTCTTCTTCCGATGGTGTCTGTGCTTCGTGTGCTCTCAACTTTGGGACTGTCTCCTCCTGGGAGTTCGCCACGGTGTTGATCTTGTCGTACATTAACTTGGTGAAAACCCTCCAATCATCATCCTTTGGTATACCCGGTATCAGGTAGTAGCTGTGTTTGCTCTTTGGCAATGTACAAGTCGAATTCTCCGCCCAGAGGTTGGAGTTGTTCACATACCCCTCAATCTTCCATGCAAATTCCTGCACATTGTCGCATTTCCTCAACTTCCCAGCTGACATTTGGTCTCACAAAGCCCAAACATTTATCTTCACCTTTGACTTGTAGTCCTCAGTCAGCTGAACCCACAGCACATTTGGGTCTGTCTGAACGCAATACTACTGCTGCAGTGACCTCTCTATCATGAGCAGAATAGTTGACCATCCGATTGAATGTTGCTTCTTCCATGCTTGAAACTCTGTCCCTTCCTTCGTGTCTGGGGCTTGCCGGGAAAAAATCATTTCCCTGTGTCCAATTTACCGTAAGCTATATAACCTGCAGTAGTCTCCTGTAACAGCCATGATGGCGCATAATAGAATTCCGCCCAGAGCAACTATACATAATGTGGATAATAAACGTGGATTATAAGGTAAGCTTACAGTAGTAATTCTACCTTACCCCTTTAGTGTGGTGTAGTAACTAAGTACTCTCGAGGTGATAGCGAGAGTGTTTGTGCACAACATGGTGTAATCAAGTAGGCTGGATCCGCACTATGGATAATTTGGCAGAGGCTACTTGTGCAATAGCATTGTCTAGTCAGAACTCACGGTTGGTTGTTAGAGTAGTCGGCATGATCTCGTCAGAGGCACCACATGCTGTCGCCCTGGTCTTGTCAGAGCACATTGTCAGCTGTCAGAGTCCGCACGTATAGTCGCCGTGAGCATGTCAGAGGCTTCTAATGCTATTGCCCTGGCGTTGTCAGAGCCCACCATCAGTTGTGAGAGTCCGCACATACAGTCGCCATGTTCATGTCAGGGGCTTCTAATGCTATCACCCTGGTCTTGTCAGAGCCCACCGTCAGTTGTAAGATTCCACACCTATAGTTGCCGTGATCATGTCAGAGGCTTCTTATGCTATCACCGTGGTCATGTCAGAGCCCATTGCCAGCTGTCAGTGTCCGCACGTATACTCGGCGAGATCATTGTCAGGACTCACGGTCGATTATCGGAATCTAGACATGTGTTTCACCGATTGCCATTCGAATTGTGATTTTAGAACCATCTACGCGTGGAATGAATTTAGTCAGTTCTCCATCCATTGTATTCCAATAATATAGGATCAAAGTAATATATAGTATATGCATGAGCAGTTCCACGTCCTCATTGTCGGTTACCATCTCTGGATCTGACATTGTGTGGCAGCAGGTGTTTTCCGATCACAACCATCGATTGTGTCGATCCTGTCCGTATGTATAGCCAAGATCTTGTTTTGCATCTCTGATGGGATACTTTCCAATTGTCCGAATTGATCAGAATATGGACCTAACAAAATGTCAGATATGTGCATCCAAAATGGTGTTCTGCATACTCTTGTATGTATCCGCTTCAAATACCACACGGAGGAAACTGCCACCAGCCCAGTTGTCCAAGGAATACTCTACTGCAGTTGTAGCAGGCAACAAACACTCTGCTGTCACCTCATCAGTGAACTGGGATGTATATGGCCATCGTGTGAAATTACGCCTTGAGTTCTCAAGGATGATTTTTGCCATCACGCCCGATATCGAAAAATGCAGAAACATCTTTTCCAGTATCTGAGTCGATTGTCAGGACATTAATAGAATCAATGGTGTTCAGTCATACTTCACTCTCACAGTCTGAAGGATGATACCGGTAGGTGCAAGGAGAGATTAGCCTTACTACTAGCTTATGGCGGTCATCATTTGAAAGGGTCCAAAAGCTAGTGGGATATTGATTGGGAGCAACATCACAAGCCCATTTGGCGAAGAGCACTCATGCAGCTTCCTGGTGATCGGTGAGCTTGGTTGTCACTCCTGCTTAACACGGCTTGAAACATGCGAATATTTACTCTGTGGATGGCTGCTATTGAGACGTCACACTTCTTCATTGCCGTACTTAGAAATTCATGCGCTTCCTTGGATCATTACTTGGTCAGTTTGTCAACATCGACTGGGTAGGGGTCCTTGCTAAGGATTCTGCAAAAGAATACATCTCGGACAATGTCCCACCAATCATTTGGCACCCCGATGTCACTCACCTTACGCATTTGCCAGCCGTCTGTCTCGATGGGGGATCTATTCCGGCTTTGCATCTAGGTGTCACCTAAGTCAGAGAGGTTTCTCAAAGTCAAAACCAATAAGGAAATGTTGCTCTTACCTGCTCAGCACAGTGCTCATGGTTCCCAGGAGGATTGTGACTGGGTGATTGCAATGACTTTGTATTGTGAGCTAGAGAGTTTAATGTTGAACGCAGGTGTGGTTATTACCCCCCCCTGGGTTGCCAGGAGAAATTGTAATTGATTGTGCCTAGGTATTGTCAGTCAATGCGGGGGTGGACATTTCTGCATCTACTTGCCCGCTGCTGGTTGTCGGACGACCTAGGTGTTCACAACTAGACATAGTCAGTCGAAAGCAGGGATGGTGATTTCAGCTCCTACTAACCTGTCGCTGACTGCTGGAAGAACTAGGTGTTCGCACCTAGAAATTGTCAACCAGACACAAATGTCAAGCTGGATATATCAATACCCCTGCATCGGTGTTCAAACTGGAAGAATGACAACAGTGACTCACTCTGCAGGCTCTCCAAAGTGGGGATCGCGGTTCATCATCCTCGTCATCGCAATCAATCATCTGATTGCCTTCCGAGCTCTCGTTACTGACAATATCGCCCCCAGATATGTGCCGTTGTGGGCTATTTCCATTGGAGTGAGTCTCACGGATACTGGCGCAGGAGTTTTGATCATCATTATTGCTGCTGCTGCCCTGGGACCTGCCACTGGGATTTTGATCAGTGCGGCCACTGCTGCCTCCGGATTGTCTAGAACGGTTGTGGGTGCTGCTGCCAGATCTGGTTTTGTTTGATATTTTGTGCATTGTATGGTCCTCTGCATGTTTGGGTTAGGTGTATCGGCTTTGCATGTACATGGAATCCACTGCTCGTCACCGTTTATTATGTAGTGCATTTCTATTTCTGGTCACCTGACAACAACCTTGTCAGAGTGGATAATAGACCAAATAATATTGGTTTCCGTGTCAGAGTTATCGTCCATGTGAAATTCAAACTTATGCTGTAAACGTGTCAGAATCAAGTTCTCAGTCACAGTCGAGATTATACCATATACATTGGGTCTTCTGTGTCAGAGGTGAAGAAATTACAGTATAGACAAGGTTGCTTCCGGTGTCTGAGTAGGGTAGCTGTCAGTTAGGGTGATTGTCAGAGTTAGGGTGATTGTCAGAGTTAGGGTGATTGTCAGAGTTAGGGTGATGGTCAGAGGTACTAGGGTGATTGTCAGAGTTAGGGTGATTATCAGTTAGGGTGATTGTCAGCGCTAGGGCAATTGTCAGAGTCGAAGTCATGCCATATACATTGTGTCTCCAAAGTCAAAGTTGAAGTAATGCCATATTATAGGTGGGGTTGCTTCCCATATCAGAGTAGGGTGGTTGTAAGAGTTATGGAAAGTGTCAGAGTTAAGGTAATTGTCAGAGTCAAAGTTACACCGTATACATTGGGTTCTCCACGATCAAAGTTGAAGTAATGCCGTATTATAGGTGGGGTTGCTTCCTGTATCAGAGTTGGGTGGTTGTCAGAGTTAGGGAAATTGTCAGAGTTAGGGAAAGTGTCAGAGTTAGGGAAATTGTCAGTTAGGGAAATTGTCAGAGTTATACCATATACATTGGGTCTCCCATGTCATAGTCAATGTTATACTGGACATTCCCATGTTTAGAGTAAGTTTTATAGGTTCCATAAGTAAGAATTGATATTTTACCACTTTGTTCAGTTTCAGTAATCTGCCAATCTTCCCGACTATATTCTTGCCCACAAACCCCTATGTTGGGCCACAGTATGAGACCCTTCTCCTGCAACCACTCTGGGATCTCGCTCTGAAAATCCCACCACACAGTTGGATCTTGATACGGCACAGTATGGTCTGCACCGCTATGCGAGTCAAAGGGGCAGAAACAGTCATGAATGGTGTGCTCTTGCAAGTCCAGCCAGATCTCTCCACCGGTGCTCCATGGGCAATGGACGCTGACCCGACCTGAAGGTGAACAACCTGAAGGCGTTATAATTCGAATGGTGAATTGAAAGTAGAACCGCATCACGACACTGCACATGATTAGATGTCAATGGCCCTTGCGATGCAGCTCTCCAATGTACGGGAGTCGAAAGCTAAGAACTTTCAGGATGCAACTTACCTGGTTAAGTGTTGGACAACTCATAACCTTACGCATAGTAGTTCGTGCTGGATAGTGGTTAGGCCGCCATATTCCTTCAAAGGCAGCTGAGAAAGCTATGGTTGGACCCTGAGGGCGACTCTTATGCCATATCCGGTTAGTGACCGCTAGTTTTCCTGGATTCAAATTAGAGTAAGTAGTTAGTGTTTGCCATACAAAATTGGCACTGTGCTTGTTAGACAAGTAGGATGTGCTTGTCCAAGCAACCTATCAGAACAACCTGTCAGAGCAACCTTGTCAGAGCGACCTTTTCAGAGCGACCTTGTCAGAGCGTCCTGTCTGTGCAACCTTGTCAGAGCTGAGTTGTGCTTGATTGGCATATTTTACTCACAACTGGGCCATGCGATTGAAATGGATGAATCAATGACATTGAACAATTGTAGTTTACTGTGTGGCACGGGGATTGTTTAGATGAATCAAACTCACGGACCCATTGTCATTCCCTGCGTGGTGCCTCTGCTGATCTTGGCAACTTTATGTCGGCAGTGTGTAGTATATACATAGATTGTGGAGTACTGTGATACCGCTATCAGGCAATAGAATTCATACTCTCGTATGGCATAGAATTCCATTCTCCACCAATGACATCATCTACCTAACTACCCTACATTGCCTGCTACAACTGGCCGCTTGTTCCGAAGCCTCGAATGTTGCCAGTCAGACGATCATATATCGGTTGACGAGACGAAGAGAGCGGTGGATACTCCACATATCGACTTGGCAGCAAAGCACATCCTACCCGTGCCAAGTCAAATTCGTATTCGAACGCATTAGAGCATCTCCCTTCGGTTGTGTGAGTGATTCTCATATCACTGAAGTGCATACACACCAAAGACCAACTTGAGACTACAACCGGGTGGCAAGGATATCTCATTGGATAGGACTATTGTGCTTCCACACTGCATATATATTTTGTTCCCATCTATGTGACTTTGGGGGTTAGTCTTCACTTTCTTTGATATTAAGGGATTTCAGCATAGTTTGACATTGTGGTGTCCCTTCAATATCTTTCTAGCAAGTACCGAAACCATCATTTATTGTAGTGTTGTGTGTAGAGTACTTGCTAGGCGATATGCTTAAAGAGCGCGTACTAATAGAGATTTCGCATTGTTAAATGATGAAGACATTTTCTCCACTGAGCATGGTCATGGCAACCTCTTCGGATAGTTGCTGTCAGAGTTGTTGTCAGATTGTTGTCAGAGTTGTTGACAGCGTGCTTCTGTCCGAGTGGCTGCTGACAGAGTGGCTGCTGTCAGAGCGGCTGCTGTCAAAGTCGCAGTCAGGCTGGTCAGCAGTCAAAGTCAGTGACTAAGTTACACAATTCATCGGTACTAGTCAGTTATACAGCTCGAAACCTTCAACCAGACAACCATGAGATAACCCAAAAGCGACCCCAAACCCAGCTGAGCGAACCCGGAAACCTAAACAGAGACGAAAACTGTGAACCTTAATGTGAGATCCCAAACCCAAGAACCAACCCAGAAGGAAAAAAAGAGCAGACCCAAAAGTGGAAAATATGGAAAAATCACAAATTAACCAATGTCCATTACATCTTTATATTGACCAATCACAGCAGACCAGAGTGCCAGTGGAGAAATCTTTCCAATCGAGGTATCATGGACTTGATCAGCATCGAGATCAAGTGTTACGGGGTTGCTTTAACCTAAGTAACTGTACTTCCAAGTATCCACAGATACCTAAGTAAGTACAAGGTAACAATGCCATAGTTCATATTATAATTCTTTTGTGTATCTCCAGACAAAGTGTATTAGAAGTCTGTATAAATCGTATACACACAAGGAACAAATATATATAATCGTCTCTGTTAAGTATATATGAAAATAGGAATCTAAGCGATCTTTATGGATTCGTTGGTATAATAAATCTTCATGATTAATTAATAGTGTCAAGTGTATTCTTATGATTAATCTCGATGATTAACTAATACTGCAACATGTATTCGTATACTTAATCTCAATGATTAAGTAATGGTCGTAAGTATAGATGTATAAATACTATCTGTGAATAATATCATTGCAGTAATATTTTGCCGAATGATAGTGCAATCTAATCTGACATGTATCTTCAATATCTCTCTTCTCGATTCCTCGATAAATCAGGTGATCAGATACTATCGGCAATAGTAAGTCTGACCATAATCTCCCGGACTATCTTCCTGGATGAATCTGGCGTTCAGATACTATCGGCAATATTAGGTCTAAGCGTAATCTCCTTCAATATCTTCCTTGATATATCTGGTGTTCAGATACTATTGGCAATATTACGTCTAAGCGTAATCTCCCTCGATATTCAGGTCCTCCTAACCTGGACCTAAAGCAGAATCAAAAGTCATATGTCCACGTTTAATGGTAGCTCTGAGATTTTGCAACTGCTGCTTACTTCGACCAGGAAATCACTTACTGAGTTCCTTATTCATAAGGCTAACTGGTTTCACAACTTTACCAAATCTCGTCCTTCGGATTGCTGGATAGGTATTTTGTATTTCGACTGAATTGCCTATTTCTGAATGCATTGATAAACTCGAACCAGAATCCAACTGTAATTCTGGAATATCAACCTCCGGGATTATAGCCTTTCCGGATGATCTTTCTGGTAATGGAGTTACCAGAAGGTTTCAAACGCAGTCTGAAGGATATATCTTATAATGGTGGTAGTATATCAGTATCTCGCTAAACTGAATTATACTTGCTAACCACCATATGGACTGCATCAGCAACAACTCAAGTTTCTGTCAGAAACACCCGGGTGTTCCGGACGGCTCTGATGGCTCTGACAGAACATCCTACCCTCTGACAGAGAATTGGACGCTACCCGTCGCCCAGGCGACATGTCGCGTTGCCTGCATACTCCTTTACTTTGTGGTGACATTTACGCACCATCCGAGGGACACGTGTGTTTCACTCTTCGCAGGGGCTGCAGTTATGCTGAAGCCATTTACACAACGCCTGGTGATGTTAAATCATAGCTACTACTTATCGTTCGACAATTTTCAAAACTTATGCATTCAATTTGTATTTTCATCTATGTATCTATGTATCTATATAGCTACCCATCTACACATGGTATATCTGGACTGGCAGCACGCGGTGATTGAGAGCAATTCAAGGTGCGCCTGGAGATGATGATCGGGTGAACTCAGAGATACACTCCAAGGCTGTGGTCGAGCGAGTTTGGACATGCACTTGGAGGCCGAGATCGAGTGAACTCAGATATCACTCTGAGCCGTGATCGAGCAAGTCACTTGGAGGCCGAGATGGGGTGAGCTCAGAGATGCTCTCTGAGGCCGAGATTGAGTGAACTCATAGATGCACGTGCAGGCCGTGAAGGAGCGAGTGTGGAGATGCACTTTGCGGCCGTGATGGAGGGAGTTTGGAGATGCACTTGTGAAGGCCATGATCGACTGAACTTAGGGATGCACTCCGAGGCTGGTATCGAGCGAGTTTGGAGATGCACTTGCAGGCTTTGATCGACTGAGATTGGAGGTGGTCGATTTGCAGACTGTCGATGGGAGGCGCGCTGGGTACTTATGGGACTCTGTTGATCAGTTAGTCAACTCGAAACCGTGGGAATGTGACGATGTGACTTTACCTTTGCAGCTCGTATGGAGAGCTGGCTGGTGGCAGTTGATCTGTAGGGAGGTACGCCGGAAGCTTAAGCTACATTCAGGGGTCAACTCATAATCGTGAGAATGGAGGGATGACAGACAATCTTACGTATTTTCTGCACTCGGTGTATGCTGCAATCAATTTAATGCTGTACTCGGTGTTAACTCTTGATCATGGCATGGAGAGATAGAGAGGGATGACTCAACTTTGTGTTCTGTGATGATGGTAGTGGTGTGGATGAGAAAGAGAGAGATGGGGGATGAAGATGAGAACGATATGGAGGATATGAGTGGACCAGAGACATCAAGGGTACAACTTGCCCAATTGGGTTTGGAAGACCTTGTATTGGTGATATCACCCGCCGGATAGGGACTCGTACCTGGCGTATCCGGGATGGTAAATTGACTTGCACACGAAATTCTCTTAAGTCTCAGTTTCTCATGATGATTTCCCCCATCTCCTCTGATCTCTCTCTTTCTTGTGATCAACTCTACCATCACCTAAGAACACAAAGTTAAGTCATCCCTCTCTATCTCTCCATGCCATGATCATGACTTAACACCCAGTACAGCATAAATCAAGTACAGCATTATCCCAAAATCGACAGTGTCCCGCTCCCAGCCAGTTTCCAATCTCTCCGCGGATGTTGCTGTACTCAATACTCTACATTCCCACAATTGCAAGTTGACCAATGAATAGAGTCTCAGCTGCCGTCGCGCCTCCCTCCAAATCGACCGCTTCCAAGTACTCCTCCACAAGTGCATATCTATACTGGCTCGATCACGGCCTCCCAGTGCATCGCTGAGTTCAATCAATCCCGGTCTCCAATTGCATATCCAAACTCGCTCGATCACGACCTCAATGTGCATATCTGGGTTCACTCAATCTCGGCCACCAACTGCATCTCCAAACTTGCTCAATCACAGCCTCGGAGTGTATCTCTGAGTTCACTCAATCTCGGCCTCCAAGTGTATCTTTCAACTCGCACAATGACATTCTCCAAGTACATCGTTATTGAGCGAGGGGGGGTGTACAGAGATACAGGGGTAACGGAGGTGGACTGAGCGTCGGGGAGTACATATTCAGGAGACCCCGGGGTAGATATACATCAACTCATTTTCATCTCATTGTATCATACAACGAAAATACACACTCAATCCTTCCCAACTTTTGGTCTCTCTCGCTCTTTCCGAGATGACGTGGATCCACACCATTGCGTGGATTCTCACGGCCGGGTAGTATGATATCTTCTCACTTTCTTCCTAGGCTCCTCGACCTAGAACCGATCCAGATGCTCCTCCGATTATGCTCGACTACCATCTCTGGCCAGATTGACCGTACATATACATATAGAGATACTTAAATAATGCATGCCTTATTATGAGGTAGCAAATCTTGTGACTGTAACAGAGACAAATATGATAGACGAAATGCCTTGTGCTTATGGAACACTGCGTGTGGCTTCCAGACCGATTTACTCTTTGCTGATGTGCCCAATGAACCCATTCCAAAGTATAGCATCAGCAAAAAACATTTCCATCTGGGCGGAATGGCTCCGTCAGAGTGGACGCGCTCAGTCAGAGCGGTCAGAGCCACGCTGGTGGCAGACTACACCGCGCCCAGGACCAAAACGACGCGTCGCGTTGCATATCGCCCTCCAATCGCAGTTTCGCCATTTCCACAGGCTCTGTCGGTATCTTATTGTAAACGAAAACTGTGGCGTTGTGGCCCACTGTGACCATATGTCGGAATGGGTTCATTGGCATCAGCAAAAAATATTTCCGTCCGGGCGGAATGGCTCCGTCAGAGCGGATGCGCTCCGTCAGAGCCGTCAGAGACACCCTGGTGGCGGATTACTCCGCGCCCACCCTCAATACCACACGTCGGGTTGCATATCGCCCTCCGATCGCTGTTTCACCGTTTCTTCTTGCTCTGTCAGTCTCCTATTTTAAACGAACGCTCTGGCGTTGTGGCCTACTGTGACCATGCGTCGGAATGGGTTAATTGGGTACGCACTTGCATCGGGAGTGCAATGCGATGGGTGACGCTGCAAAAATCTCTCGTCGCGTTCCTTCTACCTGCGCGCAAAATGCAATTCTCTCTTTACTAATTATACACATCATTCCAAGTCGCCAGATCTATGTGGCTATTGACAATCCATCGCTCGTTCCGTCCGTCTCCTGTCTTAGTACTAGTCGCTATCTCTGGAATTATGTGCGCGCAGCCGACGATGTTTCCCACGCTGAAACCTTACAAAGCAACTGCTGCCGGTGCTTTTCTCACTTGTACAAATTTTGAGACGGGATCCAAGTTACCCAAGTTTTCCGGTATTGTGGTGACCGCCATGGCTAACCAGTACTCAACGAAAGCTCCATCCTCGTTTTGGAGGTTGATTTTGAATAGTCGTTGCAGTTGTCACGGGAGACGCCCATTCAGCGCGCCGTAACACCTCCCCGGGCTTTGCTTTACCCACACCCAGTCGTTTCGTCGATCCCCTCCGCGCCAGCTCTGGCTTCCTGTGCATCGACACATCTGAGATATGGGTTCACCATCTAAACCCTCAACTTGAACTTAATACCATGGTAAATACAGAGCTCCATTGCATGCAGTTGTTCATCCGATATATACGTCTTGTTACGACTCTTATGCGTTATAAACTCCCGCATGCCGCTGTATATTACCGCGCGGTGCGTTGCGTCTTGCGTATTGTCGAGTAATGCTCTGAAGTCTTTGATCATAGCGTCAGGATGCTTTCCATCACGGCGGTTTTGGGGTCCCATGAATTCGGGCTTCGCATATGACTGGG
>Ga0307515_10016890_pt1 | contig 13339 bp, 16 predicted proteins | sample 17_EM_MG_FD_194513 | JGI IMG/M metagenome (GOLD analysis project Ga0307515, IMG submission 194513) | Populus trichocarpa ectomycorrhiza microbial communities from riparian zone in the Pacific Northwest, United States - 17_EM | ecosystem: Host-associated > Plants > Roots > Unclassified | place...
AAACCGGACGTTTGCATCTGCACACATTTGGCACGCCAGGTGCCATTGTCAAGCCGAAAGAGCGGCTGAAGGTGTGCTTCTTCGTGGGGTACAAGTACGAAGGTGGCAGCTACCAAGTTTGGGAACCAAAAGTGAGTTGTTGTAGGGTCCAGGGATGGCTTGCCCTGGTGAGTCGCACTAACAGCATGATGACACAAACAAGCCAGTCGTACAGCATCCACCCGACTAAGTCATTGAACCATTGGCACCTCCAACACCGCCAACTGTACCCAGGCAAACCTCACCACCCACAGAGGTCACCACTGACTGTGGACTGACACCAACACCCCACCAATGCGCATCACCATACGCCTACCAGGGCGCTTGATGGGTAGGTCGCGCGTCAGGGCCGCGATGACGAACCCATGACGTCTCGCTGTGCCAGATTACCCAGAGAGGTCGACGCGTTTTGGCCTCACGCGCAATAGAGGATTGGGTGGTGGTAACACCAAGCTCATTTCGGATGAAGCAGGGCACCCTCAAATCACTTTCTCAGCCGGTTTACCAGGCAGAATCCAGTTCTCACAGCTGCCCAACCCCTGCAGCTTGCGCGAGGCGATGGATGGAAGGATGCTATGGACTGCGAGATGGCGAATCTCGAGTCGCATGATGTCTACAAGCTCGTGCCGCACGTGCCCGGCTACATTTGGGCTGGGTTCTCCACCGAAAGTTCAAGACCAGTGTTTTCGAAAAGAATAAGGAACGACTTGTTGCTCAGGGTAATCACCAACATCCTGGTATCGACTACAGCGAGTCTTTCTTGCCCATTATGTGCCTCGAATCCTCCGCACCATCCTCCCTCTCGCAACGATCCGCGGGCTCAACATCATCCAGTTCGATATCACGTCAGCCTACCTACATGGGAACTTTCAAGGAGGATGTATATATGGAGCAGAGGGCTACATCGCTCCCGGAATGGAGGATTGTGTAAGATAATCGACTTGTATTTTTCACTTAACGTCTGGTACTCCTGAGTGCAATCGAAATCCCGTTATATTTCGAGACCGAGTAAACTAAGAGTAGGTGGTAGACGAGTGTGTGATGTGCGGGCCACTGAATTGTACGTCCAAAGGTATTTCGTGGTCAAAATGTCAAAAAAGCCAATGGAATTCCTTGAGCATACCGTGGGAGTGAAGTGCGCAGCACACTGACTGACTTGAGGGAACATTCCATGCGCGGTCAGTGCGCTGCGCAACTTGAGTTGCACAGACCGCGCAGACCACTGAATTTCTCTGCGCGAAATTTTCACAATGGGTTCACATAGGTTATAATACTCATTGATGATGATGCCCCAGCCCTCTGTGTTGAGCACGTTCCATTCTGTGCCACCGGTATGGCCGCGCGAACGCCGTAGGTGAGGATGATTGCACGTCTGGTTCCTCTGAAGGAAGAGATCAGGAACCATGCAAGAACCAATTCAACATGCGAACGTATCTCGTAGAAGCAAGAACACTCTTCAATGCCCCACCCTCGTCATCATGGAGAGGATCGGTGTAGATCCAGATGTGTGTAGTCTCTGGGCCGTTGGGAGTCCCGTCGTCATTGCTTTGGGAGGGCTTGTGGGTGGGTGTGCGCCATTGGCGGATACCAAGGACAAGACCAAGTATAGTACTGTATAATGTGTGGCGTGTTCATTGAGAACGTCGACGTGCCCCAGGGCATGCTCGTTGGGGTGACAGTGGTGAACAAGAACGATATCCCTATCCAGTATGGAAAGGTCGCGCTAGACAAGTTCGGCGCAGTGCGGTCGCACGTGGACAGAATCGGAACGATTATGGGATGGGAGATCAAGCAGCGTTTCCGCCTCAATCTTGAAGGCGGTTCGAAGGTGCATGTGGTAAGGAACATGATCGATCCAAAAGAGCCACCAAGTGTCGAGACCTCCACTTGGAACTTAAAAAAGTCGCCAAAGGTGACAGCTCATATGATTTGAGAGCACTTCCCACAGAAACAGAACGACAAACGGGATGTATTCTGAGTGTATACACAGCTACTGTGGGGGTTTACCACACATCTAACTGTAATTAAGCCTTTCCGATGTAGAGAAGCACCTGTAATTCTGTGAACACGTGATCATTAATTCGATTTAAAGGGTATGCAAAAGAGTCCATCACCAACAAGAGCTCTTAGACGGGCACCTGATTTCACTCGAGACGAAGAAGGACATGCCACCAGGAACAGTGGTATTACGCTGAAGGTCTCAACCCTCAAAGTGAGATAGTATAATATTATCGTCGTGCGCCAGCGATCGCCACCGAAATTTCACACAGCATCGACTAATTGGAGTATTTCTGGAATTTTAACTGGTCAAAAGGGTTGTGCAATGATACGTGCAGTCGTAACTGTGAGATCGGGAGACCTACCACACAATTCCAATGCCGAGCGCGCATGTCCCACCACTCTGCGCGCGGAAGAAATTCGGCGTCATAGTAAAGATGAAGGTTTAGACCAGGGAGCAACTGAGCGCTCCTCAAAGTCTCATGTGCACCTCTGTATGACCTCGGCCTCCCGGGCCGCAGGTCGCGGGGATGTAGCGAGTCTCGCAGACCAGGAAATAGATTGAGGTCAGTTCTCTGCTGGCAACAAGCCGCTACTAGGTTAGACTCTATAATAAGCATATGCCACGAGACAGGCAGCGTGGTAGGCGAGTTGACGATTCATTCAGAGCCTGAGTTTACCTACTGGTCTGCGCTCTCTCGGTCTGTCCTTCCACGCCGAAGACCACCCCATTTCTTGTCCGCTTTCCAACCATTCAGCCTCGCAGAAAAGGCGCGAGTCAAGGGTGTAAGACTAATCTAGAATGAGACGAGCCTCCAGAAGGATCAATCTCGCCTCAACTGTTCAGTCGTGTAATCAAGCCATAAATCGTGTGTTTGGCACGTTTGGTGTCTTCCAAACAAGGCAAGGCATCCGCCTTATTGCCATGCTGTTTGGAAATGGGCCGGTGTTTCCGGGAAACGGGCGATGCACCACGATTTGACCTTGAGCTCAGTGAAAGCCCTGTCGTGAAGTACGTGGTTGTGATGGAAACTCCCGCGATTTTGACCTTTTGATATCGCCAACCTCAGGCCCGCCCTCAACTGATTAGCCCGACAATGGGGGAACAGCTCATTGAGTTGTTCGTGGTATCTGTGGCACTGTAGAATGCAATCCCATGACAACTTAAAGACAAGGTCGATCTCGGCTCCCTCCACACAGGAACCGCACGCACAGTGGAAGCCAGAGCATCGTCGGACATGACTCGTATGCCATAAAACCAACTAGCTAGACGACAGACAACATTATAATTATTCTGGTCGTAACCGCCCGACCATCGCGCTCCGGTTCTCTAAATCGCTGTAAACGTTGGAAAAGTGATTGAATACCAGGTATTATTTGGTATATTATTTGGTATTAAAGTGGTCATTATCTGCCCATCGTCCCCTCATCCCAGCGGTCTCCACCTCCAATAAGGGTTTCGCTGGGTTGGACCGTGCATGTGTTACGTTATAATTTCCGCAAAGCCGATTGTATCACGAAATGACTCGTGTTTGTTGGGGATGAGACCTTATATACCCGAGAGGTGGCACGTGATGTATCGGATATACCGGGCTTACGCGCTAACGCTGGCAATCACACTGGCACTCGCACGGCATTCCAAATCCCGACAGTCCCGTTTGACATACACTTCTCGCGGCGTCTGCGATTCATGAAGGGGCGCATTTGGACAGACATCGGAAAGCACTGCTTGGAGGGCTCCATGCCCATTCGAGCTGTGGACATGTGCCATGAAGCACACTTTTGAATCACGCGACAGTGACTATAGAGAACCCAATTCAAATAGCACAACGCAACGGGTGGTGGTCCAGGGGTAGATAAATTGGGAATAGCTGCTCCATCGTTACATAATCCATATGTATTCCGTGCCTATCACACAAAGAAAATGACCCCACCTATACCGTGCTTATCCATCAAAGGAAGCACAAAGAAACGGCTCTGTGTGGGGATAGGCACGGGAGACATATGGATTATAGCAGCTACCCCTGGAATAACTACCCGTTGTGTGGCATCCATGTTACATGCCTACATTGCATCAGTGGGATGACGTATAGAATAATGAAATATATGGACACATTTAATTGGTATATTGGGAACACGAGTGCTCAATCGATCGCCCACGTGTGATTGGTCAAACCGGGCCTTAATGCAGTCTGCAGGCAGTCCTTGCGAAAAGCACAGCGTTAGAGTAAAGAAGATTCGGTTGAGGTCCATTGCAACCACATTATGGGGACATAATAATGTATACAGTATAACACACCATTCAGCAAACGTAGTCACCTTCATAGCGGGGAAACATGAAGTCGAGGCAGCGAACACGAAAGCGAGTAGCATAGTGTAAAGGCATAGAGCGGCGAAGGCACCCTGCTTCGACGCAACGACAAAGACCCGCCTCACCTTCCTGACCCCTTCCAACACCTCCTGGGGGTCCTTCAGGGCAACTTCGTTCGTCTGAGCTACCCAGACCTCCTTCCCCTCCGTAACAATGGGAGTTTGAAAAAATTTAGAAGCCACCATTGGTTCGCACGCTATTTTCAACAAAAATGAGAAAAATAAGAATCGAGTGCCATGTGAACAACTCACCGCAGAATCATTTACCTCCTTGGGCACTCCTTGGTTCACCGGGGAGGGGGTGTTGGTGGTTTTAACCTCACGCTTCTGGGACCTCGCTATAATCTCCGCCGTCCCCTGAGGCTCAAGACCGTCCAACCAGTCAAAGAGCTTTACCAGCATTTGCATTGCATTTTGCTCGCCGGCTTTCACTGCCTTGTGCATGTCAGGCCCTCTTTTCTTCATATTTGGATTGTTCTTGAGCTTGAGGTACTTCCTCTGGAGCGCGATGGGGTTGTTGAGGAGGAACTGAGAAGCGCCTCGAAGTGCGGGCGGGACAGTGTCCAAGGAGAAGTTCCAATGGAGGGGGCTTAAGACGTTAGTGAACATAAAGGAAACGTTCCGGGCCAGGGATTTCGGGAACATATCGGATAAGGCAGAGAGTGCATAATCGGTACCGACAGTGACGCGTGGCACGGTACCATTGGTGAGGATGAGAACCGCAGTGATGGAGTCGATGTGGTCCTTGATCTGTGTTGCAATACTCCTCTTGTGGAGTTCATCTTGCTGGACACTGCGAGTGTCGGCCAATCCTGGCGTGTCGAGAATCCGAACCTTCAGAAGAGGTTATACACCATACTCGCCCCACTCAAAAGCGCCAGCACTTACCACTATGCCGTTCTGGCTCGTAAATGTATACAAGCGGGGCGAGTTGGTCTGACTTTGATTGTCAGAACCACCTTGTTCATTGGTACGATCGAGAATATTGAAGTCATAGTGATCAATATCATTGCCGACAAGGACATTGGCGATTAATTCCAAGACTGAAGACTTTCCGACACCAGTCTCTCCAACAAGAAGGATGGTGTATGGTTTATTCGCCCTGTTTTTAGATGTTTTAATGATTCCCTTTTTGAGAGACTCTACGTCACTAGAAAATACCGTTAAAACTGATTTATCGAAGATGTCGCTGTTGACTTTACTTAATAGTCGGGATGTTATCGTCCTCGTCGGAGACGTTTTCCTCGTCTACCGTGTTCTTCCTGCTCTGGCCAGGGGTGCTGACCGTGTCGCCGGTCCTATCAAAGTGTTAGTTATTGGCGACTCAAGAGTTCCAGGATGACTTACAATTTGCGCTTGGTTCGAGACTCTTCATTGCTAGGAGATACGATCAGAACATGGTGTATCAACAATATCCTTGTAACCTACTTGATAGTCTCAGCGTTGTTATCGGGTGAAGACGTTCCGGAGTGGAACCAAAGCAACCAATGGCTTCTCCAGCTGGAAAAAGGTCAGTAAATTCGTAGGACCCCGACTGCTCGACTTGAACAGTAACCGACATTACTTGGGTGATGTTGGACAATGGAAACATTGCTAGGGTGTCGATATCAGTTGTGGCGCTGTCATCAGACGGTCCACCCATGCCTTTGCCTTTTGTCGGTTCACAACAGCGTCAACAGCTCGTCCAGTTTCAGGCAGCATGGAAAGAATCCTTTCCGCTTTGTCATGCTGAATATGGGTCGCCGAGCCGTTGACTCACTTGAGGTTGGCATGGGGTCATGTGGGATATAAAATCTACAGACTGTGAAGTAATGATGAAGCTTGACCTTGAGCCCCGGCCGCACCCGCCCCTCTCCGCCTCGCGTTGGACCTTCCAACAGGTCCAACATGCCTCCGCCTCCCTCCTAAACATGCGCGCCCCATGCTGCCGCTATCGCACCGCGACACGACACGAAAAGCCCTCGTTTTCCTTGAACTGCGACGATTGCGAACAGACTGTACCACGCTTCGCACGCTCTCCCACCTAAAAAACTAGCTGTGACGTCAGCGGCGCAACTCTTGAATGGCAACCGACGTACTGAATCGAAGCCTAAATATTTCAAGGATTGTCCGGCATTCTTTGCGATGACCTCAGCCAAGCTTGACGAATATGGCTATTGAGGCGACGGCTGATAGTACACATATTCAGTCCACTAGCTCACGGATGATAGGGCAAAGGAAGACGAATAGTAGACCACGCACAACGCCTTTCCGGTGGCCCACCTTCCCAATCCACGCACTTTCACCGTCCCTACCCTTGGGGTGTTCTTGCCTCAAGGGGGGCTTGGTGGGAGCCGCACTGCATGCCGCACACGGAATGTGATCGTTCAGAGGAGGTCACGCCCCGAAGAACACGGCAGCACCCTTCCCTCCAACCTGTAAGGAGGTAATGAAATGCACATGGCGAGCGATGCGGGTGCGGTTGCGGTTGCAGGTGCGGACGAGTGTAGCAACAGCCCACTTCCCGCTATTGCGATCTGCGGAGACTCCTCAGGCAGTGATTCAGGATGCATTGGAGCAACGTCGTCACTGTCGTCACAGATGCCGGGAACCAACGTTCGATTCTGACATTCTGACCCCGTCCACACCGTGCCCCATTCTCGGGACATTCTCCGCAACAACTTACATCCTAGACCACGTATCGCTACACGTGAACACATCATTGGGCCCCTTTGCTTGGGGTTGTAACATACAGAGGCGCAGCAAATGCTCAAAAATAGGGAAGTCTCCCCCAACTATTGAAGTCGTAGAACTGGAAACGGGCCCAGGCAACTGCTTACGCTGAACGACTTCGACAACTACCAAACCGCTCGAAGTCCGCCATGTTGGCGGCCCCATGCAAGGATAGCCGGGGCGTGGTAACGCAAGCAAAGTGAGTCTCAGGGATCCAAGAGAACGGCAGCCAGGCTCAACTATTCTCCCCACATGGTGAAGTTCAAGGAGTTCATGTCGGTCCGCAGTTCACTCCCACGTCGACCCTCCTGCGTGTTTCTCGGCTGCACGAAACAATCGTGTGTCACATTTTTTGGGAATGTAACGGCTTTGGAGAATCGACTGTCCTGTTGAACACGAAATCAGGAGTTCGTCCTTCACCTCGCCTGGATCCTGGTCATACTGACGTTCTTTTTGACAGGCGAACCCACTTAGCGCATCCCTAATCTCCTTGGAGCGCCCTAGGGCATTCCGGCCGCTCAATTATGGTCCATCAGAAAAGCTTTCAACGGGGGATTCGAAGGGTTGTGGTCCGCAAAGGCCTACCACGTATCACGCGTCAGTTGGCTCAAGGGAGAATAGACATCGAGGTTCTCTACCCCCGTCGAACGATTGGGAGCACATGAGGACTCCTTAACTGGTGCCCCGACCACCCGAAATCCATTTCGGGCTCACTTGGGTGAATTCGCCATTCACCTGACCCTTGTCATCTGTGCTAGCGGATATCAGCTCGTTTACCACCTCAACAACTCCTTCTGTGGCCTCATCAATGCCGTTTCTGATCACAGCCCGTTATTTCCGGTCCCACTTAGCGCAATCGCCAAGCAACAACACTCCGTTCCGCTCGCTTCTGATCTCCTGCTCGGCGTTCGCCGTCCACTCAATGTGCGCCACCGATCGTACTACAGATCGAACGAGGCAGCTAGCTTCCTAATACAATAGACTTTGATCTCATCCGTAGTCTTCGGGACGAGGATCCACTCGGCGTGAGCGACTATGCAACATTCAGTTGCGTGTTTGCCAGAGATTTGGTACCTGGAAAATCTAGCTTCAGAGAGAACAGGAGTTAGATTTGGGGATGGGGGAGTATGTTCAACTACCTGAAATGACGGAGGATATGTCATGCTCCTGCCATAATGGTTCCTACATGATGGACCTGGATGCTCTGCTCGAGCTCGGGGGAGTCGACGCTCTACCCGACTAAAGGCCATCCTGGAAGTTGAAACACTCGTCAGGAGATCGACATACGCACGGCGTATGCGTATGAAGAGCAGTCTCATCCGTCAACCTCCTCTAGCTCCTTTATCCGGCATGTCGAGCCCAACATATATGATTCGTTTACCTTGAGTCACCGAGTCTTCTCGATCTACAGTCAAATCTGCGAGGGTGGCTGTACAGTCAATCAACGAGGCCAGGGGGAGACTTGCGCAGCTCGTACTTTGACGAAGTGTAGCCACTTTACATTCACGAGCGCGGCTTCTCGACCTTATGTTGGCCATTCAGTGGCAGTCCGTCCCTGGCCCTTCAAGACAAGTTCCCTCTCAAGCGCTGAGGCGATTAGGTATGGTCATTACACTACGTAAATTCCCCTCTGTCTTTGGGTGGTGAGCCCTCCTCCCAACCGCGCTCCGTGCGCTTCTATATGAGGCTGCTCCGAAACCGAGGTCGATTGGGAAGAAATGACGTGCCCTCGCTGTAGAAGTACAGCTTCTCCTCTCTTTGCACTGTGTCTGCACCTGATGACATAAGCATTTTCTTGCCTTGTCAGGATTTGGATTTTCCTGTCTCCTGTCTATTGTAGCTAGTTTTATTATGATATACGGGTTGGACCTGACCACATCTGACTCATACCTGGCGATCTTCTGACCTTCACTGCGAGAGTGGTTGCCCTCTGATATGCCCTCGGGCCGGGCCCTTGCTCGTGCAACTTTGCCATCGGATTAAAGAAGACGGCCCATTTTGGTGAACCCATTACAGTGTGTAAGTAAGAGAAGTACGGCAAGAACGCGTACTCTCCTTCCCATGTATTGCGCTTCTACGTATATACTACATGCGTGTCGTGTCGTGCAATAGACCGGCTAATGGCCAACAACCGTAATGTACAAATGCATAGAGTGAAGGAGATAGACCGATTGGTATTTCCTCTACGCACGCCGGAAGACCTTTTGAATTCCTTTCCGCACCTTCTGCTTGGCCTTTCGAGGGAGGTCCAGCCTCCTTCTCATGTGCTCCAAGCTACGCTGCATGATCTCCTGCTGCTCCCGACTAACTCCTTCCTCCTCCATATCTGTATGGCGCTGGTCCAGAAGCCGAATTGCTCTATCCACGCGGGCTGAGAGGCCCCAAGATGGCCATGGACCCGCGTCGTCTTCCCCTAACCGCGGCATCTCGTCCGTAGCGTTATGTGTAACACGCCCGAGAGCTCTTTGACTCTGCAGGCGAGGCGCATGAACATGGAACAAATAGGGGTGTTTGCACTTGGAACAGAGCACAAGTTGGATCCAGGGAATCAAACCCATTACCATCACATAGATGGCAGGCATTTGTATGGAGCAGTCGAGATGGCAATTTGGCACAGTGCAAAGATAATTGCGGTCGGACGCGACCTTAGGCTTCGGGGCTGGAGCACGGATCACCTTTTCGAAGTCAGAAAGTGTTCGCATCATCCAACGAGGATGAGACTTGAGAGACAAGTGAAAAACTTACCACAGAATTTTGGCGCGACGGAGCAAGAGCGTCCGTAATAATTTGGGGCTCTTCATGGAGAGGGAAAATCTCCCTCGTCGGCTGTGGCTCAAGGCCGTCCAACCAGTCAAAGAGGCCCACCAGCATTTCCAACGCGCTCTGCTCGCCGGCCTTCACCGCTCTGAGCATGCCTGACATTCCTTTCTTCATGTTTGGATCACCCTTGAGCCTGAGGTACTTCTTGTGGAGCGCGATGGGGTTGTTGAGGAGGAACTGAGGGGCGTCTTTGAGAACGTCTGGAATCGTATCTCCAGAGAAGTTCCAGTGGAGGGCGCTCGTAACATTGGTGAACATGAATGCAGTGTTGCTGGCCAGGGATTTGGGGAAGATGGTAGACAGAGTGGAGAGTGCATAATCGGTGCCGACAGTGACTCGCGGGACAGTACCATTGGCGAGGACGAGAACTGCAGTGAGAGACTCGACGTGCTCCTTGATTTGAGCCGCAATGCTACTCTTGTGGAGCTCGTCTTGCTGAATACCGCGAGTGTCGGCCAACCCGGGTGTGTCGAGGATGCGGACCTTGGAAAGAGGTTACCCCTACTCAACAAAAATTACTGGGGCTTACCACTATGCCGTTTTTACTCGTGATTTCGTAAAGGCGGGCAGAGTTGGTCTGACTCTGATTATCGGTACCACCCTGCTCGTTTGTGTGATCGAGAATGTCGAAGTCGTAGTTACCAACGTTGCCGACAAGGACATTGGCAATGAATTCCAAGATTGACGACTTTCCTACCCCGGTTTCTCCAACCACTAGGATAGTGTATGGCGTTCTCCCCTCGTTCTTTGATGTCTTGATGATCCCCCGCTTGAGAGACTCTACGTCGCTAGAATCGCGATCAGAACTCATGCATCGGAGATGTTACGGAAACCTACTTGATGGTAGGTGTATTATACCCATCATCAGAGGTAAGGATGCTCTGATCATCCGCCGGGCTGTTCCCACGTGGGCTAGCAGGAGAATCGCTACCAGAGAAACCGTCCGAGGTGATGGTTATCCACGGCTCGGGTTTCTGAGAGAAGACTCACCGTCCGAGCTTGACTTGAACTGCGGTCGACATTGAGGGTGATGCGATGTGGTTACAGTCGCGAACGCCCCAGCCTCAAGCGCCCAAAGGTTTTGCCAAATTTGAGCTAGTTATCAGTTATGAGTAGGTTGTTAGGGTGCAACAATCTAGCAGTCGTGGTGGACGTATTATACTCGACCTCCATTGGGTGCAAAAGCGGAGGTCATTAGTACGTAATAGGGCATACGTACCGCGTGAAGACTAACAGGCATACACAGGCATTTCGGGGTCCCAATAATGCTTTCCACTCGCTTGTACGGTTGGCGATCAATCACTGAGATGAGAAGACCAGAAGTGCACCGCAGCGGTTTCACAGGCGTTTCAACCTCGTGTTAACCGTCACACAGATTAATTGTACACCCAAGAGTCCCTCATTTCCACACTCTGTGACACTCGGTGCCCGATGATCGCCCTCGTTTTCATTGCAACCACATTGTGGTCTCTTCTGGGTTTCCGAGCGACAAGAACGCCACCTGGGGAAAAAACAAAGACTAACCCTGCACACTGCACACTTGAACCAGACATTGTCCTCGTGCAGGTGGCCTCTGTTGCACCTTACCATCAAGGGTGTCTCCCGAGACCGAGACCAGTGCAGGCAAAATCGCCGCCCCATGGACGAGGAAGCGATTGCGATACCTCGGGTGCAGGGAGCCCCCACAAGGCACTTATGCCAAACAAATTTGGAAATTTCGTTGGAGATATCCATCGTCGACCACCCGCCACCAAGTTGAGGCGGCGCATCACCTCGGACACACGGCATACCACGGCTAATGCATCAGAATAATATTTGAACCCAATACTGTACAAGTCAAGAACCAGTTAGATACTCGATGAACATAGGATAGACTAAGAAGAAAAAGGAGAAATGCTACGTGCAACACGAGGGGTGCACATCAACCCGAAGTTTGTGCGGCGCGCGTTACAATTCTGTAGAGCGCGGGTGTCGTATGTGCTCGCTCCAACGCATGTCAAAATTCAACTCTGTTGCGCACGTCATTGGAGGTCTGCCCTCTAGAGACAAGCATTGTGACCATTACACGATTGAGCATTATATTAACCTGTTTGTGTAAATGTAGGAGCTTTCCCCAAGGTCTTCAATCTGTCTCTTTCGCTTTCTTCAGATCCCGAGAGACGCAATGACCCACGCCCAAGCGCAAAGTATGTCGGGCACGACCTCGAGCCTAGTTGGTATACCATGTGGAGGGCGAGGTAGTCACCACGAGACAAGGGACGAACTGAATTGTCGAGGAGGTACGTTGGGATGACGAACTGCTTGCCTTATTGAGCGCTGGTGGGCAGTGGTGGACAAGAGGGCAAGTACGAGGGCGAAGATGAGGAAGGCGGCGCGAGGCCTTGAGGATAGGAAGGGAGTGAATTCAAATTACAATTCACTGCAGTTGGTACAGAAACCTTGACAAAGGAACAATACATAGAACGCTGGTTTATGGACTGCAGCGATTGGTGGGGAAAGGTGCCGACCGGACGGTTAGATCTAGCAGAGGGATATCACTTGCGTGCTCAGGTACGCCTGGAGCTTGTCACAGCACTCCAAGGTGTACTACACCTGCTAGCTGATCGCTATCGTGACAACACCAGCGGTGGAGACGAAGAACACGGCAAGAATCGACACAGTAACGCAAACATGGAGGGCCTGAGAGGTAGGACGTGCTATGATGATGTACCCATGAGATTGGTGATGGGAATGGCGTTGTAGATCGAAAAAATATGGTGACCGAAGATCGAGACACGAAGTGCAAACTGCAAGACTATCTTGCAAATTGCGAGTGGCATACCTGCAACCTCATGGCCGCCCCTCCCTCAACATCAGTCTGCTCTTCGATTCTAGTAGTACCGCGTCCGCCCCAATAACGTCTGTACAAACCACCCGTGATGGAAGCGAAGATTGGTTTGTCCCATCCCACATCCCACACACTTGAACGCACTCCCTGTAAATTTCTGTGATTTGTATACTGCTGTACGTCTGCCCAGCAAGTATATTGTGGAATCGAGCTCCACCTCATCTGCAGTTGGGTTGGCAGCGTCGGCTGTTGTATGGAAGAAGCAGTCGCTCCGGCAATGTGACGTAGTCACCGGTGCCATCGTTCTTGGTCCCTTGCAGCTTCACTGATAAAAGGCCTTGTGGTGATTATCACCCGGTGTGGTGAATTTTGTGGTGTTTTGCACCACAAGTCGAAATCACCACAAATACTTGTGGTGAATTTTGTGGCAGTTTCACCACGAGTCTAAATCACCACAAGTATTTGTGGTGATATTGTTCGGGTTTGGGTCATAGGTCCGGGGCACAATGAGAATGTTGCAAACACATGCGATAGCATGTGTACATTATATCTAGAGTGATTTTATGAGGAATA
>Ga0307515_10016891_pt1 | contig 13339 bp, 4 predicted proteins | sample 17_EM_MG_FD_194513 | JGI IMG/M metagenome (GOLD analysis project Ga0307515, IMG submission 194513) | Populus trichocarpa ectomycorrhiza microbial communities from riparian zone in the Pacific Northwest, United States - 17_EM | ecosystem: Host-associated > Plants > Roots > Unclassified | place...
AGTGCTGTAATATCTTCCTTCTTAGGGTTAATTACCTAGGCGGTAAAAGAGAGATTAAAGGAAGCTTTTAGTTAATATATAGAGGTAATATATGCGCCTCTTACGCGTTGCGCAACGTATTATTCCTTTATAGTTAGTATATTACAGATAATACCTCTTAAGCTTGTAGTTGTAGCTGTCTTACTACGGTGGACTATATTTAGGTTCTTATACTAGTATTCCTAGGTTATTATAATATTGCCTTTCTAGGAGAGTTGGATAATGTATCCGTTGAATTTAAGTAACTGCTTAACCATAAGTTGCTCGCGTTCTTTTATAAGAAAGTAAGCCTTTTCTAGATGTTATTGCTCCGCGTTTATAAAGGTAGTATTAGCTAGGAATAAAGTGTTATTAGTTTAAAGGCCAATAATGCTAAAGTAGTTAGGAGTGTTGCTCTATAAGAGGCAAGGGTTATACGTTAATAGGTTTATATCTAACTCCTTAATATAATGGTTATAGTAGGTTATAAACTAGTAATTACTTACTTCTGGAACACCGTATAAAGGCTTAATTACCTTTAGGATTGAGTTCTTTTTAATACCTAGTTAGCTTCCTAATTCGTAAGGTAGTCAGATATAGAAGTTTTAATTTAGCTTTATAAGAGACTAGATATACGCCTAGGAGATATCTTATAGGTATAACTGTGTGCCGTTACCTTATAGTATTGCTACAATGTATAGAATAAGGCGTTAGCTAACTCGTTAAATAGTAGGTAACTAGGTTAGTACAATACCCTTTTTAAGATTGTTATACGCTTAGACGACGAGTTTTAATTTCTTAAAAGCTTTATTAGTACTGGGGTTCTTAATCTTATCTATAAATCGTAAGTTAAAGATTCTAACTCCTGCGGGTACGTCCTAAGGGTTAATAATCTTAAATACGCCCTTCTTAATTAGTCCTATAATTTCCTTTTAACGGGACGTTTTAAACTGCCTATAGTTGCTGTCCTTTTATAAGAATACGGTGATGTCGGCGGTATTAACGTAAGGGGGATGCTTACGGGGTCTTCCTCTTCCTCGGTGAGGTGGTTATGCTTCTCCGGTTTCGGTAAGGGACGGTTTCTATATAGAGATGGTTTCTGTAGATGGTTCGTATATACAAACAGTTTTGTTAGCTTAAATATTATTAACTTGGGTACTGTTAACTTAAATGTCTTTAGCTTAAATATTTCTAGGGTCTATTAAGTATAGTTTAACAGTAGTGCTGCGGAACTTTATAGGGCCGCTAGGTAGGTTAACAGCACACGTTTCTCCTTTAATATTTAGTAGGTTGTATAGTCTTGCCTAGTATCTAGGTTGTCCTATGTTGCCTTCTCTCCAGACCAGTACTAAAGAGTTAAGGGGTAGATTATAAATTGCGGTAGTGCTGGGGCCATTACGTATATTAAGTGTATCTGCGACCTGGCGCTCCACTTATATTTTTTTTACTTCCTCTATAGCTTTCTTAAATACAATCGCACGCTATATTACTATAGGTAAAGGTGCGTTAAACTCTGTTATTTAGGGGTACGCTCTAAATACTAATAGCGTGGGTATTAGGCCGTCTGGTCCTATAGAGTCGTTAATTATTTTAAAGGTCATTTGCAGTGCTATATCCTTATTAATTCCTAGTATTTTGGAAGTAATAATGTGGTATATACGTCGCAAGGGGCCATAGTAACGCTCTACCATGCCAATTAAGTTATGAGCTTCGACCGGTGCGCTCTTTATAGTAGTGCCTATATTAGTCGCGTATTGCTTAAACTCTCTGCTAATAAAGTCCTTACCTATATTATATGCAATTATATCTAGGGGGCCTAGGTATATATTAATCTAGTACGCTCGTAACATGTCCCATATATACTTAACGCTAATATTCTATAGCTATCTTCCTACTTAAAATTGGGTGCTTTTATTAACAATATAAAGTACGGGCTTACTATTAATGTATATGATGTTAACGACGATATAGTAGTTAAAATTAACGTTATCCTTTAAGGTAAATCTAAATCTGCCTAGTGACTTTCTGTGTTTTTAACAGTATAAGTAGTAGCGGGTAATATGCTTAAGGGTCTTTTGATTAGCATTATTTTTATAGCCAGCGCGGTCTAATATTCTCTTAAGTCGCTCTATTAACGGATATCTAAAGCATCGGTGTAGGCGTCGCAATTCTATATTAGTTAAGTAGCATGGGTTTTAGTTAAAAGACTCTATAATAAATATATGTAATAAGGTATCCTATAGTAGAAATAGGTGTCCAAATCGGCGTATAACTGGTACGGTCTTTAAGGGGGTTATTAGGACATTCTTTAGGTTGTTAAAGTATACTTATAAGTTATCTATATCTGCTAGGCAAAGTAGGAAAGGGGTGTTAACTTTAATAACGTGGAACTCTACTGTACCTATTGGTGTAGCTATCTTAATAGAACTAATAGAAGATGTGGAACCTATTCTAAACTATACGCTGACTGTACCTCTTATAGACTCGTTTAACTGTACTTTATTAATCTTCTAAAGTGTAAAAAACTGACTATATCCTGCTATAGAACGTTTAGAGGCTTTAGTATTAATTATTATACCTATAAACTTTATAGAGGTGTAGTATAAGGTTGTATTGTACGCAAACGGGTCTATGTTAGTAGTGAATGCATCTGTTGTAGTATTAATGGTTGTGACTACGTGGCTATAAGCTCTATTAGCTAGTTCTAAAGCTATAGCGGTTGCATTGTCTAGTTCGATCTTACCATATAAAGTGTAGTATACTGTGGCCTAGTTGTCCTTATTTAGTAGAGTGCTGGGGTCTATATTGATTACTAGAGCGTTAAATACGTTGGTAATCTTGTCGTCTTTATTGTTGTCCTTATTATTATCGCCTTCATAGTCCATAATATATTGCTTTATTTGCTTCTAGAAGTAGTCCTTAAACTTATTTTTAAACTTAGTCTTAGACTCTTCTTGTTCCTCCTTAGTATATTTCTATAAGCGATATCCTTCCTTGTTATATACGAAGCAACATAGTTTCTATTGGTTGCGGTTATACGGGGGTTTGCTGCAGTTGTTACGGTTATTACGGTTATAGTTATTGTCTCTTCTATAGAATTATCGGTCCGTAAAGAAAGCTTATGTCTTCTCCGCATATTCTTTCTTATATGCTATAATAGATAATTGAAGTTTATTAATAAGGGCTCTGAGGTTATCCGGTGGGTTAGAGACTGTATATCTATATACTGGTATTCCCTAGTAAGAAGTGACAATTTTATTATAAAGGAAGTCTATAGTTTGTAAGGTAGGTCTAAGGCTATACTATAGTTAACGAAGTCTGTAGATTAGCAATTAGAGGCATTCGCTTATAAATTTATCTGTATTTTCTGCTATTATTGTTATAAGTGTAATAGTATTCCACTTGTTTAGGTTCTTACGTTAAAATTTTAGTCCTTTAAAGAAATTCTAAAGGTACTTATAAGCTTTGGCGAATAGTAGACGGGATAGTTGGTTTGTGTAGAAGTGGTTTAAAGCTAGTCCTTTTAACATGGTAGGGAATGCCTTAAGGTAGGCTTCTTAGGGTACGTCCGCTTAATTACAGATATTGTAGAATATTGTTAATTTATAGTTAAGGCTTTTATTTATGCCACCGTATTTCTGCTCCTCCGTGTATATCTTAGCTATATTCGCAATTTCTTTGCTATAGCCGGTTACAGTAATAGGGCGGTTCTCCTCGTCCGTAGGTTATACGTAGAGTTGCTGTGTTATTGTTATAGGTTGAGGCGTAATAGATGGCGTGAAGGTAGAGGTAGTCGTAGATTAAGGTATAGTGGGAAGTATAGGCACTGAGGAATGTCCTGCTTGTTGCTCCTCTGGGGTTCCGTGTATCTTATAATACTTAATACGTTTTAACTTAATACCAGTACCAAACTTATCCTTAAGTACGTTTATCTTTTCTTTAGTCTATTCTATTTGGTCTTTTTCTTATACTATGTTGTATAAGGACTAGGGAAGTAATTTGCCTTATTTGTGGTTGGCGTTAACCTATACTCCTCTAATATTTATATAATTACGTAGTTTCTAAAGCCAATATAAGGAGATTTTCGTAAAGATATTAACCGTAAAGTCTTTAAAATCTCCTTAGAACGATTCCCAGAGTGTTAAGTCTATCTAGTCGTGTATCTCCGTATATACGTACATCTTGCATTATACGTAGTTAGTTAGCTCGTTTTTAGTGACTTCCGTTAGGTTAATTCCATCTTCCTATTTAGCTACTTCTTTTTTTTAGTCTTTCTCTATTCCTGACATCTTGTGTTTTATATATTATTCGGGTAGGTAAGGGTAAGGGTGAGGGTGTTCGTAGGATGAAGGTAGGGGAACGGTTAAGGAGGCGGTTAAGGAGGCGGTTTAGGGGGCGGTTCGAGTTGTTTAAGTAGGGTAAGGTATTCTGCGCAGTAATTCTTCTAAAATAGATAGAATGAGATGTCTAAAAGTCGTTGTGGATACCAGATAAGTACTCCTAGGTGGTTTCTCTTCTTCTCTTTAACTGAAATAGGCTGATACAAAAGGTGGATGAGTATAACTATCTTCCAATCTGCTGTAAGGTGGACAGTATAACTGTCTTCCAAGCTATCTGCGTATTTCCTAATCTGTGCGCGCTTACTAATTAGTGTTGGTATGCATTAATAACGTGTAGAATACATATATCGTAATGATATGTGCTATATGGTGTTGTTGGTAGATTCTTGTTGTTCTATCTACACGTCTTAATGATATATATACGCGTCTTGCGTAGATTATATGCTGTGTACGTAATATATAAGACGAATATATACCGACACTTATCTAATAAGATTAGTAAATATTTTTATTTTCGTATTTGTTATTATTTTTATTAATTAGCTAAAAAAATAAAATCTCTTAGTATACCCCGCTCTACCTATCTAATATTAAAAATTCTATTAACCACCATTCTAATTTTATCTTTTATTGTACGGTATAATAGCTTCTAAAATAGAGTTATCTATTTTCTTATCTACTCTTAAATCTACTAAGGTTAAAGGACTAGAAGCTAGTATACGCGGGCTATTAGATATCTCTCTCTACGAGCATACTTGGCTGCCATATGACTATAAATTAGAACGATATAAGAAGAATAAAATCTATTACTATAAATACTATATAGATCTACTATATGGCGGAAAATCTATGATAAACCTTTAAAATTACCTTAAAAGTAAGCATTAAATTAATTATCTAGTTAACGGCCTAGGTATTTATATAATAGTAAAGACACGGCTTAAGGAGTTATATAAGAGGCTCTTAGCTACTAATTAAGGAAAAGAAATTATACTCCGTAAAGTCCTTAATAAGGAGCTAGTTTACGAGGCTTTTATTTTATTAATTATTATATAATGTCTTCTATTCTAAATGGTTAAGTGGCTAGAGTTTTATATACTTTGTTATATTCTTAATTCTTAGGCAGACGATATTATTATAATAGCTTATTTTAAAGTTAGTAAACTAATTAATATCTCCTAGCTCTTCTAAAAGGATATTATATAAGACAAGCTTTAAGCAGTAATATTAAGTATTTATATCTTATTTAATATCTAGACGTCTCTAAATAAGCATCTTCTTTTTATAGTTTGCGTGTACTTTACTTAGTAAAATAAGCAGAAGCTTTTAAGGGCGCTTCTTACTCTTTATATAGTACATTTTTATAGCAATAAGGATTAATTTAAAGTTCTTCTTCCTATTCTATAGGACTTTAGAGTTATATAATAGATTAGTGCAATTATTTATAATAATGCTTCTATAAATAATACTCTTTATTATATAGTAGGTGTCACGGCACTGACCTAACGCGCACTGTCTCGTACTGTTTCCTACTGTTGGTTGGCCCACCACTAGCGCCTTGGCGGCTAGCCCTACTATTTATATACCCCCTTTTTACCTTCTTCTCCTCTTTATACCATAACGTAGTTATTTAGTCTACTTCATTGCAGCACTATAACAGTTTGTAGTATCTCTAACTGCGCCCCGTCGCGATCTTTATTCCTCCTAGTCTATTATCTCCGTCTTCCTAGTATAATCGCGACCTAGCGTAACTAGTAACACCGTATTATAGTCTTAGTCTTAATATAAGCCTTAGCATAGTCCCAGATAGTCTTAATAATCTTAGTATTACAGTTAGCCTTATAGATTTTGATTACCTTACCCAGATCCCTTAAAATGGGCGACTATAACATGGATAATACCCCGTTAACGAATACACGTAAAGCGCTCGCCCGCCTCTTTAATACCCCCTATACCAATATTACCTAGGCAATTAGGAATGGTCTAGAGTACCCTAGAAACCTTAATGTAATAGAAACCTTCTAGCACCTCTCTATAAGTATAACCTTTTTAACTAGCATTAAGAGCGGTTTCTAAACTATCTATAATAAAGGCCGAACTGTAAACTCCTAACTTAAAGAAGCTTAGCACAGAATTAACTCCCTTAAGACACTTAAGCTACGTATATAACAATACGAACAGCAAGCCTCTATATATACTGAGACTATATAAAGTCTAAGCTCTTAGATTACTACACTTACCCAGACTATTACTAATAAGAATACTACTACTAGCTCCCTTCTCCTAACTAAGCCCTATAGAAAAAAGCATAAAGCAAAAGATCTAACCCTATTTAATGGCAAGGGATTACCAACTAAAAAGTAAGAAAAATTTAAAATATGGGAAATAAAGATCTAAGGCGTTTTCTAGAGGGATATAAAGTACTTTAAAACCCTAATAGACAAAGTCCTCTATATATTAGACACGCTAATAGATAAGGCTTATAACTATATTAAGCATGGCCTTAATATACTACGCATATACCTAAATAACTTAAGCAAATAAACCTTCTCCGATTAAGAGTCTATACTTATATATATAAGGAAGCACTATAAGACTATAAATATAACCTAAGCAGCTAAAAATAAGCTAGATACCTTAAACTAGGGTAAGTGTAACTACTGGTCCTAGAAAGCAGAGCTTAATAAGTTAATAATTAAAGCGAATAAGACTAAGGAACAAAAAGTGGATTTACTTAAGAAGAATATTTCCTCTAAAATAAAGGACCTAGCCCTTACCCTTAGCTATAAGATCGGTAATACTGACTACAAAGGCTAAAGTAAGTAGATGGATATATTCGCTTATAACCTATAGAACTATACCCACTATACTAAGCTAAATACCGCTAAGCTAAGTACCGCTAGCGGCTATTAACCTATATCACTGTAGAATAACCCAATAAACCTTAATGCCGTTAAGTTTAGTAGCGGTAGTAATAGTCTCCCTAATAACGTCTGAAGATATCGCATAAATAATAGACTTTATATGGCGTGTAGCCAACCTAGCTACTAGAAAGATGCTTACAACCCCTAAAAAAACCTAAATCCCCTTTTAATACTACCGCGCTAACCCCCTCTTAGCCGCGGCGGATTCTTTAACAGAGGGGATAGTAATTAAGGCGGTAACCGTAAATAAGGACGTTGGTTTAGACACAAAGACCTACCCCCGTAATTCCCCTCCCTAATATAGCCCTAGCTAATAGCCCTATATACAAACTACGGATAAGTGCTCCGTACCGCTACCAATTATAAAACCGGCTATATTATTAGTGAAATACCCTCTAGTATATATACACCGTTAAAGACCAATATATTAGGATATACTAGCCAAGACTATAACTACTAGCTAAGCCCTATAATCCAGCCATTAAAAGGCTAACCCTTAGACTAAGTTGCCTTTAAAGGTTAAAACCATACGGGGGGGAGGATAAAAGGATTAGATCTATACTACTAGATTAGTTAAACCTTATTCTAAGCTAGCTACTACTTAACCTTAGAATAGCAAACAGCGATAGAAATGCTATCCTTATTTAAACCTACCTCTTCTTATTATATAACCTACTCCTATAAGTTCTTATTAAAACAGTAAGCCTTATTAACACTAGTAGTATAGCACTAGCGTTTATAGACAAAGACTTACTTATAAAAAAGCATAATATTATAATAAAAAGACTCTTAGTTCTAAAACCACTCCGCCTTACTAATAGACTCCTATCCGGGTTTATTACCCACTACTTTACGGTAATAATAATAATTGGCCACTATATAAAATCTATACTCTTCTATATTATAAAGTTATTACCCTCTATACTAATAATTCTTAGAATACCCTAGCTTAAAAAGCATAACCTAAGGGCAGACTTCCCCGCCCTAAAGCTTAAGTTTAACTCCAATTACTATACCTACAACTATCTCCTATGGCACATCCCTAACTATAACTAAGTAGCACCACACAGACGCATTACACGGCTAACGCTTAAATACTATTAACTAATAGTAAAAGAGGTGCCTAATACTAGTAAGCTAATATACGCAGTAAATAAAGCAGAGATTCTAGAAAACTAGACTACTACCCTACCCCTAAAAAAAAAACACTACTAGAACTATAAGTCCCCTATATATACCCGCTTAACCTAAGCCAGCTAATAAAACACCTAACTCTAAGTTATTTACTATACGCATATGCGACCGCACGTATAACAGCTAAAGGCGTTATAGCTAAGACCAAAACCAGAGCAATTAAGACCTTCCCCCTATAACGCCTAACCTTATACCCGTCTCCCACGCGTACTATATAGGGCCGCCGCCTTATTTCCGCCCCCCTAGGCCAACTAAGCCGCGCTAGCCTAGCTATAGCACTAAAAAACCAGACACGCCTTAACCTAAATAACATTAAATATACTTATACCGTTAACTTTACCCAGTTCTATAAATAAAAAGGCGTAAAGGTAATAAGGATCCATATAGCGGAGCTAGTAGAAATAGTTAAATAAGAAAAACACTAATAGCTGCTTAAAGAACTACCTATAGGCCTAATAGAAGTACCAAACCTATTAAAAAGGTCTTTTTACCAACTAGTAAAAGGCGACTATATAATAGAGGAAGCCTATAAAGCGCTACCCCCTTATTTTTATAACTTCCTTAAGATAAACCTAAAAACTAAGTCTAAGTTTCTACGCTAGAAGATAGTTAATACTAATATTAAGAAATTCCTAAAAGGCAAACCAGGGTTAACCTACAAAGACATTTTATAATATCTACTAAAGGAGTTTCGTAAATATATTAAGCACTTTCTCCCTAAAAATGTAAATAAGCTGCCCCCCTACCAACCATAGGACCATAAAATTAAGATTACCCCTAAAAACTAGGCCCTATATTATAAAAATAGACCACTCTTACCTGCTAAACTCAGCTATATAAAGAAGTAGATTAATAAAATACTAGATAAGGGTTTTATCCGCGAATTAACCTTACTAGCTACTACACTACTCCTCCTTGCTATAAAGCCTGGCGGTAGTGTGCAAATCTACTATAACTACTAAGGCCTAAATATAGTTACTATTAAAAATTAATACCTATTACTACTAATCCGCGAGACACTTAACGCACTCTATAGTACTAAGTACTTTACTAAACTTAATATAATTACTACGTTTAACCGGATCCGGATCGCGAAAGGCTATAAGTAGCTTATAGCATTTATTACCCGGTTTAAACTCTATAAGATATTAGTTATACCATTTGGTCTCTATAACGCACCCACTACGTTTTAAAACTATATTAACTATATTTTACATAACGCCCTTAATAACTACTACACTGCGTACCTTAATAATATCCTTATCTTCTCTAAAACACGCGCTAAGTACACAAAACACGTAAATAAAATTATTTAGAGACTTAGTAATACTAGACTCTAAATTAATATTAATAAGTCTAAGTTCTATACTACTAAAACAAAATATCTTGGCCTAATTATCTTAACTAATAGCATAACTATAGATCCTAAGAAGGTATAGGCCTTATAGAAATAGAAGGACCCAACATCAGTTAAAGAACTATAGCAATTTCTTAGCTTCGCGAACTTTTACCAACAATTTATCTAAAACTACTCCATAGTTGTTAAGCCTATAACTAGGCTACTAAAGAAGAGTACTAATTAGTCATAGGGCCCTAATTAAGCATAGGCGTTCTAGACACTAAAGACAGCATTTACTACAGCACCGGTTCTAGCGTACTATAACTATATAAAGAAGACTATAGTAGAGACAAACGCCTTAAACTAGGCTTTAGGTAAAGTGCTTTACTAAGCTAATAAAGATAGCAAACTTAAGCCAGTCGCATTCTTCTCTACTAAGCACTTTACCCCTAAATATAACTATAAAATATACAACAAAAAGCTCCTAGCAATTATTAAAGCACTAAAAGAATAGCGTCCTAAACTATAGGAAACTAAACAGCCGTTTAAAATTATTACAGACTATAAGAACCTCTAGACCTTTATAATAACAAAATAACTAAACTAGCGCTAAGTCCGCTAGGCTAAGTTCCTCTCTTAGTTTAACTTTATTATTATCTATAGGCCCGGCACCAAAGCCACAATCCTAGACGCCCTTAGCCGCCTCCTAGGCGTAGTACCTACTAATACTAGTGACAAACGTTTACGACACTAAGACCGCGTTGTCTTACCACCAAAAAAAGTCGACCCTACTATCCTAGAAGAGCTACTAAGTAAATCCTAAGACTAGAGCGCCGAAGACTTTATTGTAGTAATAGACCCAAAGCCTAAGAATAAACCCCTTAAGGAGCTTATTAAGAATGCCTATAAAGAGAATAAACTCGCTAGGGATATATTAGCTGCGCTACATAAACGGGAAGGCCTTAAGGCATGCCGTTAACCCAAGCAGATTAGGAAGTTACTCCGCTATAATAAATCTAAATACTTAATTATTGACGGCTTAATCTACTATAGGAATTAAGTATTTGTTCCTAATTTACCTAAACTCTAACTAGAAGTCGTATACTATACGCATAATTCGGGTCCTACAGGCCACCTAGGCCGCGTTAAGACACTAGACCTCCTTAATTAAACATATTAGTGGCTAGGTATTTTATAGTTCACGTTAACCTTTATAAAAGACTGCGCTCTCTACTTCCGTATAAAGACCCCATACTTAGCACTACCCGGTTTCCTAAAACTACTAAAACTACCAGTCCGCCCGTAAACCGACATCTCTATTAACCACATCATTAACCTACCTAAGTGCCTTCGCAACGGCAAAACATATAAATATATCTTTATTGCTATTAACCGCCTAATAAAGATAAGACACTTTATTCCTATTACTAGCCTAGATACTAAGGAGCTTATTAAAGCATTTATCTATACTATCTATAAATTACACGGCGCTTTAAATACTATCGTTTCTAATAGAGGCTCTTTATTTATTTCTAACTTCTAGCGTCGCCTAAACTAGCGCCTAAAGGTAACCCTAAGCCCTAGTTCCGTATAGTACCCTAAAATAGATAGCTAAACCAAGATTATTAATATAGCAATAAATAAGTACCTACGCGCCTTTATAAGATTTACCTAAGATAACTAGGTAGATTAGCTTCCCCTTACTAAGTTTACTACAAATAACTAGGTTAATAAGACTATGGGAATCTCACCGTTCTTTACTAACTATGGCTATAACCTACAATTAGGCGTTAAACCAGCGGGCCCCTAGCCATTAGCCCTATCTGTATATATAAAGAAGGAGTATTTATAAGCTAATACTATTACTAACCGCTTTAAGCGCATCTTAACCCAGCTTAAGGCCTTAGCTTATATCTCCTAGCAACGCTATAAAGATAACGCTAATATAAAGCGGGACGAAGGTATAATATTTAAAAAGGATAATATAGTTATAGTTAGCCTTAAAAATATAAAGACTAACCAGCCTAAGAGAAAGTAGGATAATAACTAAGACGGACCCTAGCCTATCCTAGCTGCCTATAGAGGAGCTATTATAGTTAACCTCTTAGACCACATCTGTATTAATAAGTCTTTCTATACCTTAAAAGTCCGCCTCTAGTTCCCTAAAGAAATCCCTAGCTAAGTATATATTAATAAAGAGGAACGTTATAATATTACAGGTAGGATAGCTAAAAGAGATAACAACGGTAATATTACGGATAAGTGGGAATTTAAGAAGATCCTTAATATATATAATAAACAAATGGACGAATATAGCTTAATATATTATATTAAATGGAAGTATTATAACGAAGAAACCTAGGAACCCGAAAAATCCCTAAAAGGGTGCGAGCGCGTACTACTTAAGTTCCATAAATAATACCCTAAGAAGCCTAGACCCCCAGACTGGGCGCAAAATAAGGGAAAGTTATACTAAGGTCGTAGTTAACCACTATATTAATTTATAGTAGAGGTTAAAATTTATAATGGTTAAGATGTCATAAAACTTTAACTAGTGGTTAAAGTTATCTAATTAGCTAGATTTTTGCTAAGAAGCGCCACGCAGATCGATTTAGGTAGCGGTATGGAGTTCTGCTAACTTTACTTACTAAACTAACTAATTAGGATTTTCTATGCCCGGCATAGAAAATCGCCATTAGCTTAGTTAAGGGCGGTAAGCGGAACTAATATCTTTGCGGTAAAAATAGGCGTCTTAGAGTTATTTATTCGGTTTAGGGACCAAACTATCTAGGGGAGGGGAGTACTGTTACGGTACTAACCTAACGCGCACTGTCTCGTACTGTTTCCTACTATTAGTTGGCCCACCACTAGCGCCTTGGCGGCTGGCCCTACTATTTATATACCCCCTTTTCACCTTCTTCTCCTCTTTATACCACAACGTAGTTATTTAGTCTACTTTATTATAGCACTGTGACAGTAGGTGCCTACCTAAAGAAAAAGAAGAAGATTAACTAGAATCCTATTTATTAACGTATCCGCTATAATAGCTATATTATTAACCTTACTATATAGGCTTTCCTTTTTAAGGATGTTATTAGTATTAAATAAATCTAGTTATATAAAGTAAAGGATAAAAGCGGAGATAAAATTAGTAAAGTATAGCTAGCTATTTAAAGGGATACGTTTTATTATATAGGTGTCCTTAGTAAGCTTTATAATATTATCGTCTATATATAAAGTTCTATAGGCTATATAAAAGATATTAAGGCTTTTACTAGAAGAAGAATTCCTTTTAATAATTGTATAAAATAAAATAGCTAGTTATATATGCTTAATATTACGCTCTATAAGACGATATGGAGTCTAATTCTCACCAGAGAAATACTAGCTAATTTATTTTATAAGAAAACGCAACCAATCTGTAGATCTTTAGCACATAATTCGCATCTAAGGCTTTAGGGGTTAACCAGTTTAGGGCCTAAGAGTATTAGGAGTATGGGTAGACAGTAAGCTCCAGTGGAGCG
>Ga0307515_10016892_pt1 | contig 13338 bp, 11 predicted proteins | sample 17_EM_MG_FD_194513 | JGI IMG/M metagenome (GOLD analysis project Ga0307515, IMG submission 194513) | Populus trichocarpa ectomycorrhiza microbial communities from riparian zone in the Pacific Northwest, United States - 17_EM | ecosystem: Host-associated > Plants > Roots > Unclassified | place...
GGCGTACTAACATTATACGGTGAGTAACTGTCGACCGTTCCTCCTTCCACGCCCGTCGGCGCAATTGTGGCATGTGTAGATTACTGCCTAATGTTTTGAGGACTCTTCCTCACCCTTGATCGGAGTGGTACTCCCTGTAGAGGACCTCTGATTCCACGGTGCGGGTGCAATTGTATCACGTGTGCCTCACCACCTAATCTTCCGAGGTACCTTTCCTAACTCTATCGGAGCACCGTCCCGTTCGTCCTTGTACACATGAAACATGGAACATGCGCCGTTCATCCCGCATGACTGACCGGCTCTTCAACTCAATAGAGAAAACCGCACATGGAGGTCTCAACGACTTGGTAAGTCTAACCCTACACCCCATTGCGGCCGTCCTCACCATCGTAATTCAATTCTGCCGGATATGGTTCATCACGGAAATGACTTGGCAGTTTTGCATCACTGCGCCTATACAATGTAAGCAGTAGTAATGACCTACTTCTGGAGTCACCACTTATGCAAGTTCTAGTCTTAATGCTATTACGAGTGTCGGCCTCCTGGGGTTCGGACTATCCATGTCTCAAGAAAGCTCTCATCTTCATCTATACAATATGTACGATGGCAACTGCATCCCTTCAGATGGTCACCATATCCCTGATCTATCGTACGTATGCTCAAGTGACGCTCTCTAACCCCACAAACTGAGTCACCATTATAGCTGGCCGGTACAGATACTCCCCTGAGATAAATTGCTGTATGACGGTCCCCCCCAAGATAACGGTGCGCTTTGTTATTGTTCTTCTCGCTTCATCTCTGACTTCCAGGTCATTTGCTAGGCCGCATATTATGCACCGTACCTCTTTATGGAGAGCATACTCTTTGTTTTGACATTCAGGAGATGGTATGTCATGCGGAAATCACGACCAATTGGAGTGTCTATCATCCGGAAATCACGACCAATTGGAGTGTCTATCATCCATATTTTCTTTCGCGATGGCATGATTTATTTCGCGGTTATTTTCGGTACGGTTAGCTTATTGGTGTGTGAACCGAGGTTCACTCGTACTGACATCCATTTGCAGCCATGGCAGCTTGGTCCCTGATTACGTACCTCTGCGTTACCATAAGTTTGGGAGGCTCGGCTTTCTAGTATGTCCAATCGCATTCAATTTATTATTCGATGTTTACCCCCCTCTCTCTTTGAAGTCCGGGCTATACTTTTACCACGTTATGCGCATGCCGGTTCGTCCTATCTATTCGTTCAGTGCACCAATCGTCAACAAACCGAACGTCCGAATCCGGAATCCAATTCGACAACAACATGCTCAATATAGAGCTGGACGAGCGAGACCCGGGATCTCGAGTTCGTGATATATTTGTTTGTTCCCCTTCCAGGCGGCGGAGCAGTGTTCAGTCGCTGACTGTAGGAAGCGTGAACAGCTTACGGTACGATAAAAGGATGGGGACAGCGCTTAGTACGGACCTACCAACCGTCGAAGAGGGGTTCGACAAGACCGACGAGGCCTAGGGCAAGTCCGAGGAGGGCAATGCGACGCCTATATACGCTCTTCGAGCTCGCTCTGTCACCCCATCTGTGCTACAACGAATTCACCCCATTCACGGCCACATGGGGGATCAACCAGAGGAGAAAGAGAAAGAGAAAGAGCTCGTGTCCATAAATTGACCGGACTTGACCAGACTGGTATTTGACAGTGGATTTGCTTGCTTTTTGTATAGCTTTCGTGCTGAAAGGTTCGGGAAATGTCGTTGTCCATTTGTTTCCTTTAGGCTATGATTTCTTGTACCATATCGTGCAGCTTTAGTCCTCGTCTTGTATGTCGCTTCTCATACCCCAGAATAAAGAGAAATCAGGTTCGACCAATTGAGATTCGTGCGTTGACCAAAGGACCAAAGCTGTTCCGATCGTACTTTGACCTGCTTTGCTACCGCTCTGACCGCCTTAACCGCCTAAAGTGGGTCTTTGGTCACTACATACACCAAAGCAGTTGTAGAAACCACTAGGCGTTCATCCTTTTGGGGGTTTTTGCATTTCCAACCCCCAATCAAATCCTGACCCGAAAAATTTATTTCGATGGGTCTTTCTGAACGCAAGACGAAACAAAGGATAGGTGCAGACCCTCGTAATCTAGCATGGGCAAACGGTACGTTCTGTTTCTGATACCTCCCCGTCCAACCTCCAACCCTCCATAAACCCTCAAACCAGCACATTCGAGCCCGAGGGAATCTTTAAACTGACAGGGAACCTCGTTTGTCTGTAGACAACTCACGATTCGGCCAACAATACCTCGAAAAGTTTGGATGGACGGCTCTGGCCTGGGAGTCTCGGGCCAAGGCCGGTCGGCTCTCGCACATTTCCATCGGGCAAAAACTCAATTTATTGGGTATCGGTGGTGGTGGTGGTGGTAATAACAATCACGGAGACGTATCCTGGAAACAAAATAGCGACTATGAGTTGATGCTCAAGAGGTTGAACACTACTACTGCCGCTGGAGGTGACGAGAGCAATGACGAGGACGAGGAGAGGGTAAGGGTGGTTTCGATGGTCCCTGATGGTTTTGTTCGTGCGGGTGCGGGGGTGGATGCGGGAGAGGGTGCGGGGGTGAGTAAGGTGATGGATGGAAAGGCCGCGACTGACGTCTCCATCCAGGAGGTTGATGAGGACGAGAAAGAACGGAAACGATTAAGGAAAGAGCGAAAGCAAAGGCGAAGGGAGAAGGCTGCCGCTAAGGCAAAGGCAAAGGCGAAAGCGAAGGCCAATATTGAAAACGATGGGATGTCATTAGACGCCGCTCCTTTTTCTTCAACCACGGATACGGATACCCATCGACCGTACTATCATCGCCGCCACCACCACCGTGCCGCCGTCATCAACCGCAACAAAACCCTCGGGGAGATTAGCGTATGTTGGCTGTTTTACTACCTCTGGGACCTGGAGACGAACTGACAGACCTCATTTCTATTTCTATTTCTATTTCTTTCCTATTTACCTTATTCTATTCAGCCATCGAGCTAAATTCCGGGCGTCGAAACAGTTAGCAACCTCATCGTCGAATGCTGCTGCTCTCACAGAGATTTTGGGAATATCCCTATCCTAGTCTCAGTCCCAGTCTGCGATTGCCATTCTATCAGAAGCCCCGTCTCAATCCCAAACACAATCAGCTATTGACACTCCAGCCGACTCACCTTCTCCCGCACCTACACCCCCGAACCACATTATCCCCTAACTCCGCACCGCAATGCCCCGACGACCAGATTCGCACTTCTACAACGTCAATGGCCGACTACTTCGCGGCGAAGATGAGAGCTCGTCAACAGGTTGCTGTCACGGCTCCGCCCACCGTTCGGCCAGCCCCCATTCCCACTCCCACTCCCACTCCCGAATCGGGTTTCGAGGCGCATGACGTGCCGGAGGGAACAACACCAGTAGACGGAATTCTAGTAGCCAAGGACAAGAAGCGAAAGAGAAAGAGAAAGGACGCAGTCGAAGTGGCCGAGAAGCATGGTGATTGCACTGAACTGCATGCAGAGAGCAAAAAGGGAAAGAAGAAGAAGCGAAAAACGGAATGAAGAACAAAGGCGCACTGTACATTCGTGTCCTCATCTCTTAACCCTTTTCTCCCTGTGATTCTTATGTCTGCAAGGCATCCGTGTTGTCCTCGTCTAATATCCCTTAAACCATTTAATTCTCCCTTCGATTTTTGTATCCAGAACGAAGTCGGATTATTCTGCTTATACAGGCGACCAGCTGGTTGAGGAAGGGGGATGTGCAGATTCTGTTAAATGAATCACCTGGAGACCCTATATATGGGCCCTGTAAATGAGCCCTATATGTAGTCTCAATGAGGAGCTTGACGATATTCCAATCAGCTTGAACCCTCACACGTCCTCGCACAGCTTCGCAAGGTAGTTGGAGACACCATCAAGAACAACAACCGTGCTTATGTATGTTTTTTCAATGCAAATTCGCGCTTCTTTGTGTGTTGATTGTTTCGATAGGGATATCTGGCCACCAAGACAACCTAATGCGGCCCCCAGCAAAGAAGAATCGAGGGTACTGATGGAGCTACTTGGAGAACAAGAGAGTCTTGTCTTATCAATTGAAAAATGGCGAATAGAGAAAGACGCGGAACATCAACGACTGTCATCCAAAGCCACGATGCTCCAGGAAACCCTCAAGCATATGGAATATCTCCATGGGCTTGGCAGAACAGTACAATATGAGTGTTTCCATCAGCTGGATACACTCTCCAAGGCGCTCCTTGACATGGAAACGAAGAGAGATTTCCTTCACTCCCTTTTCGACGGCACGACCGCCACTTTCGATAGTTTTTCGGCTGTCACCGACGCAATCACCCTTCTGAAATCAACAATTGAAACCGCTTTTGCTCAACTGCCAAACTTCTTCGCCATGGTCGCTCGGGAGTCCTATAGCACCGAAATGCTCCGCGCCCAAATTACCGAAGCGATTACTTCCTTTTCTGGCATGGCCAGTATTGCTCGGCGAAGCATTACAAACAAGCATAATTTTTTTTTTCACCCCCTTCGCCGGCTACCTGAGGAGATACTCTTACAGATTTTCGAGCGCTGTGCAGACGAAGAAGCACAGGAATGGTTCGAATACGGTTGGTTCATGGCTCCGAACCCCAAATTCCCCACCCGAATGGCTGGAGTATGTAGACGTTGGCGTAACATCGCTCTGAGTTGCCCACGATTGTGGCGCCGTGTCTTAGCACCAGCATCCGTCACGCGTTACAGTAATCGTAAACCTTACACTACTAAGAAGGGTATTGATCACTTCCGACGCGGGCTTCAACTTTGCAAGGGGGTAAATCTTGAATTGACTATCCCTGACTGGTTCACATTCCCTCCGGATGTAGATATCACTACGTTGGAAGTGCAGCGCCTCAGTATTCTCAATGCGAGACGAACTTGGCCACCTGTGCTTCCTTCACCAAAACATCTCTGGCTAGGCCAAGATCCTATATACTCAGAGGTCTCATGGGAAATTCCGCTCTCATTCCTCTCCAACACATCGCACATTACCAGCTTTTGCATCTCCCCCACGTTTGCCAGTCCAATCAGCACTGTAACACATTTGGTGCTATGTGGGGGGCACTCCGCCCTCCCGATTAATGCACTCCTTTGCTCCCTACCTCAACTTGCTATTCTCGATGCGAAGTATGCTCGCCTTTCCAACGCGCCAGTCATCAATCCACCGCAACCCAACATTCATTCTCAACTTCGCACCTTTGGAGTCGATGGTACTGGTCTTGCATTTCTTGAGCAAGCATTGGTCGAGGGTCTCCGACTTCCGAAGTTGCGTCTCTTTGAAATCGCAAACATTGGTTCAGAACACCTTGGGTCCGAATATCCTTCGATACGCACTCATATGAGCAGGCACATCACCCATCTAGGCATCTTTGGCACATGCGACGTAGATGGGGAGGCCCTCCATACATTCATCGACATCTTCCCTCATCTTGACACACTCTCATTGCACGATGCTATGATAGAGCCCGCACTTCAAGCTCTTTGTCGTGCAGTTGATAGTGATGGAGACGATGGTGGCCTCAAATGCTCTATGCCGAAGACAGTTCAAAGCCTCATAATCTGCGACTATCAAGGGGATGGGGCGGCAATCCACCAACAACTTCATGAGATACACGCAAGTCCAGCCCCGAGCGGTGAAAGTATCAAGGTCGTTTTTCAAGATTGCCTCAATATTCGTCCGGATATCAGGAAGGAGCTGTGTTCGTTGGAGGCAATCCAACAAACTGGCTAGGCCATGTTGCCTTGATGCCTTGACACACTAGTTTCTGGAACACGAGAAATAGTCAATGTGTATGTAGCAGTGACTCTGTCGTCCATGGTAGATAAGATCGTTTACGAACTGGTCTTACTAAGCGGTTAGATCTGCTTCTATTCCTTCGGACGATGGTGGACCCATAGAGTCACGAGTGTTGGGTATTCGGCACATCCCAGCAACAGAGCATGAGTACCGTCCTGTAGACAACTCACGATTCGGCCAATAATACCTCGAAAAGTTCGGATGGACGGCCGGTTCGGGCTCTGGCTTGGGAGTCTCGGGCCAAGGTCGGCTCTCGCACATTTCCATCGGGCAAAGACTCAATTTATTGGGTATCGGTGGTAGTGGTAGTGGTAATAGCAATGGCGGAGACGTATCCTGGAAGCAGAACAGGGACTATGAGTTGATGCTCAAGAGGTTGAACACTACTACTGCTGCAAAGGCGACGAGGGCAAGGATGAGGACGAGGAGAGGATAAGGGTGGTATCAATTGTCCCTGATGGTTTTGTTCGTGCGGGTGCGGGTGCGGGGGACAGTGCGGGGGTGAGTAAGGTGATGGATGGAAAGGTCGCGACTGATGTCTACATCCAGGAGGTTGACGAGGACGAGAAAGAACGGAAATGATTAAGGAAAGAGCGAAAGCAAAGGCGGAAGGAGAAGTCCGCCGCTAAGGCGAAGGCGAAAGCAAAGGCAAATATTGAAAACGATGGGGTGTCATTGGATGCCGCTCCTTTTTCTGCAATCACGGATACAGATACCCCATCGACCATACTATCATCGCCACCACCACCACCAGTGCCGCCGTCATCAACCACAATAAAACCCTCGAGGAGATTAGCGTATGTTGGCTGTTTTACTACCTCTAGGACTTGAAGACAAACTGACTGACTGGGTTTATTATTTTATTATTCCTATTATTCCTATTATTCTTATTCTATTTAGCCATCGAGCTAAATTCCGGGCTTCAAAACAATTAGCAACATCGTCGAATGCTGCTGCTCTCTCACAGATTTTGAGAATATCCCTATCCCAGTCTCAGTCCCAGTCTGCGATTGCCATTCTATCAGAAGCCCCGTCTCAATCCCAAACACAATCAGCTCTTGATCTTGATACTCCAGCCGACTCGCCTTCTCCCGCACCTACACCCCCGAACCACGCTATCCCCCCTAACTCCGCACCGCAATGCCCCGACGACCAGATTCGCACTTCCACAACGTCAGTGGCCGACTACTTCGCGGCGAAGATGAGAGCTCGTCAGCACGTTGCTGTCACGGCTCCGCCCACCGTTCGGCCAGCTCCCATTCCCATTCCCATTCCCACTCCCGAATCGGATCCCGAGGCGCAAGACGTGCCGGAGGGAACAACACCAGTAGACGGAATTCTAGTAGCCAAGGACAAGAAGCGAAAGAGAAAGAGAAAGGACGCAGTCGAAGTGGCAGAGATGCATGGTGATTGCACTGAACTGCATGCAGAGAGCAAAAAGGGAAAGAAGAAGAAGCGAAAAACGGAATGAGGAAGTAAGGCACAGTACATTCGTGTCCTCCTCGTCCAGTATCTCTTAACCCTTTTCTCCCTGCGATTCTTATATTCACAGGGCATTCGTGTTGTCCTCATCTGATATCCCTTAAACCATTTCTCCCTTCGATTTTTGTATCCAGAACGAAGTCGGATTACAGGCGACCAGCTGGTTGAGGAGGGGGATGTGCAGATTCTGTTAAATGATTCACCTATAGACCCTATATATGGGCCCTGTAAATGAGCCCTATAAGTAGTCTCAATGAGGAGCTTGACGATATATATTCCAACCAGCTTGAACCCTCACACCTCCTCGCACAGCTTCGCAAGGTAGTTGGAGACACCATCGAGAACAATAACCGTGCTTATGTATGTTTTTCAATGCAAATACACGCTTCTTTGTGTCTTGATTGTTTCGATAGGGATATCTGGCCACCAAAACAACCCAACGCGGCCCCCAGCAAAGAAGAATCGAGGGCAGTGATGGAAATACTTGAGGAACAAGAGAGCTTAGTCTTATCAATTGAAAGATTGCGAGTAGCGAGAGACGCGGAACACCAACGACTGTCATCTAAAGCCACGATGCTCCAGGAAACCCTCAAGCATATGGAATATCTCAATAGGCTGGGCAGAACAGTACAATCCGGGTGTTTCCATCAGCTGGATACACTCTCCAAAGCGCTCCTTGATATGGAAACCAAGAGAGATTCCCTTCACCCCCTCTTCGACGGCACGACAGCCACTCTCGATAGTTTGACGGCGGTCAACAATGCAATCACTCTTCTGAAATCAACAATTGAAACTGCTTTTGGTCAACTACCAAACTTCTTCGCCGTGGTTGCTCGGGAGTCCAATAACACCGAACTGCTCTGCGCCCAAATTACCGACGCGATTGCTTCCATTTCTGGCATGGCCAGTATTGCTCTGCGGGGCATCACAAACAAGCAGAATGGCGTTCTTCACCCCCTTCGCCGCCTACCTGAGGAGATACTCTTACAGATTTTCGAGCACTGTGCAGACGAAGAAGCGCAGAAATGGTTCGAATACGGTTTTAGATTGGTACAGAACCCCAAATTCCTCACCCGAATGGCCGGTGTATGTAGACATTGGCGCAACATCGCTCTGGGTTGCCCTCGACTGTGGCGCCGTGTCCTAGCACCAGCATTCGTCACGCGTTGGACTGATTGTGGACGTAACACTACTGAGAGGGGTATTGACCACTTCCGACACGGGCTTCAACTTTGCAAAGGGGTAAATCTTGAATTGACTATCCCTCACCAGTCCACACTCGCTCCGGATATGGATATCACTACGTTGGAAGTGCAACGCCTCAATATTCTGGATGCGAGTCAAACTTGGCCACCTGTGCTTCCTTCACCAAAACATCTCTGGCTGGGCCAAGATCCTGCGAACGAAGCAATATCAAGGGAACCCCCGCTCTCAATGCTCTCCAACACATCTCAAATTACCAGCTTTTGCATTTCCCTCACGTTTGCTAGGCCAATCAGCACTGTGACGCATTTGGTGCTATGTGGGCGGCACCCCAACCTCCCTCTTAGTGCTCTCCTTTGCTCCCTACCTCAGCTTGTTATTCTCGATGCGAGGAATGCTCGCTTTTACAGCACGCTAGCCATCAGTCCAGTGCAACTCAACATTCATTCTCAACTCCGAACCTTTGGAGTCGATGGGACTGGTCTTACATTTCTTGAGCAAGCATTGGACGAAGGTCTCCGAATTCCGAAGTTGCATCTCTTTGAAATCGCAAACATTGGTTCGAACCACATTGAGTTCGAATATCCTTCGATACGCACTCATATGAGCAGACATATCACCCATCTAGGCATCTTTGAATTTGAATTTGGAATATGTGGCGTATTTGGGGAGACTCTCCATACATTCATCGACATCTTCACTCATCTTGACACAATCACATTGCACAGTGCTATGACAGAGCCGACACTTCAAGCTCTTTGTCGTGTAGCTAATAGTGATGGAGACGATGGTGGCCTCAAGTGCTCTATGCCAAAGACAGTCCAAAGCGTCATAATCTGTGACTATCAAGGGGATGGGGAGGCAATCCACCAACAGCTCCATGAGATACGCGCAAGTCCAGCCCCGAGCGGCGAAAGTATCAAGATCGTTTTTCAAGATTGCCTCAATATTCGCCCAGATATCAGGAAGGAGCTGTGTTCATTGGAGGCAATCCGACAAACTGGCTAGGCCAAGTTTCCTTAATGCCTTGACACATAGTTGCTGTAACACGAGCAATAGTCAATGTGTATGTAGCAGTGACTCTGTCGTCCACGGTAGATAAGATCGTTTACGAACTGGTCCTACTAAGCGGTTAGATCTCCTTCTATTCCTTCGGACGATGGTGAATCTATAGAGTCACGAGTGTTGGGTATTCCGCACATCCCGGCGACAGAGCATGAGTATCGTCCCTATCTAATATCCCGTAACCCTTTCTCCCTGTGATTTTTGTATCCAGAACGAAGTCGGATTATTCAGCTTATACAGATGACCTCATATTTATTTATTTTGCTAAGCATCGAATCGCTTCATGCCTCGATCTCAGTCGATCGAATTCACTGACCTACCTTGAACTCCAGCTGGCTCAGGAGGGAGATGGGCAGATTCTATTAAACGAGCCGCCTATAGACCCTATATATGGGCCCTGTAAATGGGCCCTATACACAGTTTCAATGAGGAGCCTGACGATCTTCCAACCCGCTTGAACCCTCATACGTCCTCGCACAACTTCACAAGGTAGTTGGAGACACTATCGAGAACAATAACCGTGCTCATGTATGTTCTATCAATATAAATTCACGCCTGTTTGGGTCTTGATTGATCCGATAGGGATATCTGGCCACCAAAACAACCCAATGCGGCCCCCAGCAAAGAAGAATCGAGGGTACTGATGGAGCTACTTGAAGAACAAGAGAGCCTAGTCTCATCAATTGAAAGATTGCGAATAGAGAAGGGTGCGGAACACCAACGACTGTCCTCGAAAGGCACGATGCTCCAGGAAACCCTCAAGCATATGGAATATCTCAATGAGCTGGGCAGGACAATACAATCTGAGTGTTTTCATCAGCTGGATACACTCTCCAAGGCGCTCTTGGATATGGAAACGAAGAGAGATTTCCTTCGCCCCCTCTTTGATGGCACGGCAGCCACTCTCGATAGTTTGACGGCGGTCAACGACGCAATCACCCTTCTGAAATCAACAATTGAAACTGCTTTTGGTCAACTGCCAAACTTCTTCGCGGTGGTCGCTCGGGAGTCCTATAGCACCGAGATGCTCTGCACCCAAATTACCAACGCGATTACTTCCTTTTCTGGAATGGCCAATATTGCTCGGCGAAGCATCACATACCAGCAGAATGGTGTTCTTCACCCCCTTCGCCGGCTACCTGAGGAGATACTCTTACAGATTTTCGAGCGCTGTGCAGACGATGAAGCACAGCAGTGGTTCGAATATGGTTGGAGCTTGGCTCCGAACCCCAAATTCCCCACCCGAATGGCCGGAGTATGTAGACGTTGGCGTAACATCGCTCTGAGTTGCCCCCGACTGTGGCGCCGTGTCTTAGCACCAACATCCGTCACGCGTGTGACTATGAGTGGAGTTTACACTATTGAGAGGGGTATTGACCACTTCCGACTCGGGCTTCAACTTTGCAAGTGGGTAAATCTTGAATTGGCTATCCCTGACCAGTTCACATTCCCTCCGGATATAGATATCACTACGTTGGAAGTGCAGTGCCTCAGTATTCTCTATGCGAGTCGAAGTTGGCCACCTGTGCTTCCTTCACCAACACAGCTCTGGCTGGGCCACGCCCCCGCGAACGGGGCAGTATCGATGGAAATTCCGCTCTCGCTCCTCTCCAACACATCGCACATCACCAGCTTTTGCATCTCCCCCACGTTTGCCGGTCCAATCAGCACTGTAACGCATTTGGTGCTATCTGGGCAGCACTCCACCCTCCCTCTTAATGCACTCCTTCGCTCCCTACCTCGGCTTGTTATTCTTGATGCGAAGGGTGCTCGCGTTTTGAACATGCCAGTCATCAATCCACCGCAACCCAACATTCATTCTCAACTCCGAACCTTTGGAGTCGATGGGACTGGTCTTGCATTTCTTGAGCAAGCATTGGTTGAAGGTCTCCGACTTCCGAAGTTGCATCTCTTTGAAATCGCAAACATTGGTTCGGAACACCTTGCGTCCAAATATCCTTCGATACCCACAGAGATGAGCAGATACATCACCCATCTAGGCATCTTTGGAGCGTGCGGCGTAGATAGGGAGGCTCTTCATACATTCATCGACATCTTTACTCATCTTGACACACTCTCATTGCACGGTGCTGTGACGGAGCCCACACTTCAAACCCTCTGTCGTGCAACTAATAGTGATGGAGACAATGGTGGCCTCAAGTGCTCCATACCGAAGACAGTTCAAAGCGTCATAATATGCGACTATCAAGGGGATGGGGAGTCAATCCACCAACGACTTCATGAGATACACGCAAGTCCAGCCTCGAGCGGCGAAAGTATCAAGATCGCTTTTCAAGATTGCCTCAATATTCGTCCAGATATCAGGAAAGAGCTGTGTTCGTCGCAGGCAATCCAACTAACTGGCTAGGTCAGTCGATGCCCTGACACAGTAGTTGCTGATACATGAGAAATAGCCAATGTGTATGTAGCAGTGGCTCTGTCGTCCACGGTAGATCAGATCGTTTAATTTCCGAAGTGGTCTTACTAAGCAGTTAGACCCCCTCTTATTCCTTTTGACAATTTCAATCTATGGAGTCAAGAGCGTTGGGTTATTCCGCACGCCCGGCGACAGAGCATGAGTATCGTCCCCATCTAATATCCCTATGCCCTTTCTCCCTGCGATTTTGTATCCAGAACGAAGTCAGATTATTCAGCTTATACACACGACCTCGTCTTTATTTAATTTGCTTCCCAGAAACGAAGCATTGAATTGCTTCATGCCCCGGCCTCTCAGCTGATCGAATTCACTGACCTACCTTGAACTCCATCCAGCTGGCTCAGGAGGGAGATGGGCAAGTTCCGTTAAACGAGTCACCTATAGACCCTATATGTAGATCCTATATGTAGTCTCACAATGAGGAACCTGATGATCGATCAACCAGCTTGAATCCTCACCCATCCTCACACAATTTCGCAAGGTAGTTGGAAACGCTGTCGAGAACAATAACCTTGCTTATGTATGCTTTGTGAATGTAAATTCACGTTCCTTTGGGTCTTGATTGTTTCGACAGGGATATGTGGCCACCAAAACAACCCAATGCAGCCCCCAGTGAACCAGAATCGAGGGCAATAATGAAGCTAATTGATCTACAAGAGAGCTTAGTCTTATCAATTGAAAATTGGCGAATGGAGACCGACGCGGAACATCAACGACTGTCATCTAAAGCCACGATGCTCCAGGAAACCCTCAAACATATGGAATATCTCAATAGGCTGCACACAACAGTACAACGGGAGAGTTTTCATTGGCTAGATGTACTCTCCAAGGCGCTCTTGGAAATGGAAACGAAGAGAGATTTCCTTCACTCCCTCTTTGACAGCACAGCAGCCACTCTCGATAGTTTTTCGGCAATCAACCACACATTCAACCTTCTGAAATCAACAATTGAAGCAGCTTTTGGTCAACTGCCGAACTTCTTCGCGATGGTCGCTCGGGAGTCCTACAGCACTGATATGCTCTGCGCCCAAATTACCGAAACGATTACTTCCTTCTCTGGCATGGCCAGTATTGCTCGGAGGAGCATCACAAACAAGCAGAATGGCGTTCTTCACCCCCTTCGCCGCCTCCCTGAGGAGATACTCTTACAGATTTTCGAGCTCTGTGCAAACGAAGAAGCACAGGAATGGTTCGAATATACTTGGAGCTTGACTCCGAACCCCAGAACCCCCACCCGAATGGCTGGGGTATGCAGACGTTGGCGTAGCATCGCTCTGGGTTACCCTCGACTGTGGCG
>Ga0307515_10016893_pt1 | contig 13338 bp, 15 predicted proteins | sample 17_EM_MG_FD_194513 | JGI IMG/M metagenome (GOLD analysis project Ga0307515, IMG submission 194513) | Populus trichocarpa ectomycorrhiza microbial communities from riparian zone in the Pacific Northwest, United States - 17_EM | ecosystem: Host-associated > Plants > Roots > Unclassified | place...
TGACGACGAAGTGCCATCAGGTGTAGAGAACTGGAACGTCTGGGGGATGGGTTCTGGGTTCATCCTCCAAACTAAACATACCAGTATTGCAACTCATGCCAAAACAACTGGTGAACCCGAATGCGCTATTTCGTTGTAGTTGTAGCGTAAACACATCTGGTGGGCAAATTGTTCAAGGCTTGTAGGAGACGCGCTGAGACTGTCCTGCAACTTCTCATAGAACTGTTAGCGAGACCAAGAGACTATGAACAGAAACTCACACCGCCTCCTGAAATCCATTCCGAACATCCGGATCACCACCATTGCCTGCATTGCCAGTGCTGGTGCTGTGTGGTGGGAGACTACTCGGCGACTGTGGATCCAGGTTTCCGGGGGTTTGACCCGTGGTTTCGCGACCAGCCGGCCATTCATGACAGAGAGGTGTGTTCCCACGTGAAGGGGTTTGCACGACGGTTGGAGGTTGGAGGTTGCAAGGCTGTGGAGGTCTGTGAGTACATTTCTGCAAGCAACAGAAGGTACTGACCGTGGGTCATCGAGAACTGTTGGGGTAGGTTGAGGGACTGGGCGGAGGTCACTGTCGAAGGTGTCTCCGGTTGCAAAGTGAAGCCTACAGTATTGTAAGCACGTGTTGTGGTTCAGGCTACTAAGTCTACTCACCATTTCTCTGTGAGGATGTGCTCGGTGGTCGTTGACTGAAATTGAAGGCCATGTTGGAAAACGGCGAGGTTGAGTACTCCGTCTGAGTGCGAAAACTTCGCGTCACACTTACCATCATGGGAATCGAGAATATAGCCATACAATCCTGGAGCTGTTCATAGATTGCCCGAGAGTCTGATGGGAGCTGTTGATGAAAGCGTTGTGGGGGCAAACCGCTCAAGTTACGTGGGGCAGACTCGGCCTGCGGTGAGTTCGAACTATCGGGTAACGCCGGAATTCGTCCCGGAACTTTGTCGGGCCGGCTACCAATGAAACCGAGGATCAATAATTTTGTCCTGAGGCTGAACTGGTTGCCCCCCGTCGCTTGCGGGTTGTCAAACTTCCGATTCACAAGATCCATTCCCTCGTTGACAACAGTGTCCGCGAGACAGCAGAATCGTGACGTACGTTCTGACCCCAATGACAATATCGCGGTCCCTTCGCACCCCTGGGTCTGAGTTTGAAAACGTCACCAAGTCCTCCGGACAGCGACTTCAGACAGTGGTGTAGGTGTGTGGTAGTTTGCGAGGAGTGAGCGAACGTGCGAAATTTTGATTTGGCATCCAGACGCGTTGTTGTCACGAGATCGGTTGCACTCCCGTCCACCGCTCTGTTCCATCGACTCCGAGGTCTAGCGGCCTTGGTTATAAGCCACTTCCCAAGTTTACTTGGCCTACTCCATGAGTTACGGTTATTCTTCCGTGTACCCACGGGTGCCAAATCCAACCCCGCAACTCCCTTCATCAACCCGGCCTCCGATCCATAACCCCTACGACAAGTTCACTCAGCCTCAGTTCGATGAATGGATCGGGGGCATCACTAGTGCTCTGAGGAAGGCGCTTGGTCAGGAAGAGGAGGAGACTCCGACAACACAGGCGACAAAACCACGCGAGGAGGACACGTACCCTGTCGCTGACATTGATGAAGACAATGTCGAGGACTCGTTTGCGGAATGGAGAGCTATGCGGGCGAAGGAGAAGGGCAAGATGCGAGCCACTGAAGAGGAGCAAGGCAGCGAGTACGGCGGTTCTCAGGAAAGTTACGAAGACTCCGACGTGCAGGACCCCGCTGCTGGTAACACCCCAAGCGACGCGATCGAACTCCTTTCGGACGAGGACGATGCCGAGCGCGAGGAAGTTAACGATCCCGGAGCACACGACGGTGGCTTGGCTAAGAGCTTCAGTTCTGCGGAAAGTGATGGGGAAGAACAGCAGCCGTACGTCGGAAGCTCACAGCCTGTCATACCATCAAAACCCCACAATTTCTTTGCAAGTACTGCTGGTCAAGAAGGTTCGTAACAGCTTGATTTACTACTTGCACTTTCTTTATCGACCAGTTTCCCATAGCAATTGAGATAAGCGATGGCGAAACGGAAGGCCACGACCGAGACGACGACTCCTCTGGTGTGGAAAATGCATTGTTCGGATGGGGACAGGAGGATGAAGGAGAAGACCAGCAACCTCTTGATATTCGCGATCCCTGGGAGCTTCCTAAAACATACGCGGAAGACTTGTACACTGGAGGCCCTATTCGAGGCAAATCCTCGAGATTGTCGCCTTCCCACCTCACGCCCGATGCTGAATCTACAAACCTCTTCGACAACACTGGGACGCAACTCCGTCCTTCCTTCCCTATATCTCAGCACACCGGTCACAATTTGGCTGAGGTTTCGCGAGGTTCTGCGACTTCCGCTATAATCCCTCCCACGACGGATGAAGTTTCCAACAGCGACGACGAAGTTTCATTGTACGACGAGGACACTCTAGAGGTGGATACTACCACGATCGCAGCCCCCCGCGACGAATCCGATTTCATCTCCTTCACAGCCCTGAACCAGCCGAGTGACGTGGACAGTGAACGAGGTGGCCTGGAAATTCTCTACATCAGCGACAATGACGGCGGGGAAGCAAGTGCAGACGAGGGGGAAGCAGAGGATGAATTCGATGACGATGGACCCATTCCCCTCGGCACCAGCGACCTTGAGATCCCGGCGGAGCACGAGCTAGAGGGAGACGGAGGGGAAGAACTTGATGAGCTGGAGGATGATGACGAATCCGTTCCCGAGGTCACCACAAACCCCCCTTACGGTTACTATGGTCTTGATGCATCAAGCGTCACTGGTAGTGGCGGACTCGACGACGAAGCTAGAACAGCTGGGGCTCCTTCGGATCCCCCAAAGGGTGACCAGAGCGAGGCTCCAGACGCGATAATATCGCAGGAATCTGCTTCCCTACCTGATCCCTGTGGGTATCTCCATCCAGGATTTCAACGCTGATGACTGAGATTCTCCCTTAGACGATCTGGTGCCGCTTCCTACAGCCACCACTTTCATCGAGATTGATCGCCAGTCGCAGTTAGCGGGCTCAGTTGACGGTAGCACCAAAGTATCCCTTGCAGGGGTTTCTCCTACTCCATTGGACGGCGTGTCTGCAATCTCGGACGAGGTGCTGGGTGGCAAACAGGACGAAGAAAGCGCAGATGAAGATCCAGTCGGGGATGGTGCTGTCCTCGCTGACGAAGCGGTCTTGACAGTGAACGAAGTTGAGGAGGTTCTCAGAGACGCATTTAAAGAGGCGGATCAATTAGCGTCGATCGTGAACGATCAAGAAGGTACCACTTCGGTAGGTGATAATCCCACCTTAGTCCCGCCAGGACCCTCACCTGATTGTACAGGTATCCGACACTACCCAAATGCCGGGCACGACCCCGGAAGGAGAGGGATCGCTTCCCCGCGAACCAGCGATCAAGGTAACGACCACCTCCATTCGAAACCTTCAGGTCTAAGTGATCCCTTTTAGGAGGATGGTCACAATCCAATCGAGTTGCCCTTGCCCACCGTTAAGGATAAACCTTTGAACTCGCAAGAAAAGGAAAAAGAGTCCCTGCCATTTATCATGCCCTTGGTCGCTAACCCCGACGTCAGAGATCCAATGAGTGTCCCGTGGTCTCCTGTACAAAGTGGACCATCGACACCCATTGCAGGCCTAGCGTACCTCCCCGCGGTCACCAAATTCAAGCGAGACAATCAGCTACTTGGAACCGCTCACACTAACAGCGGATTGTTTACCCCTCTCGAAGGTTCCGGCTCCTCTTCTCCCTCTCCCAGTGACACTGCAACACCCGAGGATCGGCCCGGCGTGCACGCCGAAATGGAAGTGTCGGTGGTTGAAGACGACGAACAACACCTAGGGGAACAGGCTACTTCGGTGTTGGCCTCCCCGATGACTACTTCGCCGAAGGTCCCAGAAGTCGAGACAGAAGTTGTCCCCACCGGTTCCTCCGAAGATAATGGTTGGGGAGACATCCTGCGTTTGCCTACACCCCCAACTGAGACAGCAGACCACGGCGAGGAGGGCCTCTCAATCCGTCCCGTGACACGGGTATTTTTCCAACCAGAGGAGCCTAACAGCAACGTGGGTGATCCCAGTGCACGATATGAGGTCGACCGTGATGATGAAACCAAGGGTGGTGATGCTCTTCCTGAGCTTGCAATGGATACCCCTCGCGAAGGAGATGTGGACGCCCCGGGATCGAATGACACTAAACCCCTCGCTCACACAATGGACAACACAACAAAGGGCCTTCCAGAAGTTACCGAGACGGATCCCTTCAAGCTCGTAGGGAACGATAACACCTTCGCTCCTGACGCTGCTGCGAGCGATAATGATGATTCCTCTATCGCTTCTTCTTCCCCTGACGAAAAACAGACACCCAGGTAAGCCCCCGGGCTTCATCAGTCACTTATGTTTAAACACTTGTATAACCCATTGTTGTGCCAGATTGAAGATTTCCGAAATCACTGCGCCATCGGCTGAGGATCCGCGGACGACGGGGCCGACCCACCCCGAGATTCGAGCACAAGAGAGTATCGTCATCCCGACGGAGGCTCGGAAGAACTTGAGGAAGAGGAGGCGTTCAGAGCCCGTACCCATCGATCCAGAGCCTTCTAGACCTGTATCCACAGCTAACGGCTCCACAGCTAATGGCGAAGTCTCGGACGTGGTTGCCGCTTCGCTCGGGGATGGAGAATATGGGAAAACCAGCACTGGGCTCGCCAACGATGAACCACAGAATCGAGGGGAGGAACACGATAGCGATAAAGGATCTTTCGCTTCAGACCTTGTTGGACCTAGAAATGCCGATCCTTCGAGCCACGAAGGTTCTCGAGCGTCATCCATCGTTTCAGAAAAGCCACTCCTCCTTCAGGGTCACAGTCCGGTTCCCGAGGATGCTCCCGTCTTCCACGGGCATGGGAAGTTCAAAGCGGCATTACAAGCTCTGAAACTCACCAGGCAGACATCCGAACGGGAACGCGCTCAAGAGCTAGAGCAGGAGACAAGGCAGGTGAAAGAGAAAGAGCGGGAAAAGGAGCGACCTGTCGCGGTGAAGATGGGACCTAGGAAACCTTCTGAGAATGGCCCCAACGTCAACAAGGAAACAAAAAAGCCCCCCTCCCTAACACTTCCTGTGTCCACACAAGCTTCGTTGCCCTCTGCCTCGACCTCCCAAAGTCCCAGGACCCCGACCTCGGCGCTCCCTCCGTCCTCTCCCACAGTCGTCACAGCCCAGGCAGAAGTAACCCCTCCCCCATATCAGGAACAGATGACTCAAGAGCCTGTAGGACCTGACCGAGGGGCGGCGCGGAAACCGGCTGTCAAGGCTGTGAGGCGTACTGCGTCGAAGAAACATATTCTCGTCGAACCCAAGTCAACTCGCTCCCAGTGCCGCTATCGTAAGATCAGTCTTCCTCGCGAGGAGGATGGACCACGAGTCACCTTTTGCGTTCCGCAATGTTCCCTCAACAACAAGGAGTTGATGGAGGAGGAAGACATTACTGATGACGGACTGGCCACAGTGCGCGACTTCGAACGCTTATGGGATCATGTCGAGGAACAGAAGCTCAATCCTTACTTGATTGGCGTCGTGAGACAGCTCGTGGGTCTGGATCTACTCAGGGAGAACGAAATCTATTACCTCCCTACGGACGAAGACATCGAACGGATGGAGCAAAAGAGGGGAGAGCGAAGAAAGAGTAGGAAGTCTATTGGCGGCACTGCTGATGCAGGAGGCTCAAGTGTTGCTGGTCGTTCTAATTCGATTTCCACTGCTGGCCCTGCCTCTCAGCCGTCGCTCAGTCAAGGGGGAAAGGGAAAACTCGGCCCTCCACCCTCCTTCGCCGAATCCATTTCCACCACCGCTTCTATACGTTCTAAGGTTGGTCGAGGGGGTTCCACCCGGTCAATATCAGGAGACGAGGTGAGCGACGGCGAACGCGGTGGGCGAGCATCGAAGAGGAGGAGACGTACGGGCAGGGGATGGGATGGAGGTGGAAGTTCTCGAAGGAATACTCCCAGCGTCCGCGAGGATTCCGTTGCGCCGAGCACTGCCGGATCTCCTGCACCCTCCCAATCAACGATTGAACGTACGCCTGTGAGACGGTCTCGGAGGGCGTTGAAGAAGGTAGTCTCGGCGGACGCACAGACGTACAAACCTTCCGTTTCAAGTAGTGGTGAGTCTAGCGAAGACGAGGTAGAGAACATAAAGGCGAGGAAGAAATCTGGGAGAGGGATAATGAAGGGTCTGAAGAGGCGGAGGACTGAGGGTACCAGTGATTTCCCGACACCTTCCTCCGCTGGTGGTGCCGGAGGCCGCGGTGTACCTCTGTCACCGACGTCGACGAGGTCAAAGAGGGCGAAGATTGACGAAAAGTAGTTCACACCTCTAACACTTATATTATGTACGTTAATTTTTTTGATTTCGCATCTTCGTTGGGCACACCAAAGGGTTCCTCCTATTTTCGACGACAGTCGAACGTTCGATCGGAGGCGGTGGGCACTCCTGCCTTGTGTTACATTGTCCTTGAATATACCTGCGAGCTTGTGCATTGGGTTTGATGATGTATGGTGTTTCTAAGTAGTGGTGCGGGGCTCGAGATAAAATAAGTACTTTGAGGCAATGGAAGGCGATTGTGACGGCGCTTCCTATACCGCGTCCTCAACTCGATGGCATCTACACTCGGACCACGGCATGGCTCCGCCTCCGCCACGAACATGTCCACTTCTGCATCTACGACTTTGTTCCGTCGGCTGACGTGGGAGGGCACCGTACCCCTCGAGATACGCGTCGATTCGAAGGAACTCCCCGCGAACAGCAATCGCGGCCTAGAATGCTACTTCATCCAAGCCCCCAGGGTTTCCTATCTCCCGTTACTCGTCCCAGATGTCAAAAAGTTCTTGGTCGATGTCGTGCTTGACGAAGAAGGCTCCAAGATCCTGAAGGAAGAAGATTGGTGGTTCGAAGCGGAAGATGGCAGTCCCCTTAAGTGGTGAGTCTGTGCGATATCGCCGGGGTAAACCTGTTATTAATCTTGTCTTGGGTGCTTACAGGCACTGGCCGATTGGTCTATTGTACGACAACCATACGATTGCCACTACGATAAGGCCTACCTCGACATCTGACCCAGTTCCGCTGAGGCTGGTACTCCATCTCGCACAACCACCCACCGACAAGTTACTCCTGGTACCAAACGCCGACGCATGCAAACAGGCGTTCATGGGGCAACTAAAGGAGGCGGATTTCATCCGTTGGGGGAGTACAAAACGAATGACGAGCTTGCGCAAGGCTGAACAGGATGGTATCTGGGAGGGGATCAAAGAACGTACGTACGGCCGTGGAGTTGTACTTGGAAAGTTTTAACCCCGAAACCCACTATCTTTCAGATAATTTCGATGACTATTGGCGTGTAGCGTCGAAGGTCACACCGACGACAATACCTATGCGCTCTCAATCACCTCCACCCTCGTCTGGTTCGCTGCACACCCGTCCTCCGTCTGTGGATCCGGGAACTACGGCATCCGGCCCTGACAAGGATGGTGCCTCGAGTGTGCGTAGCGTTCCGGTTAGGATATACCTTCCAGATGGCCCTGTGCTTCAGGAGCTCGTACCCCCAGTGCTCGATGGAGGTTAGTACACTACTGGCTGATAACCCGGATTCACTGACTCCTGGAATAGAGCGGCCACACACCGTCTCGCGTTTGCTCACGAGCATCTTGCCATTATTATTCCCCGAAGTGGGAAAACAACAGGCGTACGCGATTGTTCAGGGTGTCGTATGCCCTCTTGAAACCGAGCTCTCCTGGTTGGGCGCCTGCATGGCGGGTGCTGATGGATGGGTAAGCATCTGTATCGGAATCACCAGAAATTGAGGATCGCCAAGCTCTACACGCAAGGCGAATGCTTTTTACAATTTTTTGACGACTAGAGATCATGCATAATGGTTATATGGCTGCGATCACGTTGTGATATTTTCCCTCCTGCTATGAGATAAGCGAGGGCGTGATGTTTCTCTGGTGGTATTCTAGTATTCTGCCTCCACATGTACACACCTCCAGACCCGATGACAGCATAAGCGGGGGCTGTGGATGAGCTCTGAAGGACTTCCCATACGACCGCCGGCGGATGGTTTTGTCATGTCTCCACATGGTCACCAGGGCGAAGATTCGGCGACTCCGGGACGCTTGACGGAAATACTCTTAGGCTTGACGCTGCCTGGGAACGCCCTCGTTCTATTGTGGAACGTTTCTGAGGTTTACCCACCTACTAGAGGTACGAGGTCTGAAACTTTTGCAAGTGTGAGGGCAATAAATAGAAGGGTGCGGAGAAAAATTCCTGTGGAGTCTGACCTCGATCAACTCCGACCCTCTCATCGGTGATGCTTCCTGGTGTCTGACGCGCGTGCGATTGCAGACATTTTCCGGAAGGATGTCTTGTGATTCCTGACGACTCAGACGGACGCGATTTCACACCCTCCTACATAAACCAGCTGTCACGCGGTTGTGGGTAACCGCCCCGTTCAAGTGGCGGTTTCCGTTCCTGCATACCTTAGAACCTGAAGCTTGAAGCTCGAAACTCCAATGGCATCCCCACTGACAGGGTAACCCGGATTGGATGTCTTACCTGTTGTTGAGATTTGTGCTTATGGAGGTCTCGAGCAACCGGCTGTCTCAGTTCCACACACTATCGGTGACATATATACTATGTTACTAATCAGCTGGTTGTTCCTGACTCCTGTATCTTTTATGTGTACCTCGTGCTTTGGTGATGGTCAGCGCAGAGGTGTTACATGCTGCGGTGCATACCGCGCGGATAATCCGGTTCGATTCTGGTGGGCCCATCCGATGTTATGGGATTCTTGTTTTTGCGTGCTCCTAACGGCATGTCAATCCCAGTTGCCGCTGGAACGGCGAATATCCTAGATCACAGTGAGTAGACGCTATTTGTTGCTAGTGAGAAACTTTCTGAGGGACATCCGAAGTGACTACCCTGGACCAAGAGGTCTAACCCTCCCTTCGGAAACAAGTGCGGTCAACAGTTTCCCTGCGGGTTGAACCAACCTGGGTGAGATGGACTCACGTAGGGTGAGAATCCGTTCACAAGCGACTGTCTAGCGCTCTTCCAACGGCTCGGGGAAGTGGTTATCCATAGTCGTAGGTTTCTCTCATTTTTCTATTCAAGCCAGAACCGGTACTGCCAGCGGTCTTATAAAGATCGTGTAAGTCATCCGTCCTCTCGGTTCCCGGCAGAGCTGACGTGCGCTGGATAGATTCAACAACTACGGTACGTTCGTTTGCCGTTCCCAGCCATTCCAAGTGACTCGCCAATCTGATTCCGCACAGTGCTCTGCCACGTCTAGTGTGACTGGTTCAGCAAGTCGCTCTCCTTGTTGCTCCCTCTCGCTGACCGAACAGTTGTGAGAGGTAAAGATGGTCCCCGTTTGTCCGAATTCGTGAAATTCAGGCCCTCGCCGGTTTCAATGGCAAGGTACTCCGTAGCACCTTCTCTAGTCGTGTATGCGACCCACTGATTTGGCGATAGGATGGAGCGGGATCACCCCTGCGTTGTCGCCCCGCTACCCACGACCCACTGACTTGTCTTCCTGCAGTTGAGGCTATCCGCCTTGTGTCATTTGAACAGGAAGGTGCTGGTCACCATGGTCGCCCCGTTTATTGTTGCAACCACGTCATCGGGGACATGGTCCTCCGTGACATATCAGGTGAGGGATGCAGGAGATTTCCTTTTCCCATGGCCCGCACTGATGTCCCCAACGACGTGCGATTTAGGCCACGCCGTCGTCCTGCTAATTAGATGTCGCCGTTTGTGTATCCCCGTACGTTCCGGAGTACCCTCTCACATGTTCCGGACCCCTACCATTGATTTACTACTCTGAAAAGGGGATAGTCGACGGTGTTTCTGACCGGTGACACAGGAAACACTGGTGGAAGTCCCGATCGTCTTAGCGGCCTTTGCGGCGGCGATGTCATGCGCCGTGCATTATGGGCAACCGTCCACTGAATCCCCGCTGGCGAACAGCGCGTGATATAGACGATATGATGCCACCGTCGCCACGCACGTACGTATGGGGCAAGGCGATTTACAAGTGTAGTGGAATTTATGGAAGTGGATGAGATGGAATCCCGTGGACAGCTGCGAAACACCTAAAGTATTTGTTGCAATCATAATTCTCGCGTATGGCGCGCGACAGCATGACCAGGAAGACCGGGAAAATAGATGAGGTATCATATGCTGATAGAATGAAGCGGTTGGAACGCGTACTCGGGAGGGGGGTTCCTTTCTCCCTCCATTTACTCCCACGGTCCCTCTCTTCACCGTGGGGGTGCTTATAGTGCGGAATTGATTGTCTACCCGGATGTTCAGATGGTCTCGGAACGCTTACATACTGTCACTTCTATACCACGGTGGAGGAAAACATAAACCCAGTCGATGCTCGCCCAAGGCCCGTGCACGAAGACCGGTCAAGCTGATATTTCGAAGTCTGGAGTTAGCTTTTCCAACCGCTGAATATGTTCGAGTTGATCACCACCGCTAGTTAGGAAACAAACCTTTCCCACAGCCGCGCCTCCGGTTATATTTTACCAGTAGTCATAGAACACTAGAGGTTTCCGGGAGTGAATTATCTCCGTTCCATGATGCCTCTCCGCATCATTCGTGTGAGAAGGAAGGGGATTACATCCGAGAGGGGTCAGGGATTAAGACCATGCGTATCTCAACGTCTTAGTTTTTGATTGTGCCCTCCACGGTCATCCTCTGATGATCTGGCCCGTCACCAGACCAGATCTCCGCCTTGTACGATCCCTTGGATTCCCTTCAGATGACCGACCGGACCTACCGGCTATACGGCCACTGAACAGTTCCCGAACAACGGTTCTCTTGGCCGGAGCAGTTCGCTATCCCCTCTCGAACCCGTGTCGGTTCGCGAGCGATCTCTCTGCCCTATTTCGGGACACATGAGCGTGCGACCGCATGGCGCACGGGATTCTAGGCCAGGTCCCCTGGGGTTGCTACCGCTACAGCTCTTCACTCCTCGTTCGAGTGAAGACGTGCGTCGGTGCTCGCATGGGATGATAGACTATTTCGCTTCGCAAGGAAAGCCTCACCTGGGCCCAAACGTTGTACCTTTTGATGGGTGTATGCATGTGTTACAATTATGGTCCCATGGTCAACCTCCAAATAGGGTTACCCTGCTATCCCCTTCGCACCCGACCCTCCATCCGCCCACATACATAAATCCAGTACACCTTCGCCGGATTCCAATCATCCATCCCCTGGTGCCCTCACCATGTCTCTCGTCGCCCTCACAACTCTGTTTTTCTCCTTCGGCTTTGCCGTTGTCGGAGCCGCCCACCTCATCCACGCATTTGTCACCGCAAATAACCAAGTCAGGTATCTCCGAGCTTCCTCTCCCCCCGGTACCGTCCTCGACATAGACAGACACGGTGAGATGATCTGGGGCATCTCGCAGTTTCCTTATCACTCACGCCTCCCTATCTAGATATCATAATCACTGGAGGGGTGTCGGCCGGAATCCAAGCGGTGATAGTCGGCCTCACCATCCTGTCTGCATATGCCATCTGGAAACGTTCGAAAACTCGCCCGAAGATCTTCGTCATCCTCGGCTCCCTCCTCTCCTTTACCTCACTCGGGCTCTTAACCGTCACGATTGCCTTCACGGTAATCTTCGCTACCAAATCTGCCCGCGTTTCGGCTTTTCTCGGAAGCACCAAACTCCCGCAGTCGATAATCGACGCCCGGGCCCGGGCTCTTGGAGTTAGCCCGGTTTACAAGGATCAATCATACCGTGAGTTGCGGATGTATGTGGACCGATATTTAACGCGCTCATGCGGTCCGCTCTCCCTCAGTCCTTTATGCCACTATTTTTCCCTGGTTCACCTGGTTGTTTACGACCATCGCAGCGGCCGCTGTGTTTTTGGAATCGCGCGCACACTCGACGTCTGTTCCCAAGGGCGAACCCCTAAACGAGAAGTCGACAACGAGGGACCGCCGGGAATCGACGCCTTCGATCGCCTAACCCCAATCATGTCCATAATCGAGCTCGGCTCCAGATTCAAAACCCTGACACTCGTTACATCCTCTCCTCTGTTCTTACCGTTGTATTGTCTCGCTCAAAGCGGCTGCGTATGAGTCCAAGGTGGTCGCATAAACATTCAAGATGAGGTCATCGGTCACTTGGCTATGATACAAACGGGAATTCCCGATCAAAATACAGTTTATCATTCCCTCCTCGCAAACTCCGACTCATCAGTCATGAGTTCAACTGGAAGCGACGTCTTGTTGAATTTGGCCAACGTCAGACCCTTGGCATCGGTGATCGTGGGCTCCCAACCGTCGGGTAATCGTTCTTCAAGCAGGAACGGGCGGAGTGTCTCAATGTCTCCCCCAAAGTGTGTTAACAACGTCGAACCGCTGAGAAACAGATTATCAGCCCGACATCGGAAGGCGGCGCCACGTTTACTCACTTGGAGCTCCCGAACAATTTATGGCTGAACGACATAGAATACTGTCCATTTGTCCTGCGCGCTTCCACTCGCCTCTTCGCTGAGAAGCGTGCGATATCCTTCTTGGTAAGACAGCCGTTTTCACCGGTGCCAGACGCCAACAACTCCTCGATAAGGTCAGGTGCCGGTTTAGATTGATCAGGCATGAGGTGGGCGTCATGTCCTGGGCGATAGATAGGTCAGATGACTGCAGGTGGGGAAAGCGGTTAGGAACCTACTCGTGAAGCTTGCGTCATGCTCGATCCCATTATGGACATCGATATCAGACAAATCGAAGATACCCGTCTCGTAGTCTCGACCGAGGATGCCGGCGATGGTGTTCGGGACATACCAACAGAAAGTTGGAGCGAAGTTGTAGTGATCACGGACGACCTTATTCAGCTGCTTAAACGTGATGGCGCGTCCGTCTCGGGGTAAGATGCCTATACAATGCCAAACGAGGCGTGAGCTCCGGGTCCTCGTGTATCAACGAGGAGAAGCGCCGGAATGGACATTACCATGGTTGGCGAGTGCATTCAATGCTGGGCAGGAGCACCGACTGTCCTTGTCAGTTGGTGGAATGTACTTTGGCCAGCTCCCCCCGCAGATGGTGACTTTTCCCGGCGCTCTCTTGGGGGCGATAAGGTTGTAGAGCGCAAGGCCAAAGTCGGCTTGAAAGATGAAGAAGACCTTGACGAAGTGCGTGAGCTTCACCCAGCTGGCGGAGGAAGCGCGACTGAATCCGTTGACAACAGCAGAGGTCATGGTGGGGGAAGGAGAAGAAGAGAGG
>Ga0307515_10016894_pt1 | contig 13338 bp, 4 predicted proteins | sample 17_EM_MG_FD_194513 | JGI IMG/M metagenome (GOLD analysis project Ga0307515, IMG submission 194513) | Populus trichocarpa ectomycorrhiza microbial communities from riparian zone in the Pacific Northwest, United States - 17_EM | ecosystem: Host-associated > Plants > Roots > Unclassified | place...
GAGACCGCGATCTATAAACCAATAATCTTTGTGGTCCATCATAAGAGGCAGATAAAATTTGACAACCAACTTGTTCATTTTTCTTTTCTTAAACATCAATTGCAAAAATCTTGAAGAAATTCAAACACATGGAGACGAGAAAGACTTTGTTGCCCAAAATTGAAGGAAGAACCATCAATCATTAAATAAATACAAGTAATGTAATCTTCTAATCCACTGCGTGATTATTGCTACAAGGACACCTGTATCAATGAAAAGGATATTACATTGTTGTTGTCAAGGGTCCATTTTCTGTAACCCTCTTGCTCAGAGGCATATTCTTTGTAGCTGTCTTGGCTTTGTAGTTTATTGGCATGAGCTCTCTTATATATTAAACTCTTAATTAATCACCCAATCCCCAATTAAAATTATCATAAAACAATCCATTCTCAGTTCTCACGACGACTAGGTCAAATGGTTTCAAATCAATTTTTTTATACAAGCGACTGTCATTAAATAATGCATATTTTTTAGAAGTTATTTTTTTTTCTATGGAATTGACTTGAAAAAAAACCCTTTACAGCGAACAATTGTCATCTAATTTCCAGACACAAGAAGTCCACAAATTGTCAATGCCAGTCTTCAATGCAAAAAATACTGGGAGCTAGATGCGGTACTGCTGTAGCTATTAAATTAATAATGCTTCTGTTAATGCTACAGAAATGAGAGCTGTAAGCACACAGCATTGGCAGCCATTCTGCATCAGGATAGAAAAAAAAAAAGAAGAGAAGAATCCCTAACCTGGCTCCTTAATTCAGTGTTAATTCTCTCTCAGGGTGCAAGTATTAGTAAAATAATATCAAGAATTATTAATTAAATATAAATTTAATAGTTTAATTCAAATCAACAAACACGTCTATCCTCCGAGGTAAACGTGTTGTTGTTTCAAGAGATGGATTCTATTAATAAAAATTTTACCGATAAATTATGTGTTTTAATATTTTCTCTTGTATAGCAACTAGGAGATCCTCAAACCAATAGTCACTCGTTTGCTCACACAATAAATAAATTTAATTACCACCGATGTTGTAACTCGTTGATAATTATTAATGTATAACAAAACTTAAATCATGGATGTACATTCTAAAAGTGTTAATGTATTTATTTAACTTGTGTTATTAGAAATCAAATAAGTTTTTTAACGCAAAAAAATAAATGTGTAGGTGTTAATAATAATTTTTTTAATATCGAGTAAAAAATATAATTATGAATTAAAAAAATTACGTTTATTTATAATAAAATAAAATGAAGATGATATGTGTTAATAAAAATATATAAGATCTTAGATTAATTTTTAACATAATAGAAAAATAAAATAATGTTGTAATTGTTATAGTGAAACACAATTTCCTTTTAGTCTTTGTATAATAATTTTTCAAAAAAAAATTATGAGAAAAAAAAAGAAAAAAATTCAAAAACAAATTAAAAAAGAATGTAGATAAAAACAAAAAAATTGATATAAATAAACCAAATGTCTAGAGTGATAAATATCCCAAATATAAAAAATAAAAAATAATATTTTTTTTAAATGTAAATAATAATAATAAACTAAAAGGAATTATAAAAGAACAAAGACAATAATAATAAAAATAGTGATAGGAGAAGCAAATCCAAGAAAATATGTTTCTCCTGAAAAACAAAAAGTTACATTAATTTTCGCAACAGCTACAGTGCCCACTACAATAAATAATTTAAATTGTTTTTCATAACTATGCAATTTCTAAGAAAAACACAAGACCTTAATTATATATATCCTAAAAAAAAAAAACTCAAGATTACAATACAAACCAATTCTAGCATTTCTCAACAACTAGTTTTTAGATCTCTCGAGGAGAAATCACTGTAGACAACGAAAAGACACTTGCCTGCTGTGCTCATTATTATACATATATGAACTGAATTGGACGACTGAACCACCCTATTTAGTATTCGGTAGCTAGCTATACATGATTATTATGCCTGCTTTTAAGTTTACTAATTGATGCGGCTGTAGCCCACAAAGACCTAATCCTTTTACGCCCTTTCCTTTTCCTCTGGTCTCTGAAAAAATCAAGGAGCACTAATCAATAATATCCAGAGTCCTGTATATCTTTCGCCATCAATATATCTTTTGGTTATTGCCCAAGCAAACTCATGGCAGAGACCCTCTCGCAAGAATTATTCAGGTACCAATCTGAAAGCAACGACTTGAGCTAGGATGGAGACCTTGCTTGGTAGAGGGGGGGTTGGAGCATGAATTCTAAAGGCATGACAAGTGCAAATATCACAAGGTAGGACCTAACATGAGATGTGTTCTTTCATCTTAACATGCCATTTTAGCAGACATTGAAGGTTACCTGTCATCCTTCTTCTCTGGGATTACATTTCCTCTACGTGTTCTTCTCATCCTTTTATATTCATCACGCTCCGGCCGGCGACGATATGAGTGTGTGTGTGTGTGTGTATATATATAGACACATAATCATCAAGGTTTTCACGACTAGCTAGTTCACATATCGCAGCATAACAAAAATATTGGGAGGGAGCTCCAGATATTTATTTTCACGCGCATCACACGTTCATGTAAGATTTTTGCACTAATTTAATGTATTTAAATATATAAACTCTTCTCTGATATCAAGAATATTTAAACTAATCTTCAAGTTAAAGGCTGCCTGCCGTGAACTTCCTTGACCGCCAAGTCTATCCTTTAAATTTATAATAATTAGGTGATTATGATAAAAGGGACACTTGAAGTGATAAATTATGAATTATAAGTGCTTTATTAGAACCAAAAAAAGGAGAGGTAGAATTTGTCCTTACAAAATTTAAGCGAGTTTGAAATAATTTTTTATTTGGGAGAGTTTTTAAGGGAAGGTAAAATTAACACTTAGGGGGTAAGATTTAACCTCCAAGGCTAGTTTATTATTATTATTATTATTATTGTTTTTTTTTCCTCTCCTCCCCACTCTTTACCTCCAAATTAAATACATACCAAACAATTTTTTTTAAAAAATTTGTCTCTCGCTAATTATTACTAATAATTTAATTGTTTTTTTATATTTTTATTAACATTTCACCCTTTAATTTATTAGCGCACCAAATATTCTTAAAATAAAACTTTTATATCCTTAAAAATCATTCTTATAATATATAATTATGTTTATAACAATTTACTATTATTTCTAAACCCCATACCAAATGACACCTTAAATATCTAAATATGTTGGATTTTCTTCCGGATATGTTTTTTAATTTTAAAATAAAGTTATTAAATCTTGCCGTCCATTGTCCTGAAAATATCCCTCAAAACAAATAAATCTTAAAATAATTTTGAAAAAAAATACAAAGCAACTATTCTGAATATAGGCTGGTGTTATAGCTCTTAGATAAGATAGAAATGAATGCCACGTGTACTGATTAGAAATAATTAAAAAAAACATTATGATTATACAAAATCCTAAACGAATTCAAGAAAAAAGAAATCTGTAAAGGAAGGAGTTGCAAAGCGAATAAAGATACTACACAAAAACAAGATAGGCGTAAAATCTTGTGTTGGGGGCCCAAATCCCAAAAGACCAAATAGAAGCTGCGTACGGAGCTATTTATATTTTATACAGCAGCGATTAAAGGGAAAGGAAAATAACTGCACCAACAGAAAAAGTAAATAAATAAATAAATAAATAGAAAGCCCTCGTGATTCTTTTTTCCCCCCCTTCTCCATTTACCTCTTTTTTTTTTTTGTTATTATCAATCTTCTCTTTCTCTTTCCTTTTCTTGTGCAGAGAGCTCCCTCCTCCTCCTCCTCCTCCTCCCCTCTCTTTCTATAAATACATCACTTTGCTTTCTATGTGTGTTGCCTCTCTCTCTCTCTCTCTCTCTCTCACACACACACACACACACGCCTTTTATTATCTCTCCCTGTTCTGTTTTTTTTTTTATATTTATTTTACCATGAAAAACGGCTAGAGGAGCTAAAGAGAGACACTGAGGCAGACACACACAGGCTTTCTTTCTTTCCTTGTTGTAATAGAATTACTATTTTTTAAGACACATCAAAGTTGTTTAAAATATCACCACTGCTACTCTACATTGCAATGTCGGCTTACAGAGATGAAGATCCTCGTATTCATGACATCAAAACTAGGATTCGTGTTGTTCCCAATTTTCCAAAACCAGGTTTTTTCTGTTTTTTTTTCTTGGTTGTTGAGAAACATAGACTTGGCGGAAATACCTTTATGATCTCGAATTTTAGAGTTAAATTCAAGAATCGGTTGCTGCAACTGGGTTTTGCATACGAAGTTTCTTCTCGATTCAAAGTTTTGTTCCTTTTTAAAATCTTCACCAAGTTGTTTGAGTTCTTCTTTTCATTTCCATTATGAACGGCACCGAATGTTTATGCTCTTTTGTTGTTTTGGTAAAACACGTTTAAGCTTTCATGATTCAAGACTGTACGTGCTTTTCCACATATATATATACTACTCTACTGGCGGTGAAAAGCAGAGAATCTATGGCTATGCCTCTTTTTTGGTTATAAGTTTGTCATTGATGGTTTATTATGGCAGGTATTATGTTTCAAGATATCACCACCCTATTACTGAATCCTAAAGCATTCAAGGACACAATTGATTTGTTTGTTGAGAGATACAAAGGCAAAAACATTTCAGTTGTTGCAGGTAAAAAAAACAAAAAACAAAACTCACAAGAAAAGAGTGAAAGACCCCATTTCTGCTTTTATTCTTTTTTTTTCCTTAGCAAATTTTCATTCTGTTTGAGGTGTAATTAGAAGATCTGATTTTAGGCCTTTTAACAACTGATCTTGGGTTCAAGATGGTGGGGTCCTTTTGCTTACAGAGCAAAATGCACCACTGCCTAAGTTTCTGGATGTCTTTTTTTCTTATCTTTTTCTTTTTTTTCTTTTTATGACTGGCTTTTTGATGGGCTCATTTAATGCTAAATGGAAGTGACTGTTCGTGTGTATGTGATGTTTAGTTTTTCTTTCTTCTTTCTTGTTCGCCTTTTTTCTGCTAGAGAGTGATTTCTTGTTTGACTAATGGGCTTTGTTAGTGTGGTGTGCCATTGATTGCTCTCTGTTCATTTTTTTCCCCTTAGCGGCTCTCATCTGACCACCTCTACTTCTCTCTATTGTTGCTGTTGTTGTTGTGGGCATGTGCTAGGATCTGATTTGGGTGGATTGTGGTTGGTGATGGATGCCCACCTTGTTAAAAAAAATAGGTGGACCCAAATGATGCTAAAGTTAAGATGGGCCGGCTTCTTTTGGCTCTATTGTAACGTAGATTTCCCCATTTGACTGTTTGATGTTTTGATCCCATACCTCGGTTGTATTGTCTCTTGTTTTTAGTCATATCCTTTTACTTTTCCTTTTGCAGTAGCCAGTTTTGCACCTGAAATTGATGGCATTGTGAGGTCTTAAATGACGAGCCGCTATCTTTCTTATAGTGGTTTTAGGTTTTCTCCTGCGATGGGTTATTTTGTAAGATGGCCACGGTCGCATCCCTCTTTGGTTAACTGGGTCATGTTCATTCAGAAACTCTTGTGTCTTAAGTTGCTTATGAGTGATTTTTTTATTAGCTGCACGTAATGTGTTGTCTTGCACTTCCAAATAATAGCAAACTATGCATACTTGAAGAGGTTTCATGATCTCTTACTGATAGTGCCGTTAGACCTCATTTTGATTTTGCTTTTCGATGATGAAGGATTCGGTCAGCATTTAAGTGTACTTTGCTTTGTCCCGTTGTGTGGGCATTAGAATCTGTCTCTTTGTACCACGTGGATGAATTTTGTCTTCTTGTGTTTATGTGGAACTTTATACATTAGTGGAATCTTCTTTAGAGATTTTAGTTTCACATGGAAAAGTTTCGGCCTTTTCCCTTGCCAGATAATTATCTGTGTTTTTCGTACCTGTCACCAGTCTATTGATGCTACCACTGGATTAGCTCTAGTGCAAGTGTTCCGCGTTTGGTCAGTTGGAGATCTAGCTTATCAAATTCCAGTGCAGGTTTATGTCACATTCAAGTATTACGGGCATTGACTCTTGCCACTTGTGCTTAAAATAATCACATTCATCATGATTTCTGTTGTTCTCTGCACAGTCCTATTCATCATATTTTAGATGTGGAGTCTTCCAACACTATATATAATGCTTTGCAGCTCATATAATTCTTTTTCCTTGATGGAAGTTCTGATAAAAACAATTTGTTGGTCAGAAAGTTTTCCTTTGCATCATTTGCGTGTCCTAGCTTTTGTGTCGTTCGACTGCCAGGGGGCATTTTATGGTTTTCATCACTTGAAGTACTCCAAGTCCCATGGTGATCAAATCTTAAATGTGTTTCTTGATAAGATATCTTGTAGCCTGCATTGATGCTCTCCTGCAAATTTTGTTAACTGCTGCCACAAAGTTTGTACTTGCCTCCTGTTACTGTTTATTATTATTATTACTTACAAGTAGTCAAGATTCTTTGACTTTTGAGCAGTTTACATGCGAGGTACTATTTCAAGATTCGAAAGCTTAATTAATGGATACTCCTCTCTAATACACACATACAAGACTGATGTTTTAACTAATAAAAGAGCTCAGCAATCTGTTTAGGGACCTAAAATGTGAGCAATTGTCTTTTTCAGGAATAGAGGCTCGGGGATTTATATTCGGACCTCCCATTGCTTTGGCAATAGGAGCAAAGTTTGTTCCTCTGAGAAAACCAAGGAAGTTGCCTGGTACTCCTCGTCTCTTTACTAATAACCTTTCTGCAGTGGCATGAACATGTTTATATTTCAAGATGTATTTGGTACGCTCATGATAAATAGCAAGCTATATACTGATCGTACATTATTTGGTCACTGTATTGCATTTATTTCTTCTTCTCTGAATGCTCTGGGACTCTACAATTGATACTGATATTTTTTTATGGCGCTTCACAATATTTATTGAAGTTAAATCGACAAAGGTGTAACTTGAAACTAAGACCTCACCCCTCTCGTTTATGATTGTGGATATAGGCACTACTCCTTGAACTACATTCTTGGAGCTACGCTCATGTGGAGCAATAATCAGCCGCTGATTTACATCTTAATTTTATACTTTTATAGTTGCTAAAGTGTTAGTTATTGTGTGTACTATACAGTTGGTCCATTTGGTAAATCAGCACCCTTGTATCCAATGTACTTTGTTTTATCCTTATTAGGCGTGATAGTGGATGTCCATTCTGCGTTAGAAAGCCAAATATATTCCTCACAGTTGATATGGTTACTGTATTAACAGAATGCCTGTCTTCTTCACACTGTTAGCCACCCAACCAGTATAAGTGCTTGAGTGATTTGCATTTTCTTTTTCTTTTCCTCCTCCACTGCTAGCTTAGCTGTGTGGAGTGAGTTTGTCCACATTAATTTTCACTCTCCATATCATCTGTGACATCAGAGAATCTTTCAGACACATAAGTATTGATGTCATTGATTTCTGTAGATGTCTCTGTTTTATATGGACTAGAAATCTCAGCTTTAAAGACGCTACATGTGATACTTAAATTCATATTTTCTCTGTTTACAATCTTGTTAATACTTATTGTCGTGTTTACAGGCGAAGTTATTTCAGAAAAGTATATTCTAGAATACGGAAGAGATTGTCTTGAGATGCATGTTGGAGCAGTCAAATCGGGTGAACGTGCTTTGGTGGTTGATGATTTGATTGCCACTGGTGGCACTCTGTGTGCTGCCATGAATTTACTCGGTAAACCTGTTTCTTGTTAAAAGACTTGAGATTCATGTATGTGTTGTAGTTGTTACGTGAGCTGTCTGTATAACAATTCATGTATACAAGACCATTGATGAAAAAATACGCAAGATTGTCCTATTCATTCTTAAATGTGATAAGAGTACAATGATCCAAAAACACTGAAATATTTATGTTTGATTAAAATACAAATTCAGCTTCTGGACCACACATCTGGGACATTTAAAATGTCAATCAATCCAAATAAACTAGCAATGAAACATGCTATCTGGAAGTGAATGATAAACAAGTTTTAATGGCAATATTCTACAGTAGGAGTGATGCGTTTACTTGCATTATACATACTGTAAATGTTGGTTGCAGAGCTGTTCAAGTCTTCATAAACAGTAGATCCATTTACATGACAAATTAGAAACCCAAGTTTTGCTGTACTAGAAAAAAGAAGATACTGAATAACAATTTTCACCAGGGGTTCATTGCTTCCCATGTGATAGAGAAGTTACTACAAGGTGATAGTTTTATGATCTGATCAATGACTAATATTTTGATAAATTTATCTCCTTGTTGATTGCTTTCTCAGAAATTTCACTGAAGCATGATCCAATTCCTTGCGAAATATTTTGTTTGTGTATTATCCAAACCTTTGTTCTGATTGAGTGCACGGCTTGACGATATTACGATATTATCTTTCAGAACGTGCTGGAGCAGAAGTGGTTGAATGTGCATGTGTAATTGAATTACCAGATTTGAAGGTGTGTATGCTTCCATATTTTCGAAGTTTTCACTACTTTTCTGTTGATCTTTGTGTTTGGAGTTTCTGTTAGAAACAGGACTTATCTGTTGCTTTGATGTCTTGAATTTTTCTGTCCTCTGTCAGTCTTTCTCACTCTCACACACTCTGTAGCTAATCGTCTAGGTTACTTGAACGGAAGATGGGTTGCATAATTCAACAGTTGATGATCTATGTTCTTGTAATCCTAGGATTTTCAAATGTAACAAGAAAAAACTTCCCTTTTAACTGACGTCTCAAGTGCCTTATTTTGACCTATGGCTTGAACTCTCTAGGTCATCCTTTTACTACTTGTGTCTCTCGGTGGCAGCTTCCCTTTAGTTGTTGGTTTCATTTCCTGAGCCTTCTGCCGCTTATACCAGTTAAAAGGTCTGGATATTCAAATATAAGATTTTCAACGAAATCATAATTTTTAAAGATGGAGTTACCAGCATAGAATCTCTGGGGTAAATAGCTCAATGTGTCCCTTGTATAAATGGTCAGCTCTTCAACATGTCTTTATGTTTTTTATTATATCTATTATGTCCTTGTATAGTATCAAATTCTCCAATGTAAATTAACATAACTATACTTTTCATTCTTAAAATATCCTTGAACTATACAAAAATATATTATTATTTAAAAAAAAAAATTAATGATCGAGTAATTTTAAAACTCTTTTATTCTTAAAACATTTGAGAAAATTTTCTATTATATCCTTTATAACTTGAGGTTAATTTTGGAATGAAAAAAATATAATTTTGTCAATTCGAGTGGAAAAACTTGAAGGTTATATTGAAGAATTACTGTACAAGGACGGACTCAAAGATAGGGGGATATAAAGACTTTTCCAATTATATAAGGATACAAGGATAGATTAAGCTATTTACCTTTCACAATCTTGAGAATAATTTTTTAGTGGTACCTTTGAGGTTCCGTGGCAAAATTGGCCTGGATAATTTAATGGTTCTAAGCAAGTTTTCTGCTGATTTTGCATGGGGTGAAACCATTATGTTCCAATCCTGTCTACGAGAGATCTTTTGCTCATCACTCTCTATGGAAATAATGGAACTACTAAGTTCGTACAAAAGTGAATTTAGTCCTTGCGAGATTAGAATTTTGACTTAATGGTGTCAAATGGAAGAGGATTCCTAAGAAGTGAGTTTTCTTCACTATGTAAAGACCTTTAAAGAGGTTTTGATCACCATTTCAGAACCTTAATCGTGTCTTTCCAAGAGCTACACTGTGTCCAAAAATAATGGGTTAATGGAGACCTTTTTTTTTTTTTCAACCCAGAGCAGTATATGCATTCCAATATTTTTTTTCCAAATAATGCAACTTCAGGGTTGTTTCCCTTAGAATTGCCTTTTTATGCTCGTCTGTAAAGTGCAGGTGCTTCAAGGAAAATTACTTTTTCCTTGTTCTGTTTTCATGGAAAATAGGCTTGAGATGAAGTTTCTGTAAGCAGAGGGTTAGAGTAGCATCACAACATGACTTTGATGTAAATGCTGATTTTGCTGTGGTTCTGAAGCTCAGCAAGTGCTTAAATTGGCAATGGCTTTACTCTTAAACTCTAATGGTTAATATAAAAGTAGTGCCGCCTATCTGCTGAGTTTATTGATACTTTGAAACTGGCACTTGGATGCAATGCAGTGAAATATATTAAATCAAGATATTGTTACCTCTCTTTTTAAGTGAGCAGCATCACTTCTGTAAAAATTGCAGTTGCACCTTAACGTGTCTGTTCAGTTTGTTTACGCGGGTGTTAATTCTCATTCATGAATGCATTTTTTAATTTTATGACAATAACAATTCTCTGCTACAAAAATGGTATTCCATTATCACATTTATGGGTCTGATGTTTCAGGGTCGGGAGCGATTGAATGGCAAGCCATTGTATGTACTCGTGGAGTCCCATTAATCATGGCAGATGATACAATTCGCCTGTGATGATGCAGAATGATAAATGTACATTAGAGGGATATCATTTGTTATTTTTCAGCTGGAATTCGCCTTTCATTTAGCCCAATTGTTGACTATTAGTGAGTTTTTGGTCAATCATGGTGGTTGAGACCCTTACCATGTAATGCAGAAACATCGAATTTATGTGAAGGGCTTGATTTTAAGGAAATGACTGTAGGAATTTCTCCCTTTTTTTACACCATCTGGAAGATGAATTCAACCTATCTTGTGTTCATCCGAGGTTCAGACTTATACTTTCAGAACAGAGATTATGTTGCAATCCAATTATTCTCTGCCAAACAATGCAGCAGGCATAACGAATGGAAGATTCAATGACAAACGGAAACGAGTCAAAATGACAATGCTTTCCTTGCTCACTTCCTCTCTCCATCATGTTACTTACAAATTAACATGGCTGTATTTTGTAGAGCCCGCTCCAGAGTTTGCTGTGTTAGTGTAGTTTTCCTGAACACATGGCTATGATATTTTGCTGTTACTGACGCTCGCAGAATGAAAAGCAGTATTCTTCCTTGGAGAGGAAAAACCTTGCATGATAAGAGGTTGATGTTTTGCTCGCAGAATGAGTTGTCTTGATCAGTTTCTGGTTCCAATGGGATCTAACTGGATTGGACTCAAAAGTCTTAATCGAAAATCTTTGAATTTTTTTTTTTTTTGGTATTGGATAGCCAAGCAACTATGTCATGGAATTTGTGTCAGCTATGGAGTTACAATCTTTACTTAAACAACCAAAACATATAGGCAGGTAAGTGCATGGTAGGGGGTCATAGGTTCGGAATTAGATTAATGAAACAATAGGATGAGAAGTGTTTATCAAAGATGGTGACAACGAACCATCTATCTGCCTTTCATTTTCTACCAAGGGAAGCGATTGCTCAATCAACTTGTTCAAAGTTTGACATGTTGATTTTATGTTTGAAAATCAGACATTTTAATATAATAACTACTCAAACTTCTTTATTTATAAATAATTTAAATATTAGATAAATTATTATTAAATAATTCATATGTGAAATGTATATGTTTACACCGTTTATTTTACAGCACATCCGAGTCGATCTATCTTTTTTATTAGCCTTTGAACAATTATTTCATTTTAATTATTAGACTTTTTTTTTTGTTTTCATCATCTCATGTTATGATTACATTATTTTAAGTTTAATAATTTATTTCGGTTCACATGCTATAAAAAAAATGTCATGGCATTAAATTAAAGCTTGATATTACAAAATAGAATTTAAGTTTATTAATTAGAAAAGAAAATCCAACATTGAGGATTAAATAACTCTTTAAAATGCCAAACTCTCCCTCAATAGTGTTTTATATGAACAATATTGAGGATTAAATAACTCCTTTTTATTTTTTTTAATGAATGGTTCGTAAACTTATTCAAGTGATATCGAACACCATGTAAAGGAGAAATTATTTCTCTTTGAATGTCGTAACTGATATCACCGTGATAATATTTATATATAAATAAGAATAAAATATATGCTTATTTCATATAATAAATATTTTATTTTATACCTTTTTGAATTTTTAGACCACTTGATTTTAATATTGCATCACCTAAAACACGTGAATCGTGTACACTTCCTTCCCAACGAGCTAAAACATATGTAAACCTCAAATCAAAATTTATAGCTACTAAAACATTTCCGGTTGTTTCTTCTTTTCTACCTTGAAACTTCTCTTGAATTTCAATAAGAATATTTAAAAGAACATGGTTATCATTAATTACTCTCACACAATTCTATATAAATATGAAACAATAATGATAAACTTTTTCTTCTTGACGTAATTAATTAATGTATAAAAATATTAGTATTATTCTCATACCTTAAAATAAAGATAAAATCTTTGATTATTCATTATCTCTACAAGAATCATATCCTTTGGGTGTTTAATAAGGTGTTTGCACAACTTAAAAACAACCTTTAAAATAATTTTAAAATAACGATGAATAATTTAAATATACCTATAGTAAATATCACTAACAAAATGAAATTTTGGGTCTCATCCCATAATTTATAAGAACACAATCGCATGCTCCCTAATAAACACAATTTTAGTTTATCATAATAGGTCATGACTTGTGAAGAAGTCACACAAATGATAAAATATATGTGGTTCTGTACGAATTTGTTCGACACAATATCTATTACCTCGATCCAAAATGTTATTCATATAGAATTCTCTTTGAGCAACTACATTTATAGGTGATTCTCTTAGTATATAATTCTATTTTCTTCTCGTTCAATAATAATAACCCTTGCAGCTAGAGTGGATACAGCTGCTCATATACATGTTGTATGAATAGACTTACTATCTATTATAACAAGCAAGTGAAATTCTTGGATAATAAAGACATATTTTTTTTTTGTTAAAAATGGTGGATGGCAAGTCCATTGTTAGAGGACCCAAAGAAATATTAATCATGGTATTACAATATAAAAGGCAAAAAAAAAAATATTGCTTTGCAAGTGTAAAAATTCCAAACCAGAATAACTCAACACAACACCACCACAAAACACTCTTTATGGCTCTATCTTAAGAAACCACACCCAACCACCAACCTAGCTACTACATTATGTTGCAGCCCACTCATAAATATCAAATTAAAAGTGTTCAAAGTCATAAGTTAATGCATGGTGGTCTATTATATATATATATATATATATATATATATATATATATGTATATATATATATGGGCTTTGAGGTTTGTGGGCTTGTTGTTCCTCTTGTTTTGTTTTTGAAGAGGGAAGCAAGAGGCAACTATATTATAAGTTTCTCAGAGTCAAATCTGAAAGTCAAAAAACTAC
>Ga0307515_10016895_pt1 | contig 13338 bp, 9 predicted proteins | sample 17_EM_MG_FD_194513 | JGI IMG/M metagenome (GOLD analysis project Ga0307515, IMG submission 194513) | Populus trichocarpa ectomycorrhiza microbial communities from riparian zone in the Pacific Northwest, United States - 17_EM | ecosystem: Host-associated > Plants > Roots > Unclassified | place...
TTTGGCCCCTGCGGAACGGGTGAAACGAATGCGGTAGGCGATGAGTGTGTCGCTGGCCAACAGCGTGAACAACAACAGGCCCTGGAACACGCCGGTCAGCGACTTCGGCAGCCCGAGCCGCGACTGCGCGAGTTCACCGCCGATGTAGAACATGCTCATCAGCAGCGCCGAGAAGATCATGCCCACCGGATGCAACCGCCCCACATAGGCGACGATGATGGCGGCGAAGCCGTAGCCCGCCGGCACATAGGGCGTGAGCTGGCCGATCGGCCCGGCCACTTCCAGCGCACCGGCCAGGCCGGCCGCGCCGCCCGAGACCAGCAGCGCCAGCCACAAGGCCTTGCGCGACGAGAAGCCGGCATAACGCGCGGCCGCCGGCGCCAGGCCGCCGACCTGCTGCGCGAAACCGGCGCGGGTGCGAAACAGGAAGACCCACAAGGCCGCCACGCCCAGCAGCGCGATCACCAGGCCGATGCTGACGCGCGAGCCGGCCATCAGCCGCGGGATCTGCGTGGCCGCGGCGAAGGTCTTGGTCTGCGGAAAGTTGTAGCCCGCCGGGTCTTTCCAGGGGCCATAGACCAGGTAGCTCAGCACCATGGTCGCCACATAGACCAGCATCAGGCTCACCAGGATCTCGCTGGCGTTGAAGCGGTCGCGCAGCAGCGCCACGATGGCGGCCCAGAGCATGCCGCCCAAGATGCCGGCCAGCAGGATGGGCACCACGATCCAGCCGCCGGTGCTCTTGTCGGCCAGCAGCGCCACGCCGCCGGCGAACACCGCGCCGATCAGGTACTGGCCCTCGGCGCCGATGTTCCATACGTTGGAGCGAAAACACACGGCCAAGCCGAGCGCGATCAGCAGCAGCGGCGTGGCCTTGACCATCAGCTCGCCGATGGCATAGGGCGTCTTCACCGGGTCCCAGAAGAAGACCTGCAGGCCACGCACCGGGTCCTTGCCAAGCGCCATGAACAGCAGCACACCGATGACGACGGTGACGGCCAGGGCCAGGATCGGCGAGCCGTAGCTCCAGAATTGCGAAGGCTGCGGGCGGGGCTCAAGCTTGAGCATGCTGCGCCTCCGTGTTCACACCAGCCACACCGGTCCCATCGGCCACGTTCCACAAGCCACTCATCCATTCTCCAATCTGGGCCACGGTGGCCTTGGCACGCGGGATGGCCGGCGACAACCGGCCCTTGGCGATCACATGCAGGCGGTCGCAGATTTCAAACAACTCGTCGAGCTCTTCGCTCACCACCAGCACCGCGCAGCCGGCGTCGCGCAGCGCCAGGATCTCGCCGCGGATCTGCGCCGACGCGCCCACGTCCACACCCCAGGTGGGCTGCGAGACAATCAAGAGCTTGGGGTTGGCGTCGATCTCGCGCCCGACGATGAACTTCTGCAGGTTGCCGCCCGACAGCGACTTGGCCGCCGCATTCGGCCCGCCGGCCTTGACCTTGAAACGGTCGATGATGCCGCCGGCCTGCTTCTGCAGCGCCTTGATGTTGATCCAGCCACTGCCGCCAATCGCGTCGGTGCGCGTCAGCATCAGGTTGTGCGCCAGGCCCAGCGTGGGCACGGCGCCGCGGCCGAGCCGTTCCTCGGGCACGAAGTGCACGCCCAGCGCGCGCCGCCGGCCGGGGCTGAACTTGCCCGCGGCCTGGCCGAAGACCTGCACCATGGCCGGCTCGGCCCGGGTGTCTTCACCCGACAAGGCATACAGCAGCTCGCGCTGGCCGTTGCCCGACACGCCGGCGATGCCGACCACCTCGCCGGCGCGCACCTGCAGCGCCACGTCTTCGAGGTCCACGCCGAACTGGTCTTCGCGCGCGAGCTTCAGGCCCTTCACTTCCAGCACGGTGGCACCGGTCTTGACTTCGCGGTGCTCCAGCGCCGGCGGCTCGGCGCCGATCATCAGGCGGCTCAGCGAGGCGTTCGTCTCCTGGCGCGGATCACACACGCCGGTGAGCTTGCCGCCGCGCAGCACGGTGCAGGCGCTGCACAGCTCGCGGATCTCGTGCAGCTTGTGGCTGATGTAGAGGATGCTGCAGCCCTCGGACACCAGCTTCTTCAGCACCACGAAGAGTTTCTCCACCGCCTGCGGCGTGAGCACCGAGGTCGGCTCGTCCAGGATCAGCAGCTTGGGGTTGGTCAGCAGCGCGCGGATGATCTCCACCCGCTGCATCTCGCCCACGCTCAGCGTGTGTACCGGCCGCGTGGGGTCGATGTCCAGGCCGTATTCGCCGGCCTTGGCGGTGATGCGCTGGGTGACCTCGGCAAGCCGCAGGCTCTTGTCGAGGCCGAGCCAGACGTTCTCGGCCACCGTCAGCGTATCGAACAGGCTGAAATGCTGGAACACCATGCTGATGCCCAGCGCCCTCGCCTCCTGCGGGTTGCGGATGTGGACCGTCTCGCCGTTGAACACCACCGTGCCCTCGTCGGGCTTGACCGAGCCGTAGATGATCTTCATCAGCGTGGACTTGCCGGCGCCGTTTTCGCCGAGCACCGCATGGGCCTCGCCGGGCTGCACCGTCAATGAGACGCCGCTGTTGGCCACCACCGCCGGGTAGCGCTTGGTGATGTTGGTGAGTTGGAGACGTGGAGTGGGCATGGATCGTGGCGTTGCTGTCTTCTTGTTGATTGCGTCAGGTTGCCCGCAGCGCCGCGGCCACGGACTTGACCTGCTCGCGCAGCCATTTTGCGGCGGCCGAGGTGTGGGTACGTTCGTGCCAGAGCTGGTAGTACATCATGCGGGGAAACGGTATCGGGCAGGGCAAAATTTTGACGGGCAGTCGATCGGTGAAACGCTCGCAGTACTGGCGGCCGGTGGTCAGCACCAGCAAGCTCGATGCCACCATGGCCGGGATCAGGCCGAAATAGGCGCAGCGTGCGGTGATGCGCCGCTGCAAGCCCAGGGTGTCGAGGTGGTCGTCGATCACACCCTTGGCGCCGGGGTGGGTGGGCGTGGGCGCGATGTGTTCGGCCACCAGCCAGGCGGCCTTGTCCCAGCCGCGGCGCACCGCGGGATGGTCGGCACCGACCAGGCACACCACCTCGTCGCCGAACAGCCGGCCCATGTGCAGCTCGCCCGGCGGCCGTGCCCAGTTGCCTACCACCAGGTCGAGCCGGCCCTGGGCCAGGTGCGCCTGGTAGTCGGCGTCGCCCGACAGCGGGTAGACCTCGATCTGGCACAGCGGCGCCAGCGTCTTGACGGTGGACACCAGCTGCGGCAGGAACAAGGGATCGAGGTAGTCGCTGGCGGCCACGCGGAAGGTATTGGTGGCGGTACGCGGGGTAAACCCGCGGGCATCGGTGAAAAGCACTTCGGCGGCACGAAGAATGCTGGCACTCGGCTCCAGCATGCGCATGCCGGCATCGGTGGGCACCATCCCGGAGCCCGATCGCACCAAAAGGGGATCGTCGGCCAGGTCGCGCAGGCGCTTCAAGGCCGTGCTCACCGCAGGCTGGGTCATGCCCAGGCGGATGGCGGCGCGAGAAACGCTTCGTTCGGTAAGCACGGTAAACAAGACCCTGATGAGATGGAGGTCGATCTTGTCGAAAAGAGCTTGGTCTCTCATATTGAACTAAGCATGTTCTTCATATGCCGATGCCGATGTCAATGCGCGGGTCCAGGGCTTACCCTGTAGATTTTGTAATTCCGGCCAGAAAAGCAGACGATGCCGGAAAGCGTCCCTACAACAAGCGAAAAGCAAGAGTGAAGCCACGAGGATTTCTGTTTCCATGACGACCACCCAAACCCTGCGATTCATCCGCCGCGGCCAAACCGTGACGCTCGGCAATGTACCACCCACCCGCACACTTCTAGAGGTGCTGCGCGAGGATCTGCATTGCACCGGCACCAAGGAAGGCTGCGGCGAAGGCGACTGCGGCGCCTGTACCGTGGTGCTGGCGGCCGAGGAAGACGGCCAGCTCGCCTACCGCGCGGTCAACAGCTGCATCCGCCTGGCCCATTCGGTCGACGGCATGGCGCTGTGGACTGTCGAGGATATTGCCTCCAACGACACACTGCACCCCGCGCAGGAAGCCATGGTGCAGTGCCACGGCTCGCAGTGCGGCTTCTGCACGCCGGGCTTCGTGATGAGCCTGTTCGGCATGTACCAGAACCATGTGGCCAAGGGCGAGACCATCGACCGGGCCCAGGCCCAGGAAGCGCTGTCGGGCAACCTCTGCCGCTGCACCGGCTACCGGCCCATCCTCGATGCGGCCCAGCACATGGCCACGCTGCCCAGGGCCACAATCGACGAGCCGGCCCTGCTTCGGCAACTGCAGGCGCTGGCCCAAACGCCCACCTCACCCTCCCTCGACGCCAGCTACCTGGCCCCCACCAGCCTGGCCGCCCTGTGCGGGGCCCGCGCCGCCCACCCCGAGGCGCAGCTCGTGGCCGGCTGCACCGACGTCGGCCTGTGGATCACCAAGATGCACATGGACTTCGAGCGTGTGCTCGACGTGACCCAGGCCGCCGAGCTGCGCCGCATCGACAGCCAGCCCGACCACCTGCTGATCGGCGCCGCCGTGCCGCTGCAGGACGCGTATGCCGCACTCACCGCCGACCGGCCGCAGCTCAGGCACTTCGCCGCACGCTTCGCCGGCCTGCCGGTGCGCAACTCGGGCACGCTGGGTGGCAACGTGGCCAACGGGTCACCGATCGGCGACTCGATGCCACTGTTGATCGCGCTGCAGGCCACCGTGCTGCTGGCCAGCACCCGCGGCACACGCGAGCTGCCGCTGGAGGCGCTCTACACCGGCTACCGCAAGAACCTGATGGCGCCCGACGAGGTGCTGGCTTTCATTCGTGTACCGAAAGCGCCTTCGCCAGTGCTTGAGCTGATGAAGGTGTACAAGATCTCCAAGCGCTTCGACGACGACATCTCGGCGGTGTGCCTGGCGCTGCGCCTGGTGCTCGACGGCGGCACGGTGCAAAGTGCCTCGATCGGCGCGGGCGGCGTGGCGGCCACCCCGGTGCGCGCGGTGCAGACCGAGGCCGCGCTGGTCGGCCAGCCCTGGACCGTCAACACCGTGCAAGCCGCCATGGCGGTGCTGCGCAACGAGTTCCAGCCGATCTCCGACATGCGTGCTTCCAGCGACTACCGCCGCGAAGTGCTGGGCAATCTGCTGCAGCGCTTCTGGCTGGAAAGCCAGGGCTGGCAGCAGGTCAATCTCGAATCCCTTTCGCTGGAGGCGCTATGAACGCTCCCGACAAACTCGCCCTTGATGCGGCCATCGCCGCCCCGCAGGCCGCTGGCGCCTCGCAGTTTCATGAAAGCGCCCGCGCCCAGGTGGCCGGCGCGGCCCATTACATCGACGACCTGCCCGAGGTGCGCGGCACGCTGTATGCCGCGCCGGTCATGTCGAACGTGGCCCATGGCCGCCTGCGCGGCATCATGGATACGGCGGCGCGCGCCATGCCGGGCGTGCGCGACATCGTCTACAGCCGCGACATCCCCGGCGACAAGATGCTGGCCGCCTTCGCCGGCGACGAGCCGGTCTTCGCCATCGACACCGTGCAGCACATCGGCCAGGTGGTCGGCCTGGTGGTGGCCGACTCGGTGATGGCCGCGCGCCGTGCGGCCAGGAAGGTGCAGCTCGACATCGAAGCCCTGCCCGCCGTGCTCAGCGTGCACGAGGCGCTGGCCGCACAGAGTTATGTGCTGCCGCCGGTGTTCGTGAAGCGCGGCGATGCGGCCCAGGCGCTGCAGCGTGCGCCGCACACCCTGAGCGGCGCATTGGAGGTTGGCGGCCAGGAGCATTTCTACCTGGAGGGCCAGGTGGCCTATGTGCTGCCGCAGGAGCAGAACCAGTGGCTGGTCTACAGCAGCACCCAGCACCCGGGCGAGGTGCAGCACTGGGTGTCGCATGCACTCGGCCTGCACAACCACGCGGTCAAGGTCGAATGCCGGCGCATGGGTGGCGGCTTCGGTGGCAAGGAAACCCAGGCCGGCCACCTGGCCGTATGGGCCGCGGTGGCGGCGCAGAAGCTGCGCTGCCCCATCAAGCTGCGGCTGGACCGCGACGACGACTTCATGATCACCGGCAAGCGCCATCCGTTCGCCTACCAATACACCGTGGGCTTCGACGACAACGGCCTGCTCAGCGGCCTGAAGCTGCTGATGGCCGTCAACTGCGGCTTCAGCGCCGACCTGAGCGGCCCGGTGGCCGACCGCGCCGTGTTCCACGCCGACAACGCCTATTTCCTGGCCGACGTGGACATCGCCTCCTACCGCTGCAAGACCAACACGCAAAGCCACACCGCCTTCCGCGGCTTCGGCGGGCCGCAGGGGGTGATCGTCATCGAGTCCATCCTTGGTGACATCGCACGCGAACTCGGCCTGGACCCGCTGGCCGTGCGGCGCATCAACCTGTATGACGCCGCGCAACCCGCAGGGACGCCGGTCGACACCGCGCCAGAGGCACGCAACCACACACACTACGGCATGGCGGTGGAAGACAACATCCTGCACCCGCTGCTGGAAACGCTGGCGCAGTCCGCGCAGTACCAGGCGCGGCGCGAGGCCATCGCGCAGTGGAATGCCAAGAGCCCGGTGATCAAGCGCGGCATCGCCATCACGCCGGTGAAGTTCGGCATCTCGTTCACCGCCACGCTGTTCAACCAGGCCGGTGCGCTGGTCCACGTCTACACCGACGGCAGCGTGCAGGTGAACCACGGCGGCACCGAGATGGGCCAGGGCCTGAACACCAAGGTGGCGCAGATCGTGGCCGACGAACTCGGCGTGCCCTTCGAGCGTGTGATGGCCACCGCCAGCGACACCAGCAAGATACCCAACGCATCGGCCACCGCGGCATCGAGCGGCACCGACCTCAACGGCCGCGCCGCCCAGTACGCCGCGCGCCACGTGCGCGACAACCTGGCCAGCTTCGTCTGCGGCCTGGACGGCTGCGGCGCAGGCGCCGTGCGCTTCAAGGGGGGCCAGGTGATCTCGCCGGTGGCCACGCGCGACTTCACCGACGTGGTGCAGCGCGCCTATGCCAACCGCATCCAGCTGTGGAGCGACGGCTTCTACCGCACGCCCAAGATCCACTACGACAAGGCCACGCTGACCGGCCGGCCGTTCTACTACTTCGCCTACGGCGCGGCCTGCACCGAAGTCGCCATCGACGTCCTCACCGGCGAGAGCCGGGTGCTGGCGGTGGACATCCTGCACGACGTGGGCACCTCGATCAACCCGGCCATCGACATCGGCCAGATCGAAGGCGGCTTCGTGCAGGGCATGGGCTGGCTGACCACCGAGCAACTGGTGTGGAGCGACTTGGGCATGCTCAGTACCCACGCGCCCAGCACCTACAAGATCCCGGCCACCGGCGACATTCCGGCGCACTTCAAGGTCGCCCTGTGGCCCGAGGCCAACCGCGAGGACAACGTCTTCGGCAGCAAGGCCGTGGGCGAGCCGCCCTTCATGCTGGCCATCAGCGTCTTCGAAGCCTTGAAGGAAGCCGTCGCCGCCGCCCGCGGCCCCGGCGCCAGCGTGCAGCTCAGCGCGCCAGCCACGGCCGAGAACGTGCTGCGCGCGGTGCAGCGGCCGGTGGAGGCCCTGGCCGTCGCCTGAAGGTTGGTCCGCCGCGCTTCCAGGCCACGCTTCTAGAATAGGCCGGTCCATCCGTCCCGTTCCCAGGAGAGTTTCCCCATGGCCGTTGCCACCCCGTCCTTGTCGTCGCATCGCCCTGCCCTGTCAGGAGAAGACGGTGCCGCCAGCCGCACCGTAATGCACACCGTGCGTGTCGAATTCGGCGACTGCGACCCGGCCGGCATCGTCTGGTTTCCCAATTTCTTCCGCTGGATCGACGCGGCCCTGCACAACTTCTTCACCCAGTGCGGCGTGCCGCCCTGGTATGAGGTGGAAGCCCGCACCGGCGTGCTGGGCACGCCGCTGGTCGACACCAAATGCCGCTTCGTCAACAGCGCCAGCTTCGGCGACCTGCTGGACATCCATGTGCAGGTGACCGAATGGCGCCATAAAAGCTTCGTGGTGCGTTATCGCGTGCTGCGCGGCCAGGGCGAAGCCGCCATGCGGGTGATGGAATGCGAGGAAGTGCGCATCTTCGCGGCGCGCCGGCCGCCGGGTGAAGGCGCGAGCAAAAACGGCAACGGCATCCGCGCCGTGTCGATTCCCGAAGACATCCGCCAACTCTGTACATGATCTGCACATGAGCCAGGCGGGCCCCGATCTCATCCGTCCCATCCGCCCGAGTTGCGCCGTGCGCCGCTACAACGGCGAATATGCGGCCCACGCGCATGACCATGCGCAACTGATGTTCGCGCTCGACGGCCGCATGGAACTCGAAATCGAAGGCCGCGCCGCGTTCGCCGACACCAGCAGCGGCCTGATCATCCCGGCTGGCATGGCCCACGGCTTCCTCGCCCCGCCGGACGCGCGCATGTTGGTGATCGATACCCCCGCCGACATGGCGACCGACCGCTTCCGGCGTTTCGCCGTGACCGCGGCCTGCCGCAGGCTCGCCATGGACGCCGCCACCGGTGATGCGGCCCGCGGCCTGCAGGTGCTGCTGGCCGCGCCACAGATCCTGCTGCGCCGCACGCTCGATCTGGCCCGGCTGGATGCCGCACTCGACGCAGAGCTGCATGTGAACTGGACGACAGCCGGCATGGCGGCTTTGTTCCATTTGAGTCCGCAGCGTTTTCATGCCCGGTTGCTGGAGCTGACTGGGGCCACCCCTCAGGCCTATTTGCGGGCACGGCGGCTGGGCGAGGCGATGCGGCTCGTGACATGCGGGACGGGCCTGGAGAGCGCGGCCTTGCGGGTGGGGTATGGGTCGGGAAGTGCCTTGGGGGTCGCGATGAAGAGGGAACGGGGGGGGGGGGCCAGGGTGCTGCGGGGTGAACGAAACACGCGGAACGAGCCGGACTGAGGGCTGCATGTAATCCCCGCTCATTTTCTGTTCGTGGAGATATTGCCCATGCCCCACAAACTCCACCAAGCCGCTTACAGTTTTACCTGCGAAGACATGCGGGCCCAACACATCGCGGCCTCCCCCATCGCCAACTTCTATGCCAGCAATCTGCATGTGCCCAACGCCGACCGTTTTGGCGAAACCCGCTTCTACAACGAATGGGTCGTCCCGCAAGGCGTAGCCTACGCCGCGGGAGCCATCGTGCTGCAGGAAGGCCCTTGGCAGACCGAGCTGTATGTGCAGCGCTCACCTGCGCAGCCGCCCTTCACAGGCGAAGAAATGGAACAGCTGAGCAGCCTGGTGCCGCACCTGCGGCGTGCCATCCAGATGCGGCAGCGCTTTACCGAAATGCAGCTCGGCCAGAACTTTCTGATCGCGCGAGACAACGCAACCAACCGCCAGCTCAGCTGGGAAATCGCACAAGCCATCCGCAGCAGCCGGGGCGACGGCAGCGAGTTGAACGGCATCGTGCTGCTGCCCCGCACCGACAGGCTGCCGCTGATGCTGATGATCGCGCCCATGCAATTGGCCAGATCGCGTGCGGCGCAAGGTGCCGCATTGATGTTTGCGTTCGATCCCGAAGCGACACCCAGCGTCACCATGGACCTGGTGCGCCGCCTGTTTGCCTTGTCTCAGGTCGAAGCCGAACTCTCCGTGGCGCTATGTGCCGGAAAAACGCTGGATGACGTTGCCGAGAAGCGCGGCACCTCGATCAATACCGTCAAAAGCCAACTCAAAAGCATCTTCATCAAGACCGGCACCAAACGCCAGTCGGAACTGGTGTCGCTGCGGCTGTCCAGCCCCACCTATTTTTTGGCGCAAAACGCACTGCCCGAGAGCATCCGATTGATTGGCTTGTGAGGCATTGCTCGCCAATCGGCAAACAAGCCTGAAGACCTTCGGTTGCGTCGTCATTCAGCCCTTTGCGCAAGGGCGGGAAGCGGCGAGAACGCGAGGATGGTCAACTGGCGATCTCCAACACATCGAGACGCCCCAGCAGGCGATGCAGCTCGGTCTGACGACGGATGCCCAACTTGAAGAACACCGCCTTCAATTGTGTGCGGCCTGTTTCCAAGGACAGATTCAACTGGCCCATGGCCTCTTTCAGCGTCAAGCCTTGCAGCAACAAACGGGTCAGGCGCACCTCCGCTGGTGTCAACCCAAAAATATGCTGCAGCAGCGCCCCGGCCGGAGGTTTTGCCTGCCCTGGATCATTGATCCACAACAGGGCCTTGGGGGGACCGGGCTGCCAACTGCGGATGGCAGCCTCGGGCAAAGGCACCGCGGTCAGGAACAATGTATTGCCATCTGGTTTTCTCAGCGTCATGCTGACCGCTCTGCGTACGCCATTCAAACCGCACGCCGTCTTCAACAATACACTCATCTTCTCGGCATGAGCTGACTTGGCACCCAAGGAATTTTCCGGCCTGGAGAGCCATTGCTGCCCCATTTGGTTGGCCAGCAAGACCTGCTTGTCGAAAGTCAGGATGAGCACGGCAAACCGCAGTTGATCCAACACATAAGTGCTGAGCTCCAGTTGCTGCCTGACATCCCAAAACTGCATCCGCAAACGTACTGCACGTTCGAGATGCGGCAGCAACGGCTTTAGAGCACTTGCAATCCTGGGCATGTCGCGTCGGGCGGGACAAGCGCTCAACGAAAGAAAACCATCCGCTCCCTGGGCTCGAATGACGGAGGTTGCCATCGTGGAATCCAACGCATAAGGCTTTAGAAAGTCTTGATAAAACGCCGATTGGCGAATTTTCGCCAAGCCCAGATCACGTTCGTCCATGTACCAGTCTCCCACTTGGATGGTGTCTGCAAATGGCAGGCCTGGGTCTTGTAGGTGGTAGTGAGCCTGGTAGTCGATCAGCAACGGCTCTGGCAGACCAACCTGCTCTCCAATCATGGCCGAATTCGTGTCCCGATTCAGCAGAATCAGCGACGCCGCATCTGACGATGTCAGCCTGGCCAAACGGCCAAGCCCATCGGCCCAACCACCAGGCGCGAATATGCCGTCGTAAAACGCCTCGGCAATTGACATCAAATCATGAGGGTCCATGGATCGCGTGCAGTAAAGTTAAGCAGCATGACAAGGCATGCGCGGTCGGAGCCGGATTCATCAAGGATGTTAACGCAGCATCGATGGCCTGTTACAAATTCAGAGGCAAGCCGCCTGCTCTTGAGCGAATGTCCAAGAGAACTTGACCCGGCCCTCCGTGTCAAGCAAGGCCAGCCAATGGTGCCGGTCTCAAGGGCATCTCAGGGCCGGCCAGTGTTGCGCCGGCCCAAAAAATACAAATATTTTGCAGTGCATCACCCGTTCGGGTGATGGTGCAATTGCGCAAACTTCCACACACTTGGTTACATGTCGCGCAAATCTTTCATCCAGAACGAAACCCCTGCCGCCGCCCACGGATGGCGTACCCAGCGGGTCGCACGACTGTTTCCCCTTCGGATGGCCTCCCATCCATTTACCCCACCAGTGGAATGCAGCGGCTGCATGACGCCACTCTTATAAAAAGGAATCCTGATGAATTTCTCTCGTACCCGACTGGGTCTGGCCCTCGCCTGCGCAACGCTGATCGGGCTGACCGCTTGCGGCGGTGGCGGCTCTTCCTCTGTTGCGACAACCTCTACCGCCACGGCCTTCAGCGGCACGGTCGCCACCGGCGCGGCCATGGCCAATGCCAGCGTGAGCATCAGCTGCGCCAGCGGCTCGGGCACGGCCACCACCACGGCCAACGGGAGCTACACCACGAGCCTGAGCGACATCACCCTGCCCTGTGTGCTGAAAGCCACCAGCAGCGATGGCGCCACGGTGCTGTATTCCGTCACCACGCCGACCACCACCGCCAGCAGCAGCCAGGTGGCCAACATCACGCCCCTGACCCAGTTGCTGGTCGCCAGCCTGGCCGGCACCGACCCCGCCACATTCTTCGACAGCTTCAGCGCGACCACCGCCAGCAGCGTGACCGCCAGCAGCATCAGTGCCGCCCAGACCGCGGTGTTGACCACCTTGAGCAATGCAGGCCTGGATGTGTCCAGCCTGTCCAACCTGCTGACCGGCACCCTGGTGGCTGCCACGTCCAGCAGCAGCGGCAACGCCTACGACGTGGTGCTCGACGCCTTGCAAGCCCAGCTCGCCGCCAGCGGTACCACGCTGGCCACGCTGACCACCACCGTGGCAGCCGCCTCGCCGGTCGCCAGCACGACCACAGCCACCAACACCAATGCCGCCAGCCTGCCGGCGGCACAACTGCTCAAAACAGCGGACAGCAACTGTTCCGCGCTGCGCAGCGGCGACTACTGGGCGATCACCCCGACCAAAGGCGGTGACCTCACGAACCAGTTTGCCAGCGCCAGCTACAACGCCAGCACCAAGGCGGCCACCAACCTGGTGGGAAGCTCCAACGTGTTCAGCGACAACGGCACTTGCCAGTACCTGGCGGCCGACGGTGTGAGCAACGTCGTGGTGTCCCAAGCCGGCATCGCCGTCACGCGTTACCTGGACGGCAGCAGCGTGTCCCGCCTCGGGCTGGCCATTCCCAAGCAAACCATTGCGGTCTCCGAACTGGCCGGCACATGGAGCTCGTTGAATTTTGAAATGAACGACGCCGGCACCAGCTACGTGGGCACGTCCGCCACCGCAACGGTATCCTCCACCGGCGTACTCAGCGACGTCACCGGTTGCGATGGCGCAGTCGCATCGTCCACCTGCACAGCCGTGACCGATGCCCAAAGCTTCCAGGCCAATAGCGACGGCGGCTTCAATCTTGTCGATACCACCGACAACACCACCTCGCGTGCATTTGCGTACCGTGCGGGCAATGGCAGTCTGATCATCGTCGTCGTCGATGGTGATGGCAGCATGACCTTCTTCACCAAGCAACGCACGCTGAGCCTGCCCACCGTGGGCACGGTCAACAACAGCAGCTGGAGCGTACGCACCAGCAACGTGCTGGTCGCCAACACCCTGGCCGTCAGCTACACCACCACCATCACCAGCGTGGACAGCTCCGCCAGCAGCTACACCCGCACCCAGAACACATCCACCGGTGCGGCCGACTACAGCGAGACGATCCTGATCAACAACCCACGCAATGGCTACAACTTCCGTGCGGCTGCCAGCGGCGTTGCTTCCACCGTATCGGGCACGGTCAATATCCGCGAAAGAACCAGCATGGGTCTGCCTGGCACTGGTCTGTCCGTGCAGTCCATCCCCAGCCTCACGGCCTTTCAAGTGACGGTTGACCAGCCCTGAAAGGATGAGGGGGTTAATTGGCGCTGTCGGCCGGTCGTCGCACCGGCGGGCGAGTTACCTTTCTTTTGCGCAAAAGAAAGGTAACCCAAAGAAAGGCGCCCCCACAGCCTGCGACCCTTCGCTGCGCTGCG
>Ga0307515_10016896_pt1 | contig 13337 bp, 15 predicted proteins | sample 17_EM_MG_FD_194513 | JGI IMG/M metagenome (GOLD analysis project Ga0307515, IMG submission 194513) | Populus trichocarpa ectomycorrhiza microbial communities from riparian zone in the Pacific Northwest, United States - 17_EM | ecosystem: Host-associated > Plants > Roots > Unclassified | place...
ACTGGCCACCCCCCTCCTCTACTCATCGTCACGATCCTTGACGACAACTCTCACACGTCATGGCCTCCTTACCGGTCAACATCAACCATGGCACCCCTGCCAGTTTCAGGAGTGCTTTGGCTTCTTGTAAGCTCAGTGACACGTTCGCTGTAGCCACTTCATACTGAACAAACGTACGACTCCCAGACCGTCGATCCCAGTACATCATGGCGAACTTCATCGAGGAACCACGGCCTGATTCGCCACCCTCTCCCGAGTCAGACCCAGAGGCTTGTATCCTCCCCATTGACCTTTACGATCCCTCGAGCGACGGTGTGAGCACCCCCTCGTCCTCCCACACCAGTAGCCCCGAGGACGGTTTGGTGGACAACTTGCAATGGGATGAGGATAATATCATGACCCCCACCCAGAACCTCAATTCCTACCAATGGAACGCCCCGATCATCACCCCCGCCCGGCCTCCGGCTCTTTGCGTTCCGCAAGAAAGAACACCCCTCATCCGAAAGACCAACTCGTTCCACATCCCGACGACGAAGAAGGTGTATGACGCGATCGAAAGCAAGAAAAAGACCAAGACACGGACCAAACCCCCCCGTAAGGTCCGACCCCTCGAGCCAACCCAAAAGGTACAGGAAATCACGGATGTGAAACGGCACCCCATGGGAAGGAGCACCTTCGGCCAGACGGTGAGCATAAAACGTGTGCTGGTTGCGATCTTATCTGGGTTCTTAACATTTTCAACTTCAAGTTGTTCAATTCGATCGCTGTACTCCTCGGTATCGGGATGCTGTCGGAGCCCCTCGCCTTTTCCTATGCCGGATGGGGTTGCGGTACCCTGTTGCTCATTTCCTACGGGTGGGTGACGTGCTACACGTAGGTTTTTTTCTGTGATGGAGAGATCTTCGGGACACGGTCAGCTGATCGAATGGATTGCAGCGGTAAAATTTTGGCTCGTTTCATCATCGCCGACCCTGCGGTCCGGACCTACGCAGACATCGGCCGGAAGGCCTTCGGGAACAGGTCGACGCATTTCGTCAGTTTGTTTTTCTGCCTAGAGCTTTTCACTGTCATGGTTGCTCTTGTTACGCTGTATGCCGACTCCCTAGGTGAGTCTCCCCCCGCCAAGCCCATCCTGGCCACAGCTGACCAGTTGTTAATAGAAACAATCGCACCTGCATATTCTTCTAACTTTTATAAGATTTTCGGCCTTGTTGTGTTCGTCTGGCTCGCCATCCGTTCAAGGGTACAACGCTGACTTACTCTCTCCAGATTTTTACCCGCTGTATTTTTACCACTCTCATGGCTTTCCGTCACGTCGATGCTGGGAATTGTATCCTCTATCTTGCTCATTGCCGTCATCTTGATCGATGGTATAACCAAAGTGAGTATCACGTTTGTTTTCCGTCAAGTTGACGTCTGACCGGTTCGCAGAAAACCGCTCCAGGTAGCATGTGGGATCCTCAGCCCACCGACATCGGCATTGCTTCCTTGCCAAAACTGGGGGTCTCGTTCGGATTGTTCATGGCAGGGGTGAGAGCCCACACTTCTCGGGTTTTCACCACTTCTGATGGTTGTCCCTTCGTAGTTCTCTGGCCACGCTGCGATCCCAAGTCTTGCCCGAGACATGATCGATCCCTCTCAGTTCGAACGAATGATCAACACTGCTTTTTTTATTGCTACAACCCTCTACGGCATCATTGGGGTCGCGGGTGCGTCGAGATTTCGTTGATGCTCGTCCATGTTCGCTCATTTCGGAGTTTCAGGTTACTGCATGTTCGGTAACACCGTTTCCGAGGAGTTCAGTCAAGACCTTTTTGATACTCCTGGTTACAACGGGGCCTTGAACAAGTTCGCGTTGTACGCCCTCATCATCACGCCGATGTAAGCAAAGGCAATGTGTTTCGGACTATGGCTCTCGCTGACGCGCGGGTTTGAACAGGACCAAGTTCGGATTGACCTCCTACCCGCTCAACACCATCCTCGAACACACCCTCGGACTTGACCCCAACTCTCACCAATACACCCACGGCCCGGACGACCAAGTGCGATGCCAAACCACGTTCAAAAAAGTCGCCGTGTTCATCGAAAGAGTCCTCTTGACCTTGATGGCCGTCGCCGTCTCAATCGCCTTCCCAGAGTTCAGCTCAATGGTGGGGATCCTGGGATCCCTCTTCGCCTTCCTCATGTGCGTCATCGGACCCATCTGCGCGAAGATCTCCATCGACAAGGAATGCACCAAGTGGGATGTTTCGATCTTGCTGATTGGTGTCGCGATGGCGTCGTGGGGAACGTTCTCTGTTTGGTACCTTGGATGAGCCCTTGATGGGATGACCTAAACATTACGTCGCTCTGACGCTTCGGTTCTTTTCTTTCCTTTCCGTGGCGCTATCTTAGCTATGGATGTGACTGAACGTGGTAATGTCCAAGCTTGATGCGCTTACGCGAGTACCGTTCCCCTTGTTGACCTTGTTCAATTGAAAGCTATCCACGCTTGTATTATAGTTCTTGGACCCATCATACATGATCCTGTCCCACGTTTTCCTTGACCCATGCTCCCCCGCCCATCATCTTTCCCATCTCCATTGTACCCCTAGTTCTGGACGGATCTCATACACAGTTACTTATATCACTTCCCACGTTCTCTTCCACTTACGCAAACGCATTCCGGGGGACTCCTTCCCACCTATTTTCTAGTGTACCAGCCAGCCGCTCAATTCACGTTGACGCTTTTACATGAAAAACTCGCCTCGGTCCGAACCTCACACCTAGGTGGAAAGTTGAGGTTTGCACCATGATTGTGAACACATCGCGAACTTGTTCCCCTTTGTGGGTGACAATTGCATCAGCTCAGGTTTGCGGCAACACTACGTGACAGTTCCCATATTTGGGTGATGGGTGGAGATCTTGGTATTTTTACGGCGCTTCAGCGTTTCAGCCCCTTTCCCTTGCGTAAGTTGTTGGGACCGCCCGCACTCCCTCCCAGGTGTAGACATGTTCGTGCAGGGGTGTTGGACCATCAGCCGCCGAGTGCATACAGTGTTCCTGTTACGGAAAGGGAGTCCGTGCCGTCAATAAACACGATATCGATGTAACCATCGATGCACAGCCAGTGTATACGACGCAAATTGCAGTAGAAGAAAAAAAAAACTACGCCGCATCTCTCCTGGATTTGGACTCTGCAGCGCTCCCCCTCAGATACGAAACAAAGGAAACCAGCGTAGACAGAGACTCTATAGTAACCTCACGCATCGTATATATCGGGATCTCAATCCCACCAATCAACCCATCACCCAAACACGGGAGCTATCGCATACAGTATTGCATGCAACTGTCACTCTCTAAGGGGACACGGTTTACAACGTGCGTGCTCACATGGTGAATTCAATCCGCTACAAACGAACTAGGGCTTATCGATACCACCTACTAGTAAACCCACGCCAGACACAGCACTTGACCGCGGCCCCCGGAATGCACCGTCAAAGAGTGGGTGTTTATGTTACGTATCGGAATGCAACTGGGCGGTTGACGTGAGTGTGAGTCAGAAGAGGGTGGCCATTGGTAATGAGCGATAATGAAAAACACGAGCGAAAAGGGGCCGAATGCGGGGGATCCATGAACGTGAGAGAGGAACCAAAAAAACAGAGTCAAAGCGGAGTTGTTAGATAAGAGAGGTGACGGAAGGTCATGAATGGGGGATGCGTAAAGTGGAAAGTAGGATTGCTGTAGTATCGTAAGAAGACTAGTAATCGATATGACAATACAAGTTGATTGAAAGATCTATGCGAGTCCGAGACCGCCCTTAAGGCATAAACAGTGTCCGTGGTAAGTTCGGAAGGCGTCTTAAAAGAAGTAAAAGATCAGCGTTGTGACACCAAGATGGGGGAGAGAAGAGTGACATCGATGGAGATAGAGAAAGGGATGATGAAAGCGACGTCTTCAGTCAACTTGAAGTGACCTTGATGATGTATGCTTTTTCGACTTCTTGCTCGACTTCTTCTCCGACTTTTCCACAGCATCTCCTCCTTTGTTAACCAGCTTCTTGAGAGTTCTCCGCCTCGGTAGCGTGGGGGTTTGCCTGATGCCAGGATATGTCGCATAGCTGCTGTAGCCGTCGTCATAACCCTTCTCCTTCGATCCGGCAGCGTCGATCATCGCAATAGCCTTCGCCGCGTGGGAAGTTGTCCCCTTCAATACGTTTTGTGAGGAACTTGATCCGGAGATACGTCGTGGCGAGGGGCGGTGGTGGCCGCTCCTGTTCTCTGCCCTGTCCTTATCTTTGTCCCTATGCCCGCTCCTGTCTCGGTCTCGGGTGGATTTCGATGGACTATCTCGGGACCTGGAATGCTTCTGGCTATGGTTTTGTCGTGAGCGAGAGGACTGGCCATGTTCGTATTGTTCTGCAGTCTGATGGAGCTGAGGGTCAGAATGGCTCCTCCCTCGATGCATCCTCTGCGTGCGAGTTTGGGGGTTGGCTCCCTCTCTCCTCGATGGCACTGGGACAGCCTCCTCTGTGACGGGTGGTCGCTTGCGTGAATTCTCAACGTTCACCATAACCCACCCTTCGCTTAACCGCTTCAGCTTGTTCGGTGGAACTCTAGTAACGGACGAATCCGAAACCCGCAGAGGACGTCCCTCCTGAGGTGGTGTCACCCTGCTCGGTTTCCTCTCCTTCTCTTCGGGCTCGCATTCGCCGTAGACACCGACAACTCCAACACTTCCGAGTCGTCCCATGTCTTCCTGCTCAATGATTTCGGGGGACCTGGGAGCATCAGCATTATGCCTCTCCGGAGTCCGTTGTCTCTGGTAGGACGGGATAGGGAAGTCATGATCCTGGTCGCTGTATGCGTCTGCCACGTCCTCTTCCGTCTCCTCAACAGGTGTTGGTTTCCACCCACCAGGTAACAGGTGAGCAGCGACCGATTCGGCCCCCTTCGATGAATCCCTCTGGAGTTGTGAAGAGGTGGTCCACCTGATCGGAACCTCATTCTTCCAATCGTTGGTACTAGTTCCTGTCGTGTAAGCAGAATCCCGGAAGCCAGTGGTGGTGGCATAGTCGCTTGCCCCATCAGAGCGGACCCCAAAAGCATTGGGCCCCAGTAGAGCGCTAACCGTGTGACCGGTGCTTCCTGTCGCTGTCGTCATCCGGTAGTTAAAATCTGCGATGGGTGGGGGAGAAGGTGATGAAGGAGGAGAAGGTGTTTGGGGTTGGTCGATTGGTGGCGTGGCATGCTTCGAAGAAGATGGGGTAGAGATAGCAGGAGGAAACGGGTGGGGTGGGGAAATGTCGAGGTATTGAGCGCCGTCGGAATACGGTCGATCTGCAATGTAGGAATCCTGAGAGAAGGCGCGCCTAAGGGGTGGTAGGATCGATGGCGGCGGCGGCGAAACCATGGGATTATTCCGGGGGATGCTCGTGTTCGCAGGGACCAGAGCTGGAACCCGGGGCCTTGCTATTGAGCGGCCGGTGGCATTTATTGTCTGGTCCGTCAACGGTGTGAGCGGCGAATTCGCGTCGGAAACTGGCATCCCAGAAAGACTGTGATAACTAACATCCGGTTTCTCGGCTAAAACGGCAAATCCCGCTCCGACGCCGGTCATATCGTTTGCGCCGGAAATGAAACTCGCCATATCGTTGCGTTCTAGCTCTGGAGACCCTCGAATGGGAGATGGAATCCGCATTCGTGGAGAGCCTTTCTTCCATGGAAAGCTGGAATCGAAATGTGACTCGCGGAGGCGTCCAGGCGATAGTGACTGGTGTGTTCCATCGGAGGCAGACCGCGCATGGTTGGTCGCACGCCGGCTGGTCCCAGGAAAAGGCATCGTGGCTGCTTTGGTGTGCATAAACTGGTTATCTGCGTCTGGGTCCGTTGGACTAGTAGGGGTGTCCAAGAGCGCCGCATCACCGATCGCTTTGATGTCTTCCTGAGGTTCATCAGATGATCCAGTGAATATCCAAAGATCCTTGACCCGTGAATGGCCGGATAAAGTAAGGGAAGCGAGTAGAGTAAATGCATGGGAATCGAGAGACTCGAGAAGGTTCAAGATATGTCGGAGGGAATCAACTGCGAATGTGTCTTCTTGAAACCCTGATCGCACAACTTTAGAATGTGACAATGCATGCACGGTCAGTCCGAGACACGTACAACGATAGCCGCGTAGCTTGAACTCATATGCCGATTCGCCGACCTTCTTCTCCGAGATTACACCTCTGGGCCATGACCCTCGAACCGCCTGAAGGATCGCAGGGGTGGAGTCGCGAGGCGGTGAAATGACACGCATAATGGTGGAGGAGGCAAAGGACACGGCAAAGGGGATCACGTAGGTGCTTGCATGCGATGAGGAGAGTGGTCTTGGGGACTGTGGGCTCGTCCTACGAAAGGGTGAGGCTGAGGAGTGGTTGGAAGGCGAGGCCGATGAACGGGGTATCGCCGCAAGTGGTTTGGAGAATGCCAACGCGAGGCGGTCGTCTGTCTCTCTGCCATAATCCAGAGGGGACAAGAGGGTGTAGCCGTGTTGGAGGATGACTGCGAGAACGTTCACGACCAACCTCTCGCTCTTGGCAGACTTTGCATTTGACCAGGGCTTTCCGATGAGGTTAAACTCGCAGTAACCATTGAGGGCGTCTTCCCTATAAGCGGAGACTGATTTGCGATGTTGTAGGACTCGCCTGATGGTTGTCACGACTGGTGGTGGGAAGGAATAGAGCCTGACGAGGGAGGAGGAAGAAAAGGTGAGGAGGGCGAACGAGTTTAATGGGTGGGACGTCTGCCTCAGAAACTCCTTCCTGGGCGTAAAGTCCTGGTTCATGGTTAAGGGAGGGGGAAAGGGAGGGAAACATGAGGATTTTAGCTGCTGGATATCACTCCAATTCCATCATCGTTTCAAATTAGGTATAACAGCCAGACGGTCTACGTAGTGGTCTCGGGCGTTGGGCCAGTCGCCTTTTCTCTTTCCTGCTCCTTCCTCTCTTTTCCACCAAAGTTCCAGTAGTTCAAAAACCGTGCTCCCTGGATGGACTGGGCGGTCGCGTTTGTCATGTGGCAGGCAAACAGCAGATAATTCCGGGGCTGCACTCTCCACGCTGTCGAAATTTGGATCTAGTCAGAAAGCGAGTACGGTCAAAGGGAAACACGAAACGAGCACCGACCGAAACGCATAAACACCGTCCTGCATTAAAAAAAATCAAAAAATGATAATGAGTGACAACCGGGGGGCCGAGCGGACCCGGAAACCCACGAGTAACAGGCAAGGGCGGTGGTCATGGTACCGGAAATGACCTCCTCATCCTTCCTCAAGTCTGCCAGGGCGGCAAGAGGTAATCCCCAGTTGGCAACCTTTCAAATCCCTCAACGGTTAGTGACTCGGTCCGTTTGATCAGGGTCGGGATGCGGGACATACTGGACCCCAAAAATGAGTGCCTGGGTACACAAGAAACTGGGTGAGCACACGACACGACACAGCACCGAAAAAGTATCTCAACTGAAGAAGTATTCTCTTGCAGCCGGTGAACGCAGCCAAGCGGTAAAGGTGGAGGCCATTTTGTTCCGGGTGGAGGAGTTTGCTGAATAGAACAGACCCAATGACTTGGATGGAGGTCGGTGTAAGCGCCCTGGCACGTGGTTTCGGGCACTCTTCCCTGTCCCTCCAGCCACTTGACACCCACCGCCGCTCTTTCCGCTTTCCTGGGCTGTCCCCGACGAGCGCGTTTTCCTTTTTCGTGCGCCGTCTGGCCATCTGCCGACGCCGAACACCCCCCCTCACCTATATCCGTCGACTCAGATCCGATAACCGTCAGTACAGCAAAGATAATGCCAATGCTATGTTCCATCACTGACGCCATCCTTCACCAAACTATAAACACCCCCAGGATCCCCAGCAGGACCAGCAGAAGCCATGCCCAACTACTACTCCCAACAGCATCCCTACAACTACGCTCAATACACCCAACCAACGTACACTCCAGATTATCTTGCTGGTCAGGTTCCCCCTGATTATCAGGTCCCCTTTCCAGCACAAAACGGTCATTCTGGCGCTGGACTTGCGACTCCGGTTCCTCGGCCCAAACATTTCTCGCGAAATACCAACACCACAAACGACCACGTCCCGTACAAGAGTGCACTGAAGAATGGCCAAATGATGACCGTTCTCCGCACGGAGAATGGTGTACCGGTCAACGTTCAGGTCCCACGGCGCAGTTCCAAGACCAAGAGGGATCGAGAGGACTCGAGAGGAAGGAATCCAGAGCAGGCCTTGCAAACAATCCAGCACAGGAACTCTTCCGTTTCGAGCAGGAGGGCGGAAAGACCGATATCGAGGCAGCGAACGAATTCAAGGACCCGGTTCATTCCAGGTAAGCCTAGCCCCAGGATAGGAGTAACCACCCCTATGGCTTACATACTGACCCGCAGACCATGTATTTGTATCCTTCAAGAACGGCAACGAACTGCATGTATCAAATATCGTCGAACAAGACTCGGATAGGTTATCGGAGGCATTGTTACAGATGTGGCCAGAGGGTCACGATGTGATGGTACGCAGCCTTCAGTGTTGGAATCAACGATCGTCCCGTCTGATAAGCCGTTGTGGGATACTCCCACAGCAGAGTAAAGGGTACAAGTGGTGGGTCAAATTCAATGGATCACCCTGGACTGCAAGTCCTACAGAATTCTCTGGAATCGCGTTAGTCCTTATTTATCCCCGTGCCATCATCAAACTTACCCCCAAAGCCCAGTGCAAGACGGATCATACGCAACTTATTCATTACACTTGCCTCCTTGGTGAGTCTAACAAACCGACGGAGTTGTGACCTTCGGTCACTATCGAATTCCCCGCTAACACTACATCAGGGTTTTGCTTACACGACCTCAACAAACAGCAAACGGGTGCGTAATTTCAATTTTGGGCCGCCTTGATCGCAGCACCCGACGATCGTGATCTCTAAAGAGGAGGGATTTGCTGATGCGATCCCCCCAGTTCCCACTTCGATCCATGGTCTTCTCCCGTGCTCCACCTGAGGTTTACAAGTCGCAGACGGCCGACTTCTTCATCCTGTCTATTTCCAACAACCAGCGGAAGTTCACGTTCACTGAACCGCCAGAGTCGATCGTTAGGAACCTCGCCGTGGACATGAACCCTTACTTCCCGCATCAGGTCGCGTCGGATAGACAGCCTGAGAAGGGATTGCTTGTGTTGGATGTACGTGAGAAGGCTCCCGGAAGTACGTTCGTCCACATACATGTGGGGACGATATTGGTGTTGATTGATGCGATGTAGCCCCGAGGTTGGACTTGCACATCTTTATAGCCTGGATCTTGCATTACATTGGGAAGAAGGGCTGGACGCTGAATGCTTCCATTCCCCTGCCCAGGAAACGCCTCACCTTCCGGACCGGTGCAAAGAAGGAAGTCTGGGTCTTCCGTCGTAAGGGCGGACTTGGTGTTTAATGTGGCCCAGCCAATATGCTGGCCACAGCTGCAGATTTTATCCTCACCCCCCCCCCCCATTATGGGACCCCCATCTTTTCCATCTGCTGATGTTACTTTTTGCTCCCATCTCGTGTTGTTTGTTCCCGATTCTACGCCCATATTCCGTGGATCGTTTATGTTAATACCTGTTTCTCATGCGTGTACCCACTGCTTACTGGGAGGACAATGCGAGATTACTAGAATTACACCTGGCGATATCGTATATATATGCCGAGGTCCAGCAATAGCAGGAGCGTAACATCGCAACTGGTTAACCTTTGAGTTAACGGAAAGAGCCCAACTGGAGATGCATATGTACATGAGAGAGGAAATGCGAAAGGTCATGAAGTATTCATAGACGTCCATGAGAAAAGGGGAGCGGGAAAGCTCGGCGAAAAGAGTTCGGGGCAATAAATCGAAAGATTACTGTATCGTACAATTGGTCATCCGCCGTTTAGATCGTTTTGAGGCGTCGACGATGGCCTGGCTAATCCTCTTACTGCGTTTATCTCCTGGGGGTCGCACAGTTATCACCGGTGGCGATACACCCTCCTGATCTGACGAAAACGGGGTTTCGCCGGCGCCGAGACTCATGGAGCGATAACCGTCTGGAGTGACCCCGGGATCTTGACCATCCACCACCTCCGTGAAGCGACCTCGGTCGAAGACTGTTGGTCTCGGGACGGGTATTTCTTCTGGTGGATCGTAAACCACGTCGCCGTCTTCAATGAAGTAGGCGTAGAACGATTCGCCCGAGTTCCTGATAGCTTATCGCATCAGCGTGCCTGCCACACAACATCAACGGCTCTAAGGAGCCGAAAGGGGGTGGCAATGATCACAGCGAAGTAATGGGCCATGGGAGAAGATGACGTGTTATAAGTGAGAGGAGCAGTGTGCCTTACCTATGACTCCCAGGCTCGATTACACGCACACAATGTACCGGAACTGTTCCAAAAACTTCGGGAGAGGGGGATCTATGGCTCGGCATAGGGGAGGATTGCGGATCGTCGTTCAATGTCGAGTTGGAACAAGCGGATGGCAAGGAGTCGCTTGAGGCGCTACACGAAGGCGGAAATATTTCAGGTCAGCAATGTGTTCCCGTCGTAACGCAACGTACATAAGGTTATCAGCGTTGTCCACACGATGCACAAACAACGCGTTGAGCACGGGTAGCGAGAAACTCTATGCGAAGAGAGTCCCGACCATGGGCCATTTTTTAATCCATCACCACACACGGAATTCAATCGCAACGCGCGCGCGCGCGCGTCGTGACACGCCAAGTACTTGCGGTGGTCATTTTATGAACGTGTGGAGCGATCACGGAATAGAGAAAAAGAAAAAGGCTTTCTTTCAAAACCTTCAACGCACGTACTTGAGTTCTCCGACGAAATATCCTTTATGAGGTGATTGGACGTTGTCATCGACCGACATTGGAGCCGGAAAGCTGCCGCCAAACTCCGACAACACCCTCTCCTCCGCGTCCTTCCACGAGTGAGGGGCGGGTGCGACGGAAAGGGCGTTGGTGAGATCGATATCGACAACGGTGATCTGGGATCGCGGGCGAAGGCGTCGGTGGATGGTGGATGTCATGGCCGATGGCGGCGGCTCCGGGTGGATCCCGATCCCGAGAGGTACGTCGTCCATGTGGGAGAGAGAGAGAGATTAAGTGTACCGTTGGATACAGGTCAGTTCGGATTCGTCGAGGTCCAGACGGCCCCAGAAGAACGGACCGCCTCGCTCGTGGGGGGCAAAGAGAGTAAGAGGAAGCTTGACCTCGGTCCAACGCGTACACGGCGGCCAGACTTGGTCCTGGTGGTTCTGTGGCGAGTTTCCGATACGTGCGGTCCCCCGAAAGATTAGGTGACTTTATGTCGGGAAAATGTGCGTCCCGGAACATCGCCTCCGTGATTGACATATTTTTTTTGTTGCGGCGAGGCAAGAGGCGGATAGGCGCCATCTCTTTGGTCTCACCCCATCATCGAATGGAATGCTGTCCTCCCTGCGCCACCACACCGTCACACAATACTCCATTAGCCCTGGTCCCTCATGCCTCAGCGCTCAGCCCTGGGCCCAGTCGTGCTGCGTCAGGTTAAGAGCATATGTTCCCGGCCTGAGAGCGGAAGGGAGCGGATCGGAAGTCCCAACGACAGCTGATGTTTCCTTTCGTGATCATCAAACAAGCCACCAGTTCCCGTTCCCAGCCGGTCCATGGCAAGCTCATCCGTTGTCAGTTATAGTTCAGGCACGGGCGGTCAAAGGCACAGATTCCATGCAATGGCAACAGTGTTTTGAAGCCATCCAAGTTCTAGCTAGAATGTATAGCATAATGTCGCAAGAATAGAACACCCGTTGATAAACATATCTACCACCCCCGTCTTCGTCGGCTGAAAAACGCTCGCACCCTGTCTAGGACGGCGCCAGCCCAGATCCATATATCATCTAGGATTCCCCCCACTTCATGACCCTGGATCCGCCGGTCATTCCACCACGCGCCCCGCCCTTCTTTGCGTTCGTGTAAGTGGGTAAACCTGAGAACATCTTTCACTGTTAGTAACCCGACCAGCGTTCCGTGATCCTCGACCAATATCACACGCGGACTATAAAGAAGTATCATCGCCATCAGTCCTGAGCAATCCGGCCCACGACCCACCCACAACGGCGGGGTTACTCACCCCATACGTTTAAACAGCTGCATCGCAATCTCCAGCGGCAGTTGTGGAGACACTGTCAAAGGAGTCTGGTTGGCCACGAGTTAGCTGTCACTACGACTCGCGTATTGTACGATCGAGATGACGTCACCTGTTGGACCCAAGGCCAAAACTTGATGACATCGTGCGTCGAGGTTGATTCAACGACTTCAGCCGACAGTTCATCCTCGATCGCAACCATCGGTCCTGCAGAACGAAGGCCGGGTGTACTGAGAGACGGTACGTCCTCGTCAGCGTGTGGGTCATCGCCAGCGAACGAGCAAATTGTATCCGGCCGAACATGCTGCACCTTGCTGGCCTTTTCTAATGGATCCGTCAACCCGTCACCACGGGATGAGGGGCTGTAAAAACATACCAATTACATACCGCACCTCCCGCCGCCCAATGTACCCGACCAGCGTCTTGCGAGCATCGTTCGTGACAATGGGGAACCCATTTACTGCCGTGCTGTTCAGCATTATTTCTACATCCTGAATCGTACCAGAAACGGGAAGAGTGTGCAAATCTCGCTTCATCACTCTTGCGACTAGACAAAAGAACTCGTTTAGCAGCTGCATGGAACCGTCGCAAAGAAAGACACTGACCTGGGACGTTGAACGCGTGATCTTCTTTCTCCAGGAACGGGTAACCACTGAACTTGATCATCTCATCGGCAATGCCGTTCGTACCCAGGAAGTCTCCGACAGCCTTCGTGACCAGAACAACGATCTGACGAGGGGGTTGGCCTTACAATAGCTAGCGACACAGCGATTTACTCACCATAGTCGGAAGGATATACGTTAGAGCCCCTGTTAGTTCAAACATGATGACGACGACGGTCACGGTGATCCTCATGATTCCACTATGTGCTGTTTAGTGTTGCGACCTAATGTGTGACCTCCTCGTTTACCTTAGAGCGGCGGCGGCGCCTAGAAATGCATACGTCCCAGGTGTGATGCAAGGCACGTCCGGCTGACATACCGCAAACATGCCGGAATCCCCGTACTCCCTGCGGAGACGAAATTGTTGAGGGACTGACAATGCCAGTAGAAAACTTGGGTGTTACTTATGGATCGCCTTGACGATAATACCGACCAGTCGCCCAAAGTATGCCCCAATCGCCATCGACGGAACGAAGATACCGGCCGGAACCTTGGCCCCATACGAGATAATGACAAACAAAGTA
>Ga0307515_10016897_pt1 | contig 13337 bp, 12 predicted proteins | sample 17_EM_MG_FD_194513 | JGI IMG/M metagenome (GOLD analysis project Ga0307515, IMG submission 194513) | Populus trichocarpa ectomycorrhiza microbial communities from riparian zone in the Pacific Northwest, United States - 17_EM | ecosystem: Host-associated > Plants > Roots > Unclassified | place...
AAGATAAATGCAGATTAAGATACTTTATCTTGTTACACCCAGTTATAAATCAATTAGTTTAATAACTTTATTTGCTGGAATTAGTTTTTTATTTAATTAAATAATAATAAAAATAAATATATATATGAAATTTGTTGAATAAATATTATATAAGGTTTCATGAAGAGGACGCTACTAATATCAAAAGAAAAATGTTATATTCTTTGTAGAAAACAAGTAAAAATTAAACTCTATTCTATTAAAAATATCATAAATTTTTTTTTATACTTTATTTATTTTAAGTAATTGCAATCAAAATTGAATACCCTCCAAGTAGGGCATCCCAAATTTCATTTAACTAATATATTTTCATTAATCTAAATTTAAATTAAAAAAATAAAGTTAAAAAGGAGTTAGACGCGTGGAACGGATGGCTTAACACACCTAGCCCAGTAAAAGAAAAACACATGCACTTAGGCTTGCAAGGTTCAAAAACACAATAATTAAATTTCCTCGTTAAATAAAATCCGTTGACATTAAAATCAGTTTTTTTCTCTCTAAAATTAAGTAAATTTCATTAATTTACTTTTAATCATTATCATTTCTCTTATTTTTTTAAATTTTGTAGTTTTTTAAACAATAATTAATTTTTTGAATTATTTCTATAATTTTATAATACTTCAAAGGATTTATTATAATTTATTTTTAAATTTTAGATAAATAAATTATGTTTTCATGAAGCAAAATATTTGTACGTGCACTTCTTTTATTTTTTATAAGGAAAATTAGCTTCTTGTCTTAGTTTTTAATTAATATTAACAGCTTATTTTATTTTTTTATTTCATATATATTTTTTATTCATTTTATTAAATGTAAAATATCTTTTTGTTTTACATTAGAAATTAATTTAAAATTCAATTATTATGTGTGTTTGATACATAATATTTTTTTAAAATATTATTTAATTAATATTTTTTATATTTTTAATATAAACATATTAAATGTTTTTAAAAATATTTAAATAATATTAGTTTAATACTGAAACAATTTGAAGCGGTGAAAAAACAAACTCACATGCATGTCGTAATTCATTGTAGTTAAACAACCGTAAACCCTAATCATTTAAATACAACATTCACTAGCTGTCTCTCTCCGTAACCCGAACACGCACGCACACTTTATCCCTCTTCTTCTCTGCATTTCCTCCCCTCCCCCCCCCCCCCCACCCCCACACTACTAAAGCCTAGCTGAAGAAGAAGACGGCCCAGCTAGGGTTTAGACATAACCAAAAAAGAAAAAAAATACTGAAGATCGATAATTTTTTATCCTTTGATCAGTTGGATAATAATAATAATAATCATAATAATAATATGGATCTCCCTAGCCTCGCTGTTGTCCTACAAGCCGCTCTTAGTCCCAATCCCGATGAACGCAAAGCCGCTGAGCAAAGACTCGATCAGGTTCAAGATTGAATAATTGATCAATTATAATATTGCTTTATTACCTTTGCGATAATCAATTCAGTTAAAGATGTGTTTTGATTGCAGTTCCAGTACACTCCTCAGCATCTCGTGAGATTGCTGCAGATTATCGTGGACAATAATTGCGACATGGCTGTGCGTCAAGTAGCTAGTATTCACTTCAAGAACTTCATTGCTAGGAACTGGGCACCGCATGAGCCTGGTATGCTATCCTCGTCGGTTAATTATACCAGCAGCTTGTTGTTTTTGATTAGTATATGATTGTTATTGCTTGGTTTTGTTATTATTTATTGTAGATGAGCAACCGAAGGTCTCACATAATGATAAAGCTATGGTGAGGGATCACATCCTAGTGTTTCTTGTGCAAGTTCCACCTTTGTTGAGGTATAATTGTGTGATTTCTACTGTTTTATTGATGATTCTGATTTTTACATTTTGGGAATTTTCTCTCTCTCTCCTGAATTGCAATTTCTTGCCTTTAATTAGTGTTTTGTTGGATAAATATGATCTCCTGAATTTTTATTTTTTAAATTGTCAAAATTCAACTTTTTTTGTAGAATGTGTATTGGAATTTAGTGGACCATTGTAGAGGCTTTTCTGATTCTTCTTCCTTTGTATTAAACATCATGCCATGATGTATAGGGTACAGCTGGGCGAATGTATCAAAACAATGATCCATGCTGATTACCCAGAGCAGTGGCCGCACCTTCTGGATTGGATCAAGCATAACTTACAAGATCAGCAAGTTTATGGAGCTCTTTTTGTGTTGAGGATTCTTTCTAGAAAATACGAGTAAGGATGTGCTAGTTGTTCATGTTTTGATTCGCTTCCAAGATAATATGCCAATCACTAAGCTTTTTGACCTTTTCTCAAGTTCTGAACATGCTTGTGGTTCTCTTTCTTCATTTCATAAATATCTAAACATTGATGTTGGGATCATTTTCCACAAAAAAATAGGAAAGACATATAAATAACTTGCATATGGCCTTTGAGCTTGATATAGCTCAAATATAACGACCTGGTTTTGAATAATGGGCCTGTGGTGCTGATGAGAAGCGTGTTCATATAAATTTTTTTAAACTCTGTATCTTTGCACGTAAAAAAAAAGTCATTTCTTGGCTGACTATATAATTGGCATAGATACCTGTGCTTGATAGTTAGTTAGACTGTGTGGATTGGTTTTCCCTTATTTCATCAGTGATGCTGTTTATTATCAGTGAAAAGAATCTTTCCCAAGCAATAAATTGTGGTATGAGAGTCTTGGGACTGCTTTTCAGCCCTCACTTTGGATTTCCAGTAGTGTATTGCAACAGTGTCTGAATGCTTTAAGTGAGCTGTTGTACCAATTTGACTTAGGGATTAGAAAAAACGATCCATTTAAGAATGTTGTAAGAAAGAAAATGTCACAATAGGGTTTGTTTTTGTTAGAATGCTTTGGCACCCATCGTATTCTTCCATGCAGTGAGCACATTGCTTGTGAGTTTGGTTGAAGAGCTCAATAAATTGTCTGATTGGTGGAATTCCATTTGTAATAATTTTTATGTCAAAATCCATATTCACCTTCTTATCTGGGATGTACTACATTAAACATCCATTCTAATATTACGAAACTTTTTTTTTCATAGGTTCAAGTCGGATGAGGAGAGGACACCTGTTTATCGCATTGTTGAGGAGACATTCTCTCATCTCCTCAACATATTCAACAAGCTTGTCCAGATTCCGAATCCTTCTCTGGAAGTAGCAGATTTGATTAAGCTTATTTGTAAAATATTCTGGTCATCTATATATGTAAGTTCTTAAATGGTAGTTGCAATATTGAACATATGTAAATTCCATTTAAGGATTCCTTGTTTATTGGATGCTCCAGTATATCTATCGTGGGGAGCATATTCTAATGTGCTTTTTGGAGTCACGCCCCCCCCCCCTCCCCATTTATTTTTTGCTACTTGACTTGCATTTTGCTCATATTGAGATGTTCTGTAAGCCATGCTGAAGTTCCCCTCCATGTTCATCCTTCAGTTCCGCTTATGACAATTATGAAACTTGTTCTCCCTTAATGTTTAGAGCAGTCTTGTACATGTTGTAATTTATACTCATTCAACATGTACTTTAACAACCTACTGCTGTGCTAGGAGAAGAGGACCTAATGTTGGCACTCTTTGCATATGGATATTAGTACAAAAACAGTATGTTTAATACTTTTCTACCCTGTTTTAGGAAGAAATTAAAGTTTGATCATATGCAATTTCTATCTCCGGCATTCATAAGACATTAAGAGGTTAGGATGCTGTCAAATGATACATATATTATTTGTTAGAACTAGGAAATATCCTAGTGTAGGTAGTTTGTTTTTGTAGAAAATTTCTCAGACATGGCTTATTATAGTATTTTTGATGTTATGATCTACAAGTTTTAATTTGTTGTCACTGATCATCAGTTGGAGATTCCAAAGCAGCTATTTGATCCAAATGTCTTCAATGCTTGGATGGTTCTTTTCTTAACTGTTCTGGAGAGGCCTGTTCCTGTTGATGGCCAGCCTGTGGATCCCGAGCTTAGGAAGTCATGGGGATGGTGGAAGGTGAAGAAATGGACAATTCACATTTTGAACAGGCTATACACCCGGTAATGTTTTGGTGTTTGAAATAAGCTTAGAGTAGTTGGGATGATCATGTCGTTTAGTGTGTCATGACCATTTTAAACACGTGTAGGTTTGGAGATTTGAAACTTCAAAACCCAGAAAACAAAGCTTTTGCCCAAATATTTCAGAAAAATTTTGCTGGGAAGATTTTGGAGTGCCACTTGAATTTATTGAATGTGATCCGTGTTGGTGGCTATTTACCTGACAGAGTTATCAACCTAGTTCTTCAGTACCTAAGTAACAGGTTTGTACAATATGCTTTCTCACACATACTGGAGTCATATTTTTGTTCACATTTTACATCCCATTCCTTCTTTCTATTATCATATATATCAGCTCCCAGTTTTTTTAAACTCTTTTTGGCAGTGTTCCAAACTAGTTTGTTTCTCCAAACTAGCTGGCGTCGGGAACTTGGGATTGAGGTTTGTTGTTGTTGAATGCACCTGGTTTGGGCAAGTTTGAAATTGAGGCTAGTTGTTGTTGTCATATGCATCATTTCAGGTGTGAATGGCACGTCTGCTTAAAACCCAAACTGATGCACTCATGAGATTTTTTTTTTCTCATGGCCTTCCCTAGGGTTTGACTCTGTTTTTTGATAGTATCGTTTTGCTCATCTTTTTACTGAATTGTTCTTATTTTCCCCTTTGTTTTGGCATGGTAATTCTAAAAGCATTTATCATTTGATTGCAAGATGAAAGAAACTCAAGCTCATGTACACAGCAGAAAAATGAACATGCCTTGGTTTCTAAAGCACATGACTTTTATGCCTTTTGCATTATTGTGACAAGTTGTTCATCACAATTTTATCAATATTTTTTGTTGGGTTTGGCTAATGGGTGCCCTTAGGGCACTTGTTAAGGTTAGTTATTATTAGTTTGTGGTAGTTAAATGTTGCAACAATTAGAAAAATTTGAATTCCGAACTTTTCATCTAATTACATCACAAACCCAATGCTTAAGACCCAAATGATGCACTTCTCAAACATTCAACTAGCTACGAATAACTGGTTTCTTAACAAGTTCCAAGGGCACCCACTGACATCTCCTTTTTTTTCAATTTTGTGTTATGTTGCACTGCTGCTATGGTGTATTGTTGGAGGCTAATGTTGTCACACTGATTTTTGCTCACATGCAGTATCTCAAAGAATAGCATGTACAATCTACTGCAACCAAGACTTGACGTTCTTCTCTTTGAGATAGTTTTCCCCCTTATGTGCTTTAATGACAATGATCAGAAGCTCTGGGATGAAGACCCACATGAATATGTGAGAAAGGGTTATGGTGAGTATCAAAATCTGGATCCATTGCTTGAAAGACTTAAGTGCTTTGGCATTATTGTTGGACTTGTGGGAGGCGCTGACCCTGCCATAGAATGCAATAAACCATTTGGTTAGAAAAAGACTCGAGTTTCAAGTGTACTTTTGGGCTCCAAAAACATTTTGAATAATGTTTTGGAGAATTATTAATTTGATACTTTCAGAGGTGCTTTTCAACATGAATTGATAAACAACAAAAATATCCTTCATTTTTTTAATAATTAATTAACTGTAGTAATTTGTTAATTAATTTGTGTTTTTATTTTCTTTAAATTTAAAATTGACGCATTACCAGCAACATTACCAAACACTTTCATGAACAATCATGAACCCTTCACAGCCACAGCCACAGCCACCTTTTCTCCATAAACATAAAAAGTCTACATCATTCCTTAAAAGATCCTGAGTTTTAATGGTGATTCATACATGGCATGCCTTGTTTCAGATATCATTGAAGATTTGTACAGTCCAAGGACTGCTTCCATGGATTTTGTCAGCGAGTTGGTTAGAAAACGTGGGAAGGAGAACCTTCAAAAGTTCATTCTATTCGTTGTGGAAATTTTTAAGAGGTATCTTTCATTTTGAGCTTTGAAATAGATTGAAATATATTTGGATACTTAATGTTTCTCAGATTGATGTTTTCTTTTTTGTAGATTTGATGAAGCACCATTGGAATATAAACCCTATCGACAAAAGGATGGTGCTCTACTTGCTATTGGAGCACTTTGTGATAAGCTGAAACAAACTGACCCTTACAAATCTGAGCTGGAGCGTATGTTAGTGCAACATGTTTTCCCTGAGTTCAGCAGCCCTGCTGGCCACCTTAGAGCAAAGGTTCATTGCTCTTTTAGCTCTTTTTTCTTTGAAATCATTTTCTGTCTGGCATTTTATATTTTAGCTATACCCCGTTGTTATTGGCTTTGGTTCTTTAATGTTAATTGCGTTTCCCAGATTGCAAAGTCTATATGTTAGTTCATTAAGAGTCAGTTTATTCTTTTATTATTATTATTATTATTATTATTATTATTATTATTGGTGTTGATATTAGGCTGCATGGGTTGCTGGACAATATGCTCACATTAACTTCTCAGACCAGAACAATTTCCGTAAAGCTTTACACAGTGTTGTTTCTGGGTTGCGTGATCCAGAGCTTCCTGTGCGTGTTGACTCAGTTTTTGCATTGCGAAGCTTTGTTGAAGCCTGCAAAGGTATGAATCTGCTACACTCTCTAGCTCTCTTTCTATCTCTATCTATCTATCTATCTTCTAAATGAATTCTATGTATGACTCAGATTTAAGTGAGATCCGTCCGATTCTTCCTCAACTTCTTGATGGTATGTGATTATACTCATTGACAGTTCATTTTGGTTTGTGATGACATTAATTTCTGAAGTCAGTTAAATAGAGCTGGCTTCTCTTTGTTCATAGATCTTTTTTTTACCAGTGTCACTGCTTTTTTTGTTGATTTTTTTTCCTTGCATTCAATTCTACAGGTTATTAATAGCATTTGACCAATTAGCCTGTGGTAAAAAGGTTCTAAAAGAGCTGATGTAACTCATTTATTTTTTCTTCCTCCCATCCAGAGTTCTTCAAACTAATGAATGAGGTAGAGAATGAGGACTTGGTATTTACTCTGGAAACTATAGTGGATAAATTTGGTGAGGAGATGGCACCCTATGCTCTTGGATTATGCCAGAATTTGGTAATACTCATCTGTTCTGATTACATGCTATAGTTGTTAGACATTTGTGTCTGACTGAGACTGACATTACACCTTTATTTCAGGCAGCTGCATTTTGGAGATGCATGAATACTGCAGAAGCTGAAGACGAAGCTGACGATCCTGGTGCTTTAGCTGCAGTTGGTTGTTTGCGTGCAATAAGCACAATTCTCGAGTCAGTCAGCAGGCTACCTGATCTTTTTGTCCAAATTGAGCCAACTTTGCTTCCTATAATGCGTAGAATGTTGACAACCGATGGCCAAGGTATGCATGCATCCATTGGCTTGTCTTATCTTGTCTGAATGAACCCATTGAATTCTGCGATGACTGCTGCTTGGAATATTAGGACTTGCTTGTATCCTTGTGATATGCTCTAATTAGTAGAATTTTTAATTTTTTCTAGTCATTCTGGTTCTGCTTGCCAATCTGGCTGTCTCAGATCCAGTGAGATTGGTTTGTGATGCGGTTTGAAGGCCAGTTGAGTTCTCTTTCTCCCGCTCACTCTTGGCAATCCAGTCTTCTTTCCTGTTGCTCTCCTGGGAATGAGACACCTATGCCTTGTAGCATGTAAATCTATATCCTGTGTTAGCTTGTCACTTGATTGGAAAAATACTAAAGCAGGACCATAAAGTGTTTTGAAAACTTAGACTTTGCAATTGAATTCCCATCCCCATGTTTTTCCTTGAAACTTACAAGAAGAATTTTATTTTATTTTTTTCCCATGTCAAAAATGTTGGAATTAAATCTATTCTGGGCCTAAATCTCTGGTTAAAGCTTAATTGTCTCTGATGGCATGATATTGATTGAGCCTTTTGTTCTATTGGTGAAATTGTGAAATTGAACTCTTTTTATATCTTTCTGCAGAGGTGTTCGAAGAAGTTTTGGAAATTGTTTCATATATGACCTTTTTCTCTCCTACGATATCTACAGAGATGTGGTCTCTTTGGCCCTTGATGATTGAAGCACTGGCAGATTGGGCAATTGATTTCTTTCCTAGTACGTATTTAGTTCACTGACTTCTTCTGCCACACGTAACATCTTGGTAGCTAATGCTGTCTTTGGTTTTTATACCCTCATTGATATGATTTGCTAAATGTATTAGGAAATTAATGTTTCTAAACTGCTACCATTATTTACTAGCTTGAACAAGATATTAAAATCGAGGGTCTGTGATTGAATGAATTAAATTTGTATTATGATGCTTTTAAATTTTTAGTCCTTGTGACAGTTCTCATGCTGTTATGCTCTGCTGCAGACATTCTGGTTCCCTTGGACAACTATATATCCAGGGGGACTGCACATTTCCTTGCATGCAGAGAACCAGATTACCAACAAAGTCTTTGGAAAATGATTTCATATGTGAGTTATTCTAGAATCATTAAATGCTTTTTTTTTCTTTTGCTAATTGTCCAATTGAAGCATGCAGAATGAAGAGACTATTTTCTTGAACATTCTTTAATTTATTTTATCTACTTATCTTTGTTTTTTGGTCTATGTTTTTTGTTCTTTTGCAGATCATGGCAGATAAAAACTTGGAAGACAATGACATAGAACCAGCACCAAAGCTTATTGAAGTGGTTTTTCAGAACTGTAAAGGGCAAGTGGATCAGTGGGTTGAGCCATATATGAGAATCACTGTTGAGCGGTTGCGTCGAACTGAGAAATCATACTTGAAATGTCTTCTTATGCAAGTGGTAAGGAATTATAATGGTACTTTACAAATCTTTGATGCATGACTTTTCCTTTTTTGATTATACTTTACTCCCCGAACTCCTTTGATTATACTTTGCCCCCTGAACTCCATATCTTGCTCCTTTTTCTCTTGGGGATTGCTTATTTCCCAGGCTTGACTTTTTCAAGTAGTTTGAAACTTTGAACATTCACCTCGTACTAGGTTTGAGTAGGAAGTCAGTATTCCTAACCTTGACTATGAGCAGACAGGCCTAGAGTGTGTGTGATTGTGGAACAGGCTCGTGTTTCACACTATAACTAATCATGTAAGGTTTTTTTTGTTTTTAATTAGGAATTTTAGGTCTTTATTGGTAAACAGGCAGTGTCGGATTTTGGGGCTTGTTATGATAATGAAGGTAATTTTTGATTGGTACTTCACACTCTTTGGAATAAACACATAATGTTGCTTTGGCTATTCATCATTATTGATATATTGGAAGCTGGCTCGCAAGGATTCTCCATGGGATAATGTATATTGTAATTTCATGTTATTTTATCAAAGATCCATTTCTTGAGAAATTTGAGATTGTTCAGTCCACTTCATTCCCAGGGAATTTCTGCCTCCAATAACCTCTTTTACTTTTAAAATTATGTTTGTCTTTGAATGTGTTCTCTGTGTGTGACCGAGAGTCAGTCAACTATTGCTGGTGACACCAAAATTTTCACTTGACAACCTGAACTATCCCTTCTAACTGATAGATTTATAAAACAAGGCACCTATTAAAATTCCATGTCACATGCATTCTTGATGTTGGGGTAACAGAAGAATTTATTAGATCTGCCATGTCCTAGTTAATCAATATTCTACAGAGAACATTTTAATTTGTTTTTGTAAGTTTCATACTACTCAGTTTTCTAGTTGGTAGGAATATGGGTTCCTGTTGCAACTGTATGCGTTGGGTTAGTTCCATTCTTGGTGGAGTTCACTTATGAGTCTTTGGGTTATATGTTATAACTCTCAAGTTTCTTGAATTGCCTGAAAAGAATGATTTTGTGAACTGATTAATCTTTATCTACGAAGTATCATCCCACACTTGCTATAAGCACGTGTCACAGATATTGCACCTTTTTTTTTTCTTTCTCTTGCACACAAACCTATACTAGGCTATCCTGATTTATGGCTGAGATTTGGCTTCTGAGAGGTGGGAAATCGAAATCTGACATTCAGATTTATTTGATATTCTTGTAAAAATGTCTTCTTTTGAGGTAGGTAGTAGTTAATGCTTTTGGTAGCTTAACAAGATCACTCCCTTTTAAGTGAATTTCTTTTTTGTCTGTAGGAGGCTACCCATTGTATTTGAATTGAGATTTTGTTAAAAGGATATCCTTCTGAATTTTCTGTGCAGGTTGCGGATGCTCTTTACTACAATCCAGCTTTGACCCTCAGCATATTGCACAAACTTGGTGTTGCTACTGAGATCTTTAATCTATGGTTCCAGATGTTGCAGCAAGTGAAAAAGAGTGGTGTACGGGCAAATTTTAAAAGGTAACTTTTCTTAAACTTTTATTCTCTATCCTTGGGCTTCATATGAGCTGTAAAGTGGAGTTCTATTTTTCTCCTATTTTCATTAAATGGTTTCTATGATTTGGTGGAGCATACTTAGTGATTTCTGTGGTGCAGGGAACATGATAAGAAAGTTTGTTGTTTGGGATTGACATCACTACTTGCTCTCCCTGCGGAGCAATTGCCAGGAGAGGCTCTGGGGCCAGTTTTCACGGCCACTCTTGATCTTCTAGTTCAATACAAGGATCAACTTGCAGGTCGGACTCTGTCTTTCTCTCTTCTGCCTGGTTTTTCCCACCGCCATGATCTTTCTTCATTATATGTTAGGTAGAATATTGATATTCTTATGTACATTATGTGTTGGGACAGAAGCTGCGAAGGAGGAAGAAGCTGAGGATCTTGGTGATATGGATGGCTTCCAGACTGATGACGAAGATGATGATGGTGATGGGTCTGATAAAGAAATGGGAGTTGATGCTGAGGATGGGGATGAAGCTGATAGCATTAAACTTCACAAGTTAGCTGCACAGGTGTGATCATTTTCTCATATTTCATTCTTAATGAGAATCCATGGCTTTTTAACCCCATATTTTCTTCAGTATGCTGGTGATATTGGTAGCCTTGATATATATTTTGTTTTTATTGGAAATGAATATTGAGCATACTGTACATGTCCCTTCCATCTTAAAATCCAGTGTGTTTAAAAGAGAAATCAATTTACTCCCTATCCCAGGAGAATGCATACGTTCTCAATTTTATCCAATTTGAATTGCATGTCCTTGCTGAAAAAGTCAAAGCATGTACTTTATCACCCTCAGTTCCTGCATTACCCCTTACATTTCCCTCCTAATTTCTTTCATGCTCGCACTTATAAAAGCACGTTATTAAGTGCAAGCTGGCAATGCAAGTTGATTCAATGATTCTCCTCTGAGCCTGAACTTTTTCTAAGAGAACAGCATGAACTTCAATTGTTGAAAACCTAAAATTTTGAGAGGTTAAAGATCCATTTTAGAAAGAGTAAAGCTGCCTGTCTTGATTATCTTTTAACAAATGACACACAAATAGACAATTAATAAATTCCCAAAGAGTTTACTAAAATTACAATGCTTGCCATTGTCTCCATTGATATAAAAAATTTCAAACTGGTATTTGGTTGGTGTTTTATGAGCCCACTCATTTCATTATAACACAGTACAGCAGCTTGCCAAGTGCTCTGGAGTTTCTCCAGTGCCTGTACCCTTGATAGTCCACGATGAAGGTGAAACAAATGGAGCCAGCTTCTCTTATATCTGCTTGCCCATTTATATGATATTGCATGACCAAAATGTTGCCATGGCCCATAAGTGTTCTGACCTTGCAACTGATTTCCTTATGCGATCTCCATTCACTTTAAGCCATATATATACCTTGATTACTGTATCTCACAGGTGAACTTCTGTTTTGGGATTGCTAATTTACGCCGATTATATCTCTTTCCATATTGATTTGCTATGTTATTCAAGATGCATTGAGCTATAACTTGGTAGCCTGGATGGATTTTACATGAGATCGTTTTCAAATTTCTCTTCATATGAAACTAATTTTTAAAACCTTGGTTTATGGAGAAGCTGAGTAGGTCAGTGAATTCTGATTGAAGTTTCACTGAACTGCTTGTTTCATGTTTTTCCTCAACTCTTTATACTCGACACATTCTTGAGCATTTTACTCAATCATCACCTGCTATGTGTACACCACAGGCAAAATCTTTCCGCCCACATGATGAGGATGACGATGACTCTGACGATGACTATAGTGATGATGAGGAGTTGCAATCACCGATTGACGAGGTGGACCCTTTCATTTTCTTTGTGGACACTATCAAAGGCAAGGGGAACCTCTTTTGCGACAGTACATAAGAGAAGATTTAAGACTAATTCTTGGTGCCATCTAACCATGAATTGTTGTTTTTGGTTCTGTTGAATCAGCCATGCAAGCATTGGATCCATTAAGGTTCCAGAACCTTACACAGACACTTGACTTTCATTTTCAAGCGCTGGCAAACGGTGTTGCCGAGCATGCTGAGCTGAGGAGGGTAGTGATTGGAAAAGAAAAATTGGAGAAGACATCTGCTGCCGGTGCTTTGTAATTTAGTGGCTTGGAGGCCTTGTGGTCAAAGTTGTTCATTGCTGTCCAGTTCATGCATACTGCATTGGAGTCATTGCCATTCTCATTAAAGCATTTTCTTAGTTCAATGGTCACAGAGGTCAGTCAGACCTGAAGGATTCTCAGGCTGAAGTTATTGTGGAGCTTTGCACATTTGAGTTCCCAATTAGTCTGCAGATTGTGGGATAAGTGGGCTGTGACTTTCTCTGCCATGGGTTCAGGTTAGTCATTGTTTGGTGAGTCTGGTCAATTCTACTTCAGAAGAGGCCTGTCACGGCTAGTTTGTGTTATTCTCTTTGTTTCTCCTGTTGTATTTTTTGTTTGGGCTTTGGGGGAAGAGATTCTTTTGTTTTAATCTCCTTTCCACTCTCACCTCTTCCCGGGGTTGATTTGAGACCCCATTGGCCCGCTTGTGTTTGAAATCAAGAAGTACCACATGCATAGAGTTCATGTCATAGGGATGGGAATCATTTTGGAGCGGTCAACCTTGTAATGATAATTTTTTCTTATAAAAAGTAGCCAATATTCTTTTTTTCTGGCCTTCCTATTTTTGTCCCATTCTGTAACGAGTATAGTCTACAAACATTAAGAAACATCGATCCGCATGGGTACTGCAGAGGCTTTCCAAGGGTAGCTTGCTGCTGGTTGTAAAACAGTTAATATTCTTTATATAATGTGGTGGGAAGAGAAGATTGGTTTGTATATGATGCTCATTTTCATAAATCATCCTGGTAAAACCTAGATTTCTCTTTTGCTGCCGCCTTGCATGGTCTTAACACGATTTACATGGTTTCCTGGTTTGTACCGTGCCTGTCCATTCTTGCTTGA